>Ga0153954_1001114_pt1 | contig 16020 bp, 12 predicted proteins | sample TSFL038MetaG_FD_102277 | JGI IMG/M metagenome (GOLD analysis project Ga0153954, IMG submission 102277) | Attine ant fungus gardens microbial communities from Florida, USA - TSFL038 MetaG | ecosystem: Host-associated > Fungi > Mycelium > Unclassified | place: USA: Florida, Wekiwa Springs State... | reverse complement strand
GGGGTGGGGGTGGTGGCAGCTTTGTCATCGAGACTTATAACGGGTCCGCATCCTATGTGAAACCACTCCTGGTTGCTGGCGGTGGTGGTGGCGCCGGAACGGACCAAAATGGTTACGGTGCAACCATCGTTGCAACTGGAACCGCTGGCGGCGCCGCGCCGAATGGCGGGGTGGCCGGAACTGACGGCCTTCCAGGCTTCGCAGGCAAGCCGAATACCTTCCTGCACACGTACCTCAGCGGCGGCGGCGGCGGCTTTGTCGGCGGCAAGGGCGGGGGATTTCCGTTCGACGGCAGTGCCACGGACGGCAAGGGCGCCGGATATGGTTACGCCGGTGGTGCGGGCAGCGCGACGAGCACGCCGACCGGCTATGGCAACAACAGTGGTGGCTATGGCGGCGGCGGTGGTGGCGGCGGCTATGCCCTGGACAATTCGGTTTTACATGTCTGGTTCTCCCAGGGCGCCGGCGGCGGCGGCGGCGGTTGGGGCGGCGGAGGCGGCGGCACTGGCGCGGATGACAGCCAGGGCGGCGGCGGCGGCGGTGGCTCGTTCGTTTCCGGCACGGATTCCAAGGCGGTCGCCGCGGTAAGAACCGGGAATGGCGAAGTCATCGTCAAGGCGGTTGTCGACTATACTTTCTTCTATACCGGCGCCGCGCAGACCATGACCATCACGCAGTCGGGCCTGTACGACATCACGGCCTACGGCGCCCAGGGTGGCGCTGCGCAGGCGTTTGGCAGCGGTACCAACAACGGCGGACTCGGCGCCAAGATCGGCGGAACGTTCTATTTTGCCGCCGGCACGCAGCTTGAACTCATCGTCGGCGGCAAGGGCTTCTACGGATTGACCGCGGCCGGTGGCGGTGGCGGCGGCAGCTTCATCATCGAAACAAACGACGGCAGCGGGCCGCTCGACAAGCCGTTGCTCATTGCCGGCGGCGGTGGCGGGGCAACGGCTGCCCGAGGTGGTTACGCCGGAGAGGTCGGCACCAGCGGAAGCGCCGGGGGTAGCAATGGCGGTGCCGGCGGCAATGGCGGCAGCGGCGGTGCGGGTGGCGGCTACGGCGGTGGCGGCGGCGGCTTCTCCGGCGGCGCGGGCGGGAGATATTCGAACAAGTTCGGATCGCCGGGCGGCGGCACGGGAACCGGATACGCCGGGGGCGCAGGTTTCTTTGTCAATGACCCCAACCATTACGGGCATGGCGGCTTCGGTGGCGGTGGTGGCGGCGGCTATCATTACGGCGGCGCGGGCGGCGGCGGCGGTTATGGTGGTGGCGGTGGTGGTGCCAGCGGGAAATCGCCCGGTGGGGGCGGTGGTGGTGGCTCGCTCAATACAGGGTTGAATGCCATCGGGGTCGCCGGGGTTCAACCCGGTAACGGTCTGATCCACGTCGACTACCTGCCGTGCTTCGTGATTGGCACACGGATCGCCACGCCGCTTGGTGACGTTCCGATCGAGTATCTTTCGGCTGGTGACCTGGTCACGACGTTGGCGGATCAGCAGACTCTCTGTCGGCCGATAACCTGGATCGGCCATCGTAAGGTCGCCACTGCAAATGCGCGCCTGTGCCCCATCCGGATCCGCGCCGGCGCGTTCGCGGACGGCGTGCCGCGCCGCGACCTGCTGGTGTCGCCAGACCATGCGATCCTCGTCGATGGCAAGCTGATCTGTGCCCGTCAGCTGGTGAACGGAACGACCATCCGTCACGAAACGGAATGGAACGAAGTGGAATATTTCCACCTCGGCCTCGAACGGCATGCCATCATTTATTCCGAGGGACTGACGACCGAAAGCTATCTCGACACCGGCAACAGTCGCTTCTTCGGCAACACCGATGCGCCGGTGCGGTTGCATCCCGAGTGCTGCGACGAGACCGACTACCCGACCCGTGAAACCTCTTCCTGTGCGCCGTTCGTCTGGGATGAAGACAATGTTCGGCCGGTGTGGGAAGCCCTGGCGGAGCGGGCGGCCGCTCTGGGCCAACCCGTGGCGATCCGTGGCACGACGACGGAGCCGGCCTTGCGCCTGACGGCACTGGGTCGACCGATCCGCCCGGTGACGGTCGCCGACGGCCTGCACCGTTTCGTCGTCCCACGGGGCACCACGGAGGTCAGTCTGGTCTCGCGCGCGGCCTCACCCACTGACGCAAGACCGTGGCTGGAGGACCAGCGTCGCCTTGGTGTTTACATCGAGCGCATCGTGGTGCGCGACGCCGGTGGCCGCGATGCGATGGACATTCCGCTCGACCATCCGGATCTGCAGCACGGCTGGTGGGCCGCCGAACGGGAGGGTCAGGCGCTGCGTCGTTGGACCAACGGCGATGCCACGCTGCCATTGCCGGTGCGGGATGGTCCCTCGGTGCTCGACATTCATGTCGGAAGCTCCGGCCTGGCATACCTGATCGAGACCAGCACGCTGTCGGCCGCGGCGCAGGCGGCGGCGCGCCGCCGGAAGCACCGATCGTTTCAGGCCGTGACCATCTCGGCGTCGGCCAGGGCCGGCTTCGCGAGCTCGATCGGCCAGCGATCCAGCGCCGCCTCACCGGAAGCGGTCAGCCGATAGACACCCCTGCCCTCGCGCTCGAACCAGCCGTAGACGTTACGCAACAATATCTGGCCGGCATCCGGTGCGACGGAGCGGAGTTCGGCGGGCCGGCTCAGGCCAGTGCGGAGCAGCGCGGCACAGGCCAGTGCCTGTTGCCGATACGCCGTCATGATCGGTTGCCGTGTCATTCCGCCGGCGGATGGATCACCGCGACGGCGCGCATGTTCCGCGAGCAGTCGGGAGCGCCGGCGGTGGTCGCGGCGCGGCTGGTATGGACCCGGCTCCGCCAGCACCTCCACCGCATCGCGCGCCGGGGTGACCGCCAGCAGGCCGAAGCCCAACAGGCGGCACAGCCGGTGCACGCGGCGATCCCGGTCGCGGCCGCGCCGCGTGGCCGGCACCGCCAGCCACACCTCGTCGGCCACGCGCGTGCGGTCGGTGACCTGCAACAGCAGCTCCAGGCTCAGGCCGAGCTTCATTTCGACGATCGCCAGGGTCAACGGTTCGCCAGCGCGGACCGCAACGATATCGCAGCCCTTCACTTCCCCTTTCACGTCGAAGCCAGCGGCCTCCAGGAAGCGTTTGACAGCCGGGTAGAGTGAGGTTTCCGTCATTCCGGCAACAGGCTGCACCGCCGCACCGCGTCGCGCCAAACCGAATGTGCACTTCCTGGAATACGCGCTGCACGTCGCGCGCGAGCAGTCATCCGATCGGGTTAATGCGACCCGCGGCAGGCTGTCATACAGTTACCCAGGAAGTCCTCCACCCGGACGGACGCGGGCCAGCGCAGGCGGGTCCCCAGAGCGAGAGCCACATGATGTCCAGTCGCCGAGCCCTGGTGTATTTCGCGTGGAGCCGCCCAGGAGAGGCCGGCGCTCCACTCTCCGAGATTGACGATCGCTTCCCGGCGGTCTTCGAGCTGCGCCGGCTGTTCTATCCGAGATTCGAGGAGCTGGCTGCCCGCGACGATGTCGATCCCGGTATTGGCGGCTTCCTCGATCATATTCAGAAGCCGAATTTTACCGCGTTTGCCGAACTGGCCGAGACACTGTCGGGCCATCCCACCGTGCAGGCAGAGCGGGTGGGCGACGACGGCGTGACCATCCCGCTGGAGGATGCGCTGATCGCAGATGCCGACACGATCGTCGTGATCAGCTTCGACTCCCTGCGCACCGGCCAGGCGGCAACCGGCGCGGAAATCGAGGCGATCCGTCGTTTCCTCGAAACGCCCGGCCATCTGATCTTTGTCTGTCCCCACCACGATATCGGCGAGACTGCGGATGAGCCCGCAAAGGATCGTGTGGAGCAACAGATCGTCGAGCACCGTCACCATGGCGACCCCGCCATTCCTCCTCGCCAGTGCTTCGGCGGCTTCGCCCGCACGTTGCTCGCAGGGCTCGGTGTTCCGGTCGAGAACCAGTTTGGCCTGCGGCCGGCGGTGAATGCCGACGGGTCTCCGGCGCCGGCCGAGATCGATCGTTCCCTCGACGTGCTGGGCCTGTTGCACCAGGTCGAGAGTTTCAATCTGCATCCGCATCTGCCGCACCTCGAACGCATCGGACCTGCCACGCAGAGAATGGAGGTGCTGGCGCGGCAGAGGATCGATCCCGCCGCACCGCCGCATCCGTTCACACGCGATGGGCGTTCGACGTTCGATGCGGTACTGCAATCCCGCGCGGGTACGTTCGCCGGGAATTTGCTGGTCTGCGACACGACGATGTTCAGTTCCACCGCCGGCGGTGCCGACAGTCTCCGCCGGCTATGGTCGAACGTGATGCAGCGGCCGCTTGCGTCCTGAGCGCCGCCACCACACGCCACCCTGGCCGCCAGCCCGCCAGCCCGCCAGCCCGCCAGCCCGCCAGCCCGCCAGCCCGCCAGCGAAATGACAACGATCCGGCGGCGTTGTAGAGGGTGGGTCAGCAGCTTTGCGGATCGACGTCACGATGCGGGCTATCTGCCACAGACCCAGACCCAGCTCCTGGCGAGCCAGCCAGCATAAGGATCGGCGCGGCGCATGAACGCCGGCGCGCAGCCTGCCCAGCTGATCGACCCGGTCCGTGATGTCGGCAACGATTTGCGGGCGCGGGCAGCACGGCTGCGGCGGCAGAGCCAGGTCATCCTCGGCGCCATCGTGTTTCTGCTGGTCGGCAGCCTGGGCGTGCTGTTCCTGTCGCAGATCCTGATCATTTCAAACTCGGCCGCTCAGTCGCGCGCCATGGAGGCAATCCGCGCATCGATCCAGCAGGAGCGGCGAGCCCTGGCGGACTCGGCGGCGACGTTTGCCGGTCTGCGCGCGCAGATCGCCCTGGCCGCCTCGGTTGCCGAACCACCGAGGGCCGTGCCGTTCCCGACGCTCCGCGCCGTGCGCTTCGAGACCGCCGGCCGGCTCGGCTGGGCAGTCGGCAATGGCGGGGCGATCCTGCTGACCGAGGACGGCGGCCAGAACTGGCACCGCCGGGACAGCGGCAGCAACCGGACGCTGCGGGCATTGGCCATCAGCGGCAACGGCCAGCGCGGCTGGGTGGTGGGCGATCATGGCACCATCCTGGCCACACAGGACGGCGGAAATTCCTGGGCGGCGCAGGACGGCGGCACCATCGCCGACCTCCGCGCCGTCGCCTTCGCGGCGGATTCCCGGCACGGCTGGGCGGTCGGCGACAAGGGCGTGCTGCTGGCAACGCACAATGCGGGCGAATCGTGGGAGCCGGAGGCGAGTGGCGTCGGCAGCTTCCTGCTTGCGCTGTGGGCCAGCGGCGACGGACAGAACGCATGGGCGGCGGGCGATGACGGGGTGATCATCGCGACGCATGACGGTGGGCAGAGCTGGCAGAAGCAGGCCAGCGGCGCGCGCACGACGCTGCGCTCGATCGCCATGGCCGGCAGCGGGAATGCCGGCTGGGCGGTCGGCGACGATGGCACCATACTGGCCACCGCCGATCGTGGCGAAACCTGGCACCGGCAGGAGAGCCACACCGCCACCATGCTGCGCGCCGTCGCCTTCGGCGCCGATCTGCGCTTCGGCTGGGCGGTCGGCGAGAACGGCACGTTGCTGTTGACGAACGATGGCGGCGCCAACTGGCGGACGGAAATCGTCAGGCCGGACCTTGATCTGCACGCGGTGTCGTTTCTGCCGGACGGGCGGCATGGCTGGACCGCGGGCGATCGCGGTACGATCCTGGGCACCAGGGATGGCGGCGTCACCTGGGAGCCGCAGGCGGGTGGGACCAATTTGTTCCTGCTGTCGGTGACGTTCGCGCCGGGTGCACAGAATGGCATCGCGGTGGGGCGCAAGGGCACGGTGCTGACGACCCAGGACGGCGGCGAAACCTGGCAGCCGCGCCATGTCGACGCCGAGGGCGATCTCAACTCAGTGCAGGTGACGCCGGACGGGCAGCGCGTTCTGGTCGGTGGCGACGACGGGGTGCTGTTGGCCAGCGAGAGCGGTGGGGAGCGATGGCGGCGGCTGAACAGCGGTGTCGCCGAGAACATCGTTGCAGTGCAAATCGGGGTGCGGGGACAACGCGGCTGGGCGGCCGGCGGTGGCGGCACGATCCTGGCCTCGCTGGATGGCGGTGAGACCTGGCACGCTCAGGCCAGCGGGGCCAAGCAGTATCTGGAGAAGATCACCTTTGCGGCCGACGGGCGGCATGGCTGGGCGGTCGGCGACGGCGGCACCATCCTGGCCACCGCGAATGGCGGCGAAACCTGGCAGGAGAAGCAGAGCGGCACGACCGCCGATCTGCGCTCTGTGCAGTTCGCTGCTGACCGGCTGCGTGGCTGGGTGGTGGGCGATCACGGCACGATCCTGGCAACGCTCGACGGCGGCGAAACCTGGAAGCCGCAGCCCAGCGGCACCACCAACGGGCTGTGGTCGGTGCAGTTCGCCAGCGACGGCAGGCGTGGCGTCGCGGTGGGTCGTTCCGGCACCATCCTGGCGACACAGAATGGCGGCGAGACCTGGCTGGTGCGGCCGAGCGGAACATCGAAATATCTGATTTCGGCGTATTTGTCGCCGGATGGGTCGCGGAGTTGGGCGGTCGGCCAGAACGGGCTGATCCTGCGGCTCGATCCGCTCGATCTGACAGCGCTGGGAACGGCCACCAGCCTGTCCGAGGTACAGACGGCGCTGACGGCAGCAGGAATCCCGGAAACGGTGGTCGGCGCGCCGCTGGAGGTGATGAAGGTCTTCGAAGCCAATCGGACGTCGATGCGCGCGCGTCTCGAACAGGAGGAGGCCCGACTGCAGGAACTGCAGGCGACGCTGCCGAGCCTGGCGTCATTCCGCAGCAATCCACTGGAGATCTTTCTGTTCGTGGCACGGTTCAGTTTCGCGGTGGTGCTGCTCTTCCTGATCTGGATTTTGGCCGCGGCCTATCGCTCCTCCATCCAGCTGGCCAGCCATTACGATGCCCGAGCGGATGCCTTGGCCCTGGCGGGTGCATCGGTGGAGGGAACGTTCCATCAGATGGTGCAGTCACTGGCACCGCCGCTTGATGAGCGCCCCCGACGGCTGGGGTGGTTGCGGCGGCTGGTGCGGCGGGCGGAACCGTAACGGTCGAAGCGCCAGGCGGGCGGGCGCATCGGCTCAGGCACAACTATTGTAATCTTTCCGTCACCGGATCATTGCGGCGCAGGATTACATATGTTACCGAATGTTCGGACAATCTACACGGTGACCCGCCATTTTTATCGGAATGGGGATTTGAATGCGGAAACTTCTGTTTGCACTCGGTATTTCCCTGCTTGCTGGCGTCGGCCAGGCCAATGCGACACCGTCTCCATCGTCAACAGAGACGTTCACATTCGTCGGCAAATGTAGTGATTGTTCCGGGACGGGCAATGCCACCCTGGTGTTATCGGACTACACGTTGGGCACCGATCTCCTCAACAGTAACTTCGTGTCATTCTCCTACGCGGGCACAAATCTGCAGTCCGCATTCATTGTCACGTCATCAGACATTTCTTATTTTTTCGGCAAGATCAATGCCGCGCTGCCGGGATACGAGAATGTCTATCTCCAGACGTCATCTATTACTTTCCAATCCATCAACAATGGGCAATGGTGCGTGGGCCCGGACTGCGGTAGCGACCAGGGTTCGCTCGGCACCTGGTCAGAGGCCATTACGCCAGCGCCGGAGCCGGCAGCGATCGCCCTGGTCGGCAGTTCGGTGCTCGGTCTCGCGGCGGCGCGCCGACGGCGTGCTCAGTAGGCAACGAACGCCGGAACGATACATTCCAATAAAGCAACCAGTCGACCAGGCTCGCACATGATGCAGCGAGGTGCCCGCGCCACGGGCACCTCGGATTGTGGTCTCCGCCGAATTGGCTCATCCTTGGTCTCCGTCCCAGCACGCCGCACCGCCTGCCGCGGCGCCGCGACCCAGATCGGAGACCACACGATGACCAAATACCTGCACACGATGATTCGCGTCAGCTCGCTGGAGGACACAATCGCCTTCTTCGAGGTGCTCGGCCTACGCGAGATCCGCCGCCGTCCCGACGAGAAGGGCCGCTACACCAACGTGTTCCTCGCCGCCCCCGGCGATGAGGCGGCCGCGGTGGAGCTGACTTACAACTGGGATGAGAAAGGCTACACCGGCGGGCGGAATTTCGGCCATCTGGCCTACGCCGTCGACAATATCTACGACACCTGCAACGCCTTCATCAAACATGGGGTGACGATCAACCGCCCGCCGCGCGACGGCCGCATGGCCTTCATCCGCACGCCGGACGGTATCTCCATCGAGCTGCTGCAGGCCGGGGACGCGCTGCCGCCGGCCGAACCCTGGACGAGCATGGGCAACACCGGCACCTGGTAAATATCGCGGCCTGGTTCCTGCCCGCTTGGATAGATCGGCAACCCGAGTCACACTGCCGGAAATCCACGACGAACCCGGGCAGGAAACCATGCAAGCAGATTACGTCATCGTCGGCGCCGGATCGGCAGGCTGCGTCCTCGCCACCCGCCTGACCGAGGATGCGAACACCTCCGTCATCCTGATCGAGGCCGGCGGCAAGGACATCAATCCGCTGATCCATGTCCCGGCCGGCTTCTTCAAGATGCTCGATCACGACAAGCTGACCTGGAAATACCGTTCCGAACCCGATCCGGGCACCAACGGCAGGGCAATCGTCTATACACGCGGCAAGGTCGTCGGCGGGTCGTCCTCGATCAATGGCCTCGTCTACATCCGCGGCCAACCCGAGGACTACGACCACTGGGCGCAGCTGGGAAATCGAGGCTGGAGCTGGGACGATTGCGTGAAAATCTTCCGAGCTGCGGAACGCTGGGAGGGCGAGGCGAATGAGGTGCGCGGCAAGGACGGGCCGCTGCACACCTCTTCGATGGACCGCTCCCCCATCTGCGCCGCCGTCGTCGAAGCCGGCAAGCAGCTCGGCCTGGCCTACCAGGAGGACGTCAACGGTATCGGCCACAACTCGGTCAACACGATCGGCTGGTGCCAGCAGACGCGTAACGGACGGCGACGGGCCAGCGCGGCGCGCACCTATCTGTCGCAGGCGCTGTCACGGCCGAACCTGCGGCTGATCACCGACGCCATGGTCCATCGCGTGGTGTTCGAGGGTAAGCGCGCGCTTGGCGTTGAGTTCGCCAAGGGAGGAACCAAACAGGTCGCCAAGGCAGCGCGGGAGGTGATCCTGTCCGGCGGCGCGATCGGCTCGCCGCACATCCTGCAACTCTCCGGCGTCGGCGATGCCGAGCACCTGTCCGAGATCGGGGTGCCTGTGGTGCATGAGCTGAAAGGCGTCGGGCGCAACATGCAGGATCATTTCCAGGCGCGCATCTCGCATCCTGTCGTCGGCATCGGCACCGCGAACGAGAAATCTCGTGGAATCCCGCTGGCGATGGAAGTGCTACGCTGGGCGGCGACCGGCAAGGGCATCCTCAGCTACAGCCCGTCGCTGGTTGCCGCATCGGTGAAGGTGCTGGAATCCTCGGCCACGTCCGACATGCAGATCACCTTCGCGCCAGGCAGTTTCAAAAATGGCCAGATCGGCGAGCTGGAGGAGACCCCAGGCCTCAGCGGTGGTGCCTGGCAGATGCGGCCGCAGTCACGTGGTTACGTGAAGGCAACGTCGAACCGGCCCGAGGACATGCCTTTGATCAACCCCCGCTACCTCTCCGACGAGACCGACCGCATGGCCCTGCTCGGCGGGCTTCGTTTCGCGCGCCGCATGTTCGAGGCACCGGCGTTGGCCCGCTACGTCCAGGGCGAGAGCCTGCCCGGCAAGGATGTGCAGACCGATGACGAGCTGCTGGATTACGCGCGGCGCTACGGCGGCACGACGTATCATGCAAGCTGCACCTGCATGATGGGCCACCACGCGATGACGGTGGTCGACGACGAGCTGCGCGTGCACGGGATGGAGGGGCTGCGAGTGATTGACGCCTCCATCATGCCAGCGGTCACCTCGAACAACACCAACGCCGCCACGATCATGATCGCCGAGAAGGGCGCGATGATGGTGAAGGCGGCGGCGCGGGAGAAGCTGGCGGCGTGAGGGTCAGCAGATGCCGATGAAAGAGAACAGCATAAGGCGGGCGGTGCGCGAGGGGCGCGCCGCGCTTGGGACCGGGTTGAAGGAGTTCGCCTCGCGCGGCGTGCCGTGGATTATCGAAGCGTCCGGCTTCGACTATTGCATGATCGACCACGAGCATGGTGCGTTTGATCTGGAAACGATCGCTGACCTGGCGGGTTGGTTCCAGGCGACGAACGTTTCGGCGATCGTGCGGATCCACAAATCGTTCACCTACCTGATTCCCGCGATCCTCGACCAGGGGATCATGGGCATCCAGGTGTCCGAGGTCGACAATGTCGAGGAAGCGCAGGCGATCGTGCGAGTGGCGAAATATCCGCCGATCGGCGATCGCGGCATTTCCGGCCAGGGAATGCACACGGCGTATCGTGGCTACGGCGCCCGCCACGCGACGGAATACGCACCGTGGGCGAATGCGAACATCGTTGTTTGCGTGGCGATCGAGTCGCTGGAAGGGCTGGAGAATGTCGAGGCGATCGCCGCGGTCGAGGGGATCGACATGATCGCCTATGGCCACTCCGACCTGAGCGCGCGGCTGGGCGTGCATCTGCAGCTGGAGCACCCGACCTTCAAGGCGGCCGTCCGGCGCATCGCCGAGGCCTGCCGCGCGCATGGGAAACTGTGCCGCGGTTCGGCGGAAACCGAGGCGCAGATCGAGGAATATTGGCAGCTTGGGTGCCAGGTGCTGAACCTGCCGGGGACGGATGTCAGCACGTACTTGGATGGACTGAAGGCGCGGGCGGCGCGGGCCCATGCGCGGCTGAAGGGGATCGGAGTGAAGGTGCCGTAGGCGGCCCGGACGCCCTCTATGCTGGCTGGTTCCATTTCAGTTCCGGATCCAACGGAAACACCGGCCGGCGCACTTTCCGGAACGTGAGTTGCCCATAGTCGGAGGTGCATACGCCGACGCCGGCGCATTCGACGATCTCGCGTGCGACCTTGCCCAGATCGGCTCGCCAGTGCACGCGGGACTTGATCGCCACATATTTCTTCTTCGCCGGATCGATGCCGAGAACCTGCAGCATTTCCTGCGCTGTCGGTTCGATATGGCGGCTGAGCAGCACGATCTGCACCTTGCCGGTATCCAGCACCACCGTGCGGCCCATGTAAATTTGCAGCCCGGGCGTCAGGCCGCCCTTCAGCCGGAAACTGCCGGAGGAGATCGTCTGCACCACCCCGGTCACGGTGAGCGGCGCGCTGGAAACGGGAAGTTGCGGCATCGGCAGTTTCGCACCGATCGACAGCGTCACCGTCGCGCCGACGCCGGCCTCGACCGCCTGCTGCACCGCATCCGGATCGTAGATGCCGAAGAACACCACATCATCGAGATCCTGGCGGATGATTTCCCGCAACGTATCGGTGGTGTCCATGGTGCCGCCGCTGGCGCAGTTATCGTAATGATCCAACAGCACCACCGGCAGCTCGCCGGGCGAGCCCATGGCCTTTGCGCGGGCGACCGAGGCCTCCAGCGGCTCGATGTCGAACATGAAGTCGCGCCGAGCGGTCCAGGCGGCACTGATGAGTTCGTCGACCATCGCCTGAGCGGCGGCCGGATCGTTGTCGGTGACGACCACCGCCGACAGTCCGGCCATTTCGACATCGGCATGAGGGAATCCGACGAACAGGCTGGCCGCCAGCGCTCGGCCGCTCGCCTCCCAGGAGGCGCAGAGTGCCTGCAGATCCTTGTTGGGCGCCTGGTGGGTGCCCTGCGCCATCACGTGCGGCAGCATCGGCGCGTTGCCCCAGGCGCTAGTCGGCGTCACCTCCCCTCGCATCACGCGCAGCAACGCACGCGCGGCGCGTTCGGCGGTCTGGCGCTGGTCGATATGCGGATAGGTCTGATAGCCGGTGACGATCTGCGCGTTGTTGACCATGGCGGGAAAGATGTTGGCGTGCATGTCGTAGGCGACGCACATCGGAATGCTCGGATTGATCGCACGGATGCGCCGTAGCAGTTCGCCTTCGCCGTCATCGAATTTCTCCGCCACCATGGCGCCATGCAGGTCGAGCCAGATGGCGTCGAAGCCGCCCGCCGCGACGGCGTCGGTGATCAGGCGGCAGAATGTTTCGTAAGCCTCATGGTCCACCTTGCCGCTGGGGGGCGCACTGGCGCAGACGGGCACGACCACCTCGGCGCCGATTTCATCGGCAACTGCCAGATAACCGCCCATACAAGTGCCAGTACCACGGTAGAAGTCGATGGCGGTCTGGCCGGACAGCAGGCTGGTGCCGTCGCGGCAGAAGCGCTCCAGCTTGGTGGCGACGGGCGAGAAGGTGTTCGTCTCGTGCGACATGGTCGCCAGGAGTAGGCGCATCGGTCCCCGCTCTCTCGGAAGATTGGCTGATGCGCCAGCATAGGGCCGGCAGCTTGGATATGGCCAGACCCGACATTCCAGCGATGGCGGGCCGCCACCGCATCAATGGACCGATGCGGCGACCCGGGACACATTGCTCGGGCCGCCGATCGTCGTGGTTTCAGCGAGAGCGAGGCGCCGGCACGGCGGCTGCGCTCGTTTGATCGCGGGGGACAGGACGCCGTAACGGCAAGAGCATCGAGACCTGTTCACGGTAGCGGCGATACTGATCCCCAAACAGGGTGGTCAGGTCATGCTCCTCGAACTGGATCGCAATCAGAATATAGCCAGTGGTCGCCAAGGAAAACAGCAGGTGTCCGGCGGACATCGAGGGCGTCGACCAGAATGCCAGAATGAACCCGAGATAGAGCGGGTGCCGGACGTAGCGGTACAGGAGAGGTGTGCGAAACTGCGGTTCCGACGACTTCTTGCCCAACACCAGCGCGAACACCTGGGTCAGCCCAAACAACTCGAAATGGCTGATCAGGAACGTGCTGGCCAGTACCAACCCCCAACCGAACCAGAAGACCGCATTCAACGTGGTCACCCCGAGCGGGCTTTCCACTGTCCAGATTGGCTGAAGGATCGGCCGCCATTGCCAATACAGCAGCAGCAGCGCCAGATTGGCGAAGAGAACGAAGGTGCTGCGTTCGATCGAACGCGGAACCACGCGCGTCCACACCCGCTTGAAGCCCGGCCGGGCCATCACGCTGTGCTGGATGGCAAAGATGCTGAGCAACACTGTATCGATGATGAGGCTTTGAATCAGCAGCCCGTCCGCACCTGAATCGATCGACTTCGGCACCCAGAGATTGCCGACAAAACCGACGGCGTAGGCGACGGTGAACAGAAACATGGCATAACTGAAGATGCCGTACAACACCGCAAGTAATGCGGCCATGGGATGTGCTCCTGAGTTGACTGCGTTTCGAAGAGGTTTCAAGTGTTCCGGCGGTCGAGGTGGCAGAACGGTTCTGGCTTCAACATGATTGGCCAGAGCCGATCCCAACCCGATGGAATCATCGGATCGGGTGCAGATGCTCGTGAAAACAACGAGCTGGAGCCGTTGCCATACCGATGCGAACGGAAACGGCTCTAGGGGTAGAGCTCGCGCTCTCTGGAGGCCGGCTGTGGTGGCCGGGGCGATAGATCAAAATTACGCAGAACTTCCTCGATCTTTCGGAGTTCAGCTTGGTTCAGCTCCCGCTCCACGCGAGATGCCTCCTCGCATCGAGCGTCCGATGCGGGCGCCTTGTAGTTCAGCCATTTCTCCAACGTCTTCAACCACATGCCTGTCCTCCTGTTCGGTGCGCGTCAGATGAGGGTCCAAGTGCATAGCAACAAACGAGATAATCGTTATGGTTCCGTAGCAGCACTTCATCGATGAAATCGGTGATTGGCGACGGGGCCGCGCCCGTCGCAGCAGTTACTCGTGGATGATTTCGCCGGAACCTCCCAACTCCGCTGGGAAATCCTTCAACTTGAGCAATCCGTCGTGCATCGGCAGAACGGATTCGCCGTAGTTGACGTGTACTTGTGCCGCAAACGGCAGGTTGGGGATGGTCGCGGCGAACACGTCGATCATGTTCAGCGGCGGGTGGATGGTCATCAGATGACCACCGCAGAGACGGCAGAATTGCCGGTGACTCAGCTCCGTCTTTCTGTAGGTGACGATGTGCTGATCGCCCTGCGTCACCTTGATCGCCGTCGGCGACCACAGCGTGAAAGCGTTGACGGGGCCAGCGGACCAGGACCGGCAGGAACTGCAATGACAATAGCCCATGGCCTTTGGCTCGCCGGTGACCTGTATCTTCACGGCGCCGCAAAAGCAGGCGCCCGGGTATACTTGTTCCATTATGCACCTTTCATACTGCCGGTTCTGTCAACCGACGGCGAGCCTCGTAAAGGATTAAGACAGGCGACGACAAAGGATAGTTTCTCATCAGGATCGTGAGCCCAACTCATATCAACGCCTACGCAGCGATCGGTCGCGACAGATCGAGGGAAAGCATGAACGCTTCGGTGCGAGCCGCTTCGGCAGTGATCAGCTCACGGAACTTGGCGATTTTCGGGAGATCGGCCTGTTCCGGCAGGCCAATCAAATAATAACTGTATGCCGTCGGGACGGCGATCGGCAGTGGGCACACCAGGGTGCCGCCGGCGATGTAGTCAGCAACCAGACTGACGCGGGCCAGGGCAACGCCCATACCCAGCATGGCTGCGTTGACCAGCATTCCGGCATCGTTGAAGTGCTGGCCGGCATGACAGAGTAGTTTCGATTTGTCGCTATATGCCAGCCAGGATTGCCAGTCGCTTCGACTGCCGTCACCGACTGTCGCAGAGTCATGTAATAACGGCATCGCAAGCAATGTTTCAACACTGTTCACCGGGCCGTGGCGGCGAAGCAGACCCGGCGTGCAGACCGGGATGACTCGGTCACTGGTCAGATGCGTGACGTGATAGCCGCTCTTCGGCGCACTACCAAAACGAATTGCCAAATCGATTCGCTCGGCGCGAATGTCCAACAGCCGCGGCTCGGCGATCACCTGTACTTCAACCTCGGGGTGCCGATCGCGAATGCCCGCCAGACGCGGGATCAACCAGTGCGTTGCAACCGATGGCAGCATCGTCACTCTCAACGGCGAAGCGGTCTTTATCGAGCAGACATTCAACACGCTCCGATCGATCTCGCTGATTGCAACATCGACGCGGTTCGCCAGGATCCTCCCTTGCGGCGTCAACTCCAGCCGCCGGCTCTGGCGATTGAACAAGCTCAGTCCGAGTTCTTCCTCGAGACCACGCATGCGGTGGCTGACCGCGCTCTGGGTGAGGTTCAGCTCCAGCGCGGCTTCGGTGAAACTCATGTGCCGAGCGGCAACGACGAAGATGCGTAGTGCATCCAGTGAAGGTGTGCGAGGCATGGTCACTCACGAGTCGAAGGTGAAGGGCTCGCGGCAAGAACCTCGCGCATGCGCACGAGGACGGCTCGCCGCTTGATGAAAGTCACGCGACGCTCAGATGCATTAATGCTATCGCCCTATTTCCCGGAGGGGTGCGAAGCATTTCACAGCTGATTTCGTCACGAATGCAGCGCGATTACAGTCATACGGCCCAGAGAACAATTTATTTGTTCTGATCGTTCGTATAAGCTTCGCTTATCATGCGAAATCTGAACCTCGACCAGCTACGCTCCTTGATCGAAGTCGTTGAGCTCGGCAGCTTCACCAAGGCGGCGGAACGCCTGCATTTGACACAATCGGCAATCAGCCAGCAGATCAGGGAACTGGAGCGGCGCTGCGGACTACCGCTGGTCGAACGTGTCGGCAAGAGTGCCCACGCTACACCGGCGGGGCGGGAACTGATCGCTCGGGGCCGGCGTATTATTGCAGACTCGGAACACGCTCTCGCGGCCGTGCGTCACCATAAGCAGGGGACGCGCGGGCAAGTGCACATCGGCGCCGGGCCTACGGCGCTGAACTATCTGTTGCCACCGACACTGCAGGAGCTCCGCGCCTCACATCCTGATATCGAGATCGTATTGACGTCAGGAACCACACACACGATTT
>Ga0153954_1001113_pt1 | contig 16023 bp, 12 predicted proteins | sample TSFL038MetaG_FD_102277 | JGI IMG/M metagenome (GOLD analysis project Ga0153954, IMG submission 102277) | Attine ant fungus gardens microbial communities from Florida, USA - TSFL038 MetaG | ecosystem: Host-associated > Fungi > Mycelium > Unclassified | place: USA: Florida, Wekiwa Springs State... | reverse complement strand
CGATCGTGATCAGCACTTCGTGGTTGCGGGCGAGCCGGGCGACGAGATCGACATCGAGCGGCTTGGCGAAGCGCGCGTCTGCGACCGTCGCCGAAATGCCGTAGGTGCTGAGGTCTTCCGCCGCTTTCAGTGCTTCGCCGAGGCGCGTGCCGAGCGACAGGATCGCGACCTTGCTGCCTTCGCGGACGATGCGGCCCTTGCCGATGGTCAGAACCTCGGGCTGCTCGGGCAAGTCGATGCCGACGCCTTCGCCGCGCGGGTAGCGGAAGGCGATCGGGCCTTCGCTATAGGCGACCGCCGTGTGCACCATGTGCACAAGCTCCGCCTCGTTCGCCGCCGCCATGACGACCATGCCGGGCAGGATGCCGAGATAGGACACGTCGAAGGAGCCCGCATGCGTCGCGCCGTCGGCGCCGACAAGGCCGGCGCGGTCGATGGCGAAGCGCACCGGCAGCTTCTGGATCGCGACGTCATGCACGACCTGGTCATAGGCGCGCTGCAGGAAGGTCGAATAGATCGCGCAGAACGGCTTAAAGCCTTCGGTCGCAAGACCGGCGGCAAAGGTCACCGCATGCTGCTCGGCAATGCCGACATCGAAGGTGCGGTCGGGGAAGGCCTTCTCGAACACGTCGAGGCCGGTGCCGGACGGCATGGCCGCGGTGATGGCGACGATCTTGTCGTCCTGCTGCGCCTCCTTCACCAAAGCATCGGCGAAGACACGCGTATAGGACGGCGCATTGGCCTTCGGCTTCACCTGCGTGCCGGTCAAGACGTCGAACGTGTTGACGGCGTGATGCTTGTCCTTGGCGGCCTCCGCCGGGCCATAGCCCTTGCCCTTCTGGGTCACGACATGGACGAGCACCGGGCCGCCTTCCGTGTCGCGGACGTTCTTCAGGATCGGCAGGAGATGATCGAGGTTATGGCCGTCGATCGGGCCGACATAATAGATGCCGAGTTCCTCGAACATCGTGCCGCCGGCCCAGAAGTTACGGGCGAACTCTTCAGTCTTGCGGGCGCGGTCGTAGATGAATTTCGGCAGGTGCCGGCCAAGCTGCTTGGCCGCCTCGCGCACCGTGCGATAGGTGCCGCCCGAGACGAGCCGGGCGAGATAGGACGAGAGCGCACCGGCCGGCGGAGCGATCGACATTTCATTGTCGTTGAGGATGATGATCAGCCGCGAATGCATCGCACCGGCATTGTTCATCGCCTCATAGGCCATGCCGGCCGACATGGCGCCATCGCCAATGACGGCAACGACATTGGTCGGCTTGTCGGCAAGCGTCGCCGCGACTGCCATGCCGAGGCCGGCGGAGATCGAGGTCGAGGAATGGCCGGCCCCGAACGGGTCGTAGGTGCTTTCCGCGCGCCGGGTGAAACCCGACAGGCCGTCGCCCTTGCGCAGCGTGCGGATGCGGTCGCGCCGCTCGGTCAGGATCTTGTGGGGATAGGCCTGATGGCCGACGTCCCAGATGATGCGATCACGGGGGGTGTCGAAGACATAATGCAGCGCCACCGTCAGTTCGACGACGCCAAGGCCAGCGCCGAGATGGCCGCCGGTCACGGAGACGGCGTCGATCGTCTCGGTGCGCAACTCGGCTGCGACCTGGGCTAGATCGGTTTCGGGAAGCCGCCGCAAATCCGCCGGCGATTTGATCGCGTCGAGAAGCGGAGTCTTCGAAGATGTTGTCACAGCTACCTCATCACAATTAGCGCATAACAGCCTAAGCGTGGCTGTTTATGGTCAGGCTGAACTTACATCGAAAAGGTGCGGAACAGCAATTTTGCAGAAAAACTGAGCAATCCCCCTATTGATAACAGGATTAACCGCTCCGACAACGCGAGCGCCATGCGTGAAGCGCGCCAGTGGACGGCCTTTATGCTGCTTCTGTGCAGGCTGTGTCTTTCGGGTTACTAGTGGGACTGGCTTTAACCACGTTGGAAACGCCGAATCATCGCGAACTGGGCCGTTTCCGCCGCAAAAAACTGGCCCGGCTGGGCTTCGCTCTGGAAAGACGGGGGTCCCGGCGATATCTGCTGGCAAGGAGCCACTCATGAGCTTGCCAACCAAGACTGTACCGATTTCGAGCCTGCCCGCTGCAGGCGGTTGCGTCGAACGGCTGAGAGACCGCTGGGTCTGGTTCGTGGCGCTCGGGGTGCTGGTCGCGGCGATGGGCGTCGCTGCCCTCGTTCTCGTCGTCTCCGCCACCATCGCCTCCGTCTATATCGTCGCGCTGTTCATGGTCGTCGCCGGTGGCGGCGAGATCGTCTTTGCCTTCAACTCGCGCTCCTGGGCGCGTTTCTTCCTCTGGGTCGTCGCGGGCATCGCCTATATTGTGGTTGCCGCGTTCGCGCTCGCCCAGCCTCTCATGGCCGCGGCCCTGTTCACTTTGCTTCTCGGCATTGCAATGTTCGTGACCGGCCTCATCCGTATTTATGTCGGTACCCAACTCAATAAAGATGTCCGTGCCGTCGTCATCCTGGCCGGCATCGTCACCTCCCTGGTTGGGCTGATCGTCTTAATCGGCTGGCCGGCCAATAGTTTCGTCGTCCTCGGCGTATTGCTTGGCCTCGATCTTCTGTTCTGGGGCGGCAGTTGGATTACTCTCGGCCTGCGGATGAAGGCCCACCTCCTTTCTCTTCCGCGGCGCGCCTGACACCTAAGACTAAAAAGCACGTTTCTCCGGAGCTCCCGCTGCTCTATGGGTCAGGGCGTGGGCTGCACCGCAATTCGGGGACTTCGATGACGAAGTGGGTCTATACGTTCGGCAACGGCAGCGCCGAAGGCAGCAGCCAGATGCGTGCGCTTCTCGGCGGCAAAGGTGCCAATCTTGCCGAAATGGCCAATCTCGGCCTGCCGGTCCCGCCCGGATTCACCATCACCGCCGAAGTCTGCGCCTATTTTTACGAACATGGTCAAGACTATCCGCCTGAGCTCAAGCCTGAGGTCGATGCGGCGCTGAAACATATCGAGGCGGTGGCCGGGCGCAGGTTCGGCGACGCGGCGCAGCCGCTCCTTGTCTCCGTTCGGTCCGGCTCGCGCGCGTCAATGCCGGGCATGATGGATACGGTGCTGAACATCGGCCTGAACGATGCAACGGTCGAGGCACTCGCCGTCGATGCCGGCGACGCGCGCTTTGCTTATGATTCCTATCGCCGCTTCATCCAGATGTATTCGAGCATCGTCCTCGGCATCGGGCACCATCATTTCGAAGAGATCATCGAGGAGTTCAAAGAGGCCAAGGGCCTCACGCTCGATACCGATCTGTCGGCCGCGGACTGGCAGCAGGTCATCGCCGCCTTCAAGGCGAAGATCGCGGAATTGCATGGCGCGGCGTTTCCGCAATTGCCGCAGGAGCAGCTTTGGGGGGCGATCGGCGCGGTCTTCGGCTCGTGGAACAATCCGCGCGCGAAAATCTATCGGCAATTGCACAATATCCCGGAATCGTGGGGCACGGCGGTCAATGTCCAGGCGATGGTCTTCGGCAACATGGGCGAGACCTCGGCGACGGGCGTTGCCTTTACCCGCAATCCCTCGACCGGCGCCAAGGAGCTTTTCGGCGAGTTCCTGATCAATGCGCAGGGCGAGGATGTCGTCGCCGGTGTGCGCACGCCGCAGAATATCACCGAAGCGGCGCGGCGCGCCGCCGGGTCGAGCCAGCCGTCAATGGAAATGGCGCTGCCCGATGTCTTCCAGCAATTCGTCGCCGTCGCCAATCGGCTCGAGCGGCATTATCGCGACATCCAGGATGTGGAGTTCACCGTCGAGCGTGGCAAGCTTTGGATGCTGCAGACCCGCACCGGCAAGCGCACCGCCAAGGCCGCTTTGCGGTCCGCCGTCGAAATGGCGCAGGAAGGGCTGATCAGCGAGCAGGAAGCGGTGCTGCGCATCGAGCCGGGCTCGCTCGATCAATTGCTGCATCCGACCATTGCGCCGGAAGCCGAGCGGGATGTGATCGCGAGCGGCCTGCCGGCCTCGCCGGGTGCTGCAAGCGGCGAGATCGTGTTCAGTGCCGACGAGGCGGAGCAATTGCGTAGCGCCGGCCGCAAAGTGATCCTTGTGCGCGTCGAGACGAGCCCCGAAGATATTCATGGCATGCATGCGTCGGAAGGCATTCTGACGACCCGCGGCGGCATGACCTCGCATGCGGCGGTCGTTGCGCGCGGCATGGGCAAGCCCTGCGTCTCCGGCGTCGGCGCGATCCGCATCGATTCCGAGCGCGGCACGTTGTCGGCCGGGCCGGTGACGCTGCGGCGTGGCGACATCCTCACCATCGACGGCACGACCGGCAAGGTGATGCAGGGCGCAATCGAAATGCAGCAGCCCGAGCTCTCCGGCGAATTCGGCATCATCATGCAATGGGCCGACAGGCTGCGCCGCATGGGCGTGCGCGCCAATGCCGAAACGCCGGCCGACGCGGAAGCGGCGCGCCGTTTCGGCGCCGAGGGGATCGGCCTTTGCCGCACCGAGCACATGTTCTTCGAGGCCGGGCGCATTGCCGCCATGCGCGAGATGATCCTCGCCGATGATGAGAAGGGCCGCCGCGCGGCGCTTGGCAAATTGCTGCCGTTTCAGCGCGGCGATTTCGCCCGCCTGTTTGAGATCATGGCCGGCTTTCCGGTGACGATCCGGCTGCTCGATCCGCCGCTGCATGAATTTCTGCCGCATACGGCGGAAGAGATTGCGGAGGTCGCCGCGGCGACAGGCGTGTCCGCCGAACATCTCGAACATCGCGCGGCGGAACTGCAAGAATTCAATCCGATGCTCGGCTTTCGCGGCTGCCGCCTGGCGATCGCCTTCCCGGAAATCGTCGAAATGCAGGCCCGCGCCATTTTCGAGGGGGCGATTGAGGCCAAGCGCAAGACCGGGCACGCGCCGACAGCGGAAATCATGGTGCCGCTCGTCGCCATCAAGCCTGAACTCGATGCCGTCAAAGCGGTCATCGACAAGATCGCCGCCGCTGTCGCGGGCGAGACCGGCGAGACCATTGCTTATAGTGTCGGGACGATGATCGAACTGCCGCGCGCGGCGCTCAAAGCCGGCGAGATCGCCGAAACGGCCGAATTCTTTTCCTTCGGCACCAACGATCTCACTCAGACGGCGCTCGGTATTTCGCGCGATGATGCCGGTACGTTCCTCGGCGTCTATATTTCAAAAGGCCTGCTCGAACGCGATCCGTTTGCGACGATCGACCAGCAAGGCGTCGGCGAATTGGTCGAGATCGCGGTCGAACGCGGCCGCAAGGCGCGGCCTGCGATCAAGCTCGGCATCTGCGGCGAGCATGGCGGCGATCCGCTCTCGATCGGCTTTTTCGAGAAGGTGGGATTGGATTACATCTCGTGCTCGCCGTTCCGTGTGCCGATCGCGCGGCTTGCCGCGGCACAGGCTGCCATCGGCGGCATTTCGAGCGGCGAAGGCTCGTAGAGGTTTTCGCGGAACGGGTTGTGGTCATGAAGATACATGCCATTCAGACCGGCTCCGTTCGCATCAAAAAAACGCAAGTTGAAGGCCGCGGCCACGGCTTGGCGCGGCAGCTCGCGATTTTTGGCGCCTCGGAATGGACGGATTGGTTGCCGACTTACGCTTGGGCCATCGAACATTCTGGTGGTGTGCTGGTGGTCGATACGGGCCAAGGCGCGCATCTTCTCGAAGCGCACAAGTCGCTGCATCCTTACGTTCGATGGGAAGTCAATTTTCAGATTGAGCGGGAACAGGAGATCGGTCCGCAGCTTCGCGCGCTTGGGATCGGGCAGGGCGATATTAATCTGGTCGTGCTGACCCATTTGCACATGGATCACGACGGCGGCCTCGGGCATTTTCCGAACACCAAAATCCTCGTCGCGCGCGCCGAGCTGGAGAGCGCGCGTGGTTGGCGGGGCGTGCTCCGCGGCTACCTTCCAAACCGCTGGCCGACATGGTTCGACCCGGAACCGCTTGATCTCGATCCGGAGCCGTTTGGGCCGTTTCGGGCCAGCAAGCGTCTCAACCCTGGTGGCGACATTATTGCCGTCGCAACGCCGGGCCACACGGCCAATCACATTTCCATATTAGCGCGCGATGATGACATGTCTTATTTCATCGCCGGCGACACCTCCTATAACGAGGATCTGATGCTGGCCGGCAAAGTCGACGGGGTGAGCGCTAATGAGACGATTTCCGTCGCAACGCTCGGTTTGATCAAGCGTTTCTCTGAAGATCATCCAACGGTCTACTTGCCGACGCACGATCCATTATCCGCGCGCCGCCTCGAAAGCCGCAGCCTGGTGGGGCAAAGCGGGGGGCACACGCCTTAAGGCAAGTTGAAATTTGTCGCGGCTTGCGGGATGCGCGCGCCCTTCAGCTCATCGGGCACATGGGATAAGGACGGCGTGGCTTTTTCCAATCCCGTGTGTCCATGATCCGTCTCGAAAACATCAGCAAGCAGAATGGCTCGCAAATCCTCTTCATCGAGGCCTCGACCGCGCTCCAGAGAGGCGAAAAGATAGGCCTCGTGGGTCCAAACGGGGCCGGCAAGACGACGCTGTTTCGAATGATCACGGGGCGGGAGCTTCCCGACGAGGGTCAGGTCGCCGTCGATCGCGGCATCACCATAGGCTACTTCAGCCAGGATGTTGGCGAGATGACGGGCCGCAGCGCCGTGTCCGAGGTGATGGATGGCGCGGGCCCCGTGAGCGCCGTCGCCGCGGAGCTGGCGGAACTCGAGGCCGCCATGGCTGATCCTGAGCGGATCGACGAGATCGAAGATCTTGTCGCGCGATATGGCGAAGTGCAGGGGCGTTTCGAGGAACTCGACGGCTACGCGCTCGAGGGCCGGGCGCGGGAAGTGTTGGCCGGCCTGAGCTTCAGCGACGAGATGATGGATGGTGACGTCGGCGCGCTGTCCGGCGGTTGGAAGATGCGTGTTGCTCTGGGGCGCATCCTCTTGATGCGGCCCGACGCCATGTTGCTCGACGAGCCGAGCAACCATCTCGACTTGGAGAGTCTCATTTGGCTCGAAGGCTTCCTCAAGGGCTATGAAGGCACCTTGTTGATGACCTCGCATGACCGAGAATTCATGAACCGCATCGTCTCCAAGGTTGTGGAGATCGACGGCGGCGGCCTGACAACCTATTCGGGCGATTACGAATTCTACGAGCAGCAACGCGCGCAGAACGAGAAGCAGCAGCAAGCCCAATTCGAGCGCCAGCAGGCGATGCTCGCCAAGGAAATCAAATTCATCGAGCGGTTCAAGGCGCGCGCCTCGCATGCAGCGCAGGTGCAGAGCCGCGTGAAGAAGCTCGAGAAAATCGAAAGGGTCGAGCCGCCCAAACGACGCCAGACCGTCACATTCGATTTTCCGCCGGCGCCGCGCTCCGGCGACGACGTGGTGAGTTTGAAAGGTGTCCACAAGAGCTATGGCACCCGCAGCATTTACGAGGGACTGGACTTCGCGGTGCGCCGCAAGGAGCGGTGGTGCGTCATGGGCATAAATGGCGCCGGCAAGTCCACGCTGCTGAAGCTGGTGACGGGCTTCGCGCAACCGGATGAGGGCACGGTCTCCGTCGGCAGCGCGGTGAAGATGGGCTATTTCGCGCAACACGCGATGGATCTGCTGAACGGCGACCACACGATCTTCCAGGCGCTGGAAGACGCTTTTCCGCAGGCGGGACGCGGCGCGCTGCTCACGCTCGCCGGCTGCTTTGGATTTTCTGGCAACGACATCGAGAAAAGATGCCGGGTTCTCTCAGGCGGCGAGAAAGCCCGGCTGGTTATGGCGAAGATGCTCTACGACCCGCCGAATTTCCTGGTGCTCGACGAGCCGACGAACCATCTCGACATGGCGACGAAGGAAATGCTGATTGCGGCGCTGTCGGAATACGAGGGGACGATGCTGTTCGTCTCGCACGACCGGCATTTCCTGGCCGCTCTGTCCAATCGGGTGCTGGAACTGACGCCCGAGGGCGTTCACAATTACGGCGGCGGCTACACGGAATATGTGGCGCGCACAGGCTACGAGACCCCGGGCCTGCGCAGTTGAGCCTGGCGAAGAGCCTATCGCCAGGGAGGCGAGAGAAGGCAGCGTCAAGTTCGAGCTGGAGATGAAGAGCACAGAGCCATCGCCCATCGGCGTCCGCCGCCGTGGGTGTGGACGAATCAAGTCCTGCGCAATATGGATGGGGATGTGATCTGCCGTGGCGCTTGCATTGTCGCCGCGTCGCCAAGGCAGGCGATGAAGACGTTCGTCCCATGACGCTGCGCCGGGCGGGTTAGCCTTTCGATTTGCCGCCGCTCGCAAAAGTGTCGATGTCGAGAGGCCTGGTCATGATCGAAGACGTTACCAAGGATTGGCAAGCAACGCAGGGCCAGAAGTCCGCCGCGACGCGCCTGCGCCTTTTCGCCGTGCTCTGCTGGATCGTCGCCATTGGCGGCGAGATCGCCGGAATCTACTTGTTCTTCCAGCACAAGTTCGATCACGGGAACATGCCGCTCTTGATCGGCTTGCTGGTTGGGATCGCGGTCTTCGCAATCGCCGGCAATTTGCTATGGAAGGCGGCCAACAAGCACGATCCGGCCCGCGCATCCGACACGGCCAGATTCTTCTTCCAAAACCAGCTCGGCGCGATCATCACGCTGATTGCCTTCCTCCCGCTGCTTTTCCTGATCTTGACCGACAAGAACATGGACCCGCAGACCAAGAAGGTTGCCGGCGGCGTCGGCGCTGTGCTGGTCGTGCTCGCGACGCTGACCGGGATCAGCTTCCAACCCCCGTCGGTCGAGCAGTACACCCAGGACATGAACGCCTGCGCGACCCAGATTAAGACGGGGCAGCCGACCACGGCCTGTTCGCCCGAGGTCGCCGCCCAGGCAAAGGCGATCGCCACGGACTCCTCGACGGTGACTGCTGCGACGAAGGACGCGGCGCACCCCGCCGGTCAGGACGTCGTCTACTGGATCGCGCCGGAAAACGGCGCCAAGAAGTCGTCATCGCCGCATGTCTTCCATCTCTGCGCAGGTGTCAGTCCGCTGAAAGGCAAGACCGTGAACAGCGGCTCCGTGACCGAGGCCTACGCACAGAACGCCGTCCGCATCACGAAGCAGATTCCGATGGAACAGAAGCAGTGCGGGTTCACGGTTTCGCAATAGGTCTGGCCATCGCCATGGTGTGCAAATAGGCGACCAGCGCGTCGAGGTCAGGGTCCGAGAGGCTGCTTTTGCTGAAGCCGATCATCTGTTGAGCCGGCCAGGTTCGGACGGCCTTCGGATCTCGGATGATGGCGCGCAGTCCCGCATCGGTCAGGTATTGTGTTGGAAACATCGGACGCCCGAAGTCCGGACCGGTATCACTGGCACCGCCGCCGTTCATCCGATGACATGGCAGGCATTGCGTGACAAAAACGTCCTGTCCGTGTCGTGCCGGTGCGTCGGCTGGCGTCGTCGCGGGCACGGCGATTTGAGGCCAACGGTGAACCGGGCTTTCGACGAAGGTCAAACGGCTCAATTGATAAGGCCATTGCTCGCTTGAAATTGCGGATTTCTCGGGATTCTTCCAGATCAGGTAAAACGGGCCGGCCGTCTTCGCTTTCTGCGGCAATGGCGGCCAGGGGTGCAGGGGATCTTCGACGGCAATATAGGCGACAGACCCTCCGGTTGCGCCGCGCTTGATTAGGGCGAACGGAATCTGGCTGACGAAGCCGTCCCGTGCCTCCATTTCGACGGTATCGAATTTCGGATCGACGTTGTTGCGCAAGAGGGCCAAAAATGGCACCGCGCGATAGACAATAGTGTGGTTATAGATGTCGCCCGTTGTCCTCAACGCCACGACGTCCGGCCTAGCCAAAAGTTGGGCGGGCGTGAAGCGCTGCTCGTTTGCGCCATCATTGATAACAAGCACAGGCTCTGCTGCTGATCCGGTCTCTGAGCGGGCCTCGCGGCATGTGACAGACACCAGCAGCATCACGATGGTTGCCATACGAACAGGCCACCGTGGGAATAGGTTGCCGGGGTAGGGAAGACACGGTCGTTTCGTGTTACCGACAGAAACGAAGTGTGACATCTGTCATCTCCAGTCGCGAATTGATGCGTGAGCCCGAAAGCACAGGATGATCGCCGTAAACTAGCGTCTTAACGGTGATGCGTCATATTTGATTATTTCGAGGCTGCGCGGGTGTTGGTTTCATCACAACCGCAAGATCGGTCGAGCGCGTGGTGGCCATAAGCCGCATGGTGAGGCTGCCACGGAGGGACGATGAAAGCCGCGCTTCAAAACTACCAAGCCCGGATGCAGCGCGTGCTGGACTACATAGACCAGCATCCTGATAGCGATCTGGACTTAGAGACGGTGAGCCGCATTGCCGCCTTCTCCAAGTTTCATTTTCACAGGCAGTTTACCGCGACCTTCGAATTGTCCATGCATCGCTATGTACAGCTTGTCAGGTTGAAGCGTGCTTCGCACCGGCTGACCGAGAAGAAGGCCGAAAGCGTCACGGACATAGCGATGGATGCCGGTTACAACGCACCGGATGCCTTCGCCCGCGCCTTTCGGCAGAGGCTGGGGCAATCGCCTTCGTCATTCCGGCGGTCCCCCGATTGGGACCTGTGGCTTGCGGCCTTCGGGCCACTTGATAAGGCGAGGAACAAGCTCATGCAGATAATCTTTGATAATGACGACGTCACGATTCGCGATGTGCCCGCGACGCCGGTGGCGATTTTGGAGCATCGGGGAGACCGGGCGACGCTCGGCGATACCATTCAGCGGTTTAGGGCATGGCGCAAGGCGGCCGGATTGTCGCCCGAGACCAGTCCAACCATTATGGTCTTCCGTTCTGAAAGGGAGCCCGCCGTCCCGGCTGACTATAGCATGGACCTATGTGCCGTGACTGAACAGCCAATCGAAACGAATGAAGTCCAGATAAAGGCTGGCGTCATCCCCAGCGGGCGCTGCGCGGTGCTACGTTACCCGGGGCAAACCAACAATCTTGAGCCCGCCGCGCTCTACCTTTATCGCGAATGGCTTCCGGTCAGCGGCGAGGAAACACGTGACTTCCCGATCTATTGCCAGCGCCGGCTTTCCTTGATCCCGGAGGCAGCGGTCCATGAGGTTGTCACGGAACTGTTTCTCCCGCTGAAATAGTGCCGTTGAATGGCTGCTCATACCTGAGGTGAGAGCAGCCATTTGCGCCGGCCATATCTATCTTGAATGGCGAGTCTATCCAGCGCGGCGAACGGCCGTGACGCCATCGAGCGCTGCCAGCGTCTCATCTGAAAGATCGAGCTTGGCCGCGGAAAGATTCTCCCGCAAATGCGCGACAGACGAAGTCCCGGGGATCAGCAGAATATTGGGCGCGCGGCGGAGCAGCCAAGCGAGCGCAACCTGCATGGGCGTGGCACCAAGCCTTTGCGAGACATCGGAGAGAATCGAGGATTGCAGCGGGGTGAACCCGCCAAGCGGGAAATAGGGCACATAGGCAATATTATTGTGAGCGAGATCATCGATCAGCGCATCGTCGGTTCGATGCGCCAGATTGTAGTGGTTCTGCACGCAGACGATTTCACAGATTCGACGGCCTTCGGCGATTTGCGCGGACGTGACATTGCTGAGCCCGATATGGCGGACCAAGCCCTGACTTTGGAGTTCCGCCAGGACAGTGAGGGGCGCTTCGATGGAGCCCTCGGCCGGGCCATGTACGCTGAAGATCGCTCGAAGATTGACGACATCAAGCGCGTCCAGGCGGAGGTTGCGGAGATTGTCATGCACAGCCTGGCGAAGCTCTTCGGGCGAGAAGGCGGGATTCCATGAGCCGTCTGTGCCGCGCCGCGCGCCAATTTTGGTGACGATAACCAGATCATCTGGATAGGGGTGCAGGGCCTCATGGATCAGCCGGTTGGTGACATGCGGGCCGTAGAAGTCGCTGGTGTCGATATGGTTCACCCCCGACGCGACGGCTTGGCGCAACACGGTGAGCGCTGCATCATGATCTTTGGGCGGCCCGAACACGCCGGGTCCCGCGAGTTGCATGGCGCCATAGCCGAGCCGTTTGACGGTGCGGGCGCCGAGGGCGAACGTGCTGGTCATAGCCTTGATCCTTGTTTCGTGTCTCCTCGGCGAATATATGAGGGATCCTTCAGTTTTGAATTCGCATTTCATGAGCGCCCTCGCAGCGACCCTAAAGCCCAGAAAATCCCCGGTTCAGGCCCGCTCCGCGGCGACGATCGAGGCGCTGCACGTCGCGGCCATTCAGGTTTTGACGCGGGAGGGTTTGGGCCGCTGCACAACGACCCGTATCGCCGAGCGCGCGGGCATCGCGGTTGGCAGTCTCTATCAATATTATCCGAACCGCGATGCTCTGCTTGCGGCCGTTTTGGAAAAGCATCTGGACAGCGTCGCTGGCGCCGTCGAGCACACCTGCAAGGAGCACAGAGGCAAGCCGGTCTCCCAAATGGCTTCGGCCCTCGTCACCGCTTTCCTTGCTGCCAAGCTGCGCAATCCCCGCGAATCGAAGGCGCTCTACGCGATCGCCGAAGGGCGGGGCGGCGTCCAATTGGTTGCGCGTCTACGCACGCGCATCGTGAGCGCGATCGCGGCTCTCCTTGTGAGCGCCCCCGATGCCCATTTCGAGGATCCGCTCATGACCAGCACGATGGTGCTCAGCGTCCTGAGCGGGCCGGTCCGGGCTTTACTCGAAGGGCACACGCCGGCCGGATTTGAAACGGGCCTCGAAGGACAACTTATCGTGCTTCTGACGGCATTTCTTCAAACGCATCAGAAGAGGCCTGCGCGCGCTCGCAAGCCGGCGACGACCGATGGACGTCGCGTGGATTGGTCAGGCTGACAGAAGGCGCGGCGCCGAAGGTCGCGCGAAAATCGTGCGAAAAATGCGCCTGATCCGCAAAGCCCGCAGCATGGGCGGCGGTCGTGAAGTTTGCGCCCGCCACGATTTCGTTGATTGCGTCACGCATGCGCAGCCATGTCCGGTATCGTCGTAGCGACACGCCCGTTTCTTGCTTGAAGAGATGTTGGAGGCGCGACTCGGAAACGCCCGCGTCTCTGGAGAGGCGAGATAGGGGTACGGGACTTTTCGAGTCGGCGAGGAGCTTCGCAGCTTGGGCAGCGCGGGGATCCATCGCGTGCAACGTCCGCTTTTGGCCAAAGCCAAGAAGATCGTCGAGGGCCGTGCCGAGAAACGTGTGACTGTCGGCGCGCTCGTAGAGTTCACGGGCGAGCCGCTTGGTCGATGATCGACCGAGCAAGGCGCCGTTCCGCTCGTCCGCGTCCGCAACAAAGCGCCCCAGAGCGCCCGCGCCCCCGAAGTCGGGCTCGGCATAGAGCACCATGACCGGCTCGCCGTCGAGCCGAAGCTCATGGACAACCCCCGCCGGGATCATGGCGGCCTCGCACGCGGTCCAGGGGCCGGATGCGAGCCGCACGCTGAAGGGGCCGCCGAGGCTGGAGAGATAGACGGGCGCGCCATGCTGATGCGGCGCGTTGTAGAGGAGCGGGCCGATGAACAGTGTGCGGCCGTTGTCGAGCCACCAAAGCGGGCGGCAGGAGCCGGATATCTCTGTCTGCGTAGCAGGTTCGTACAAGCGCCGGCCCCCTTTAAGACGCTATGCCTCGGTGCGTCCGATTAACTTTTGCGCCCCGAGGCACGATGTTCAAGGCTCCAGATCAACCAATGACGCCGCGCGCAGAGGCTCAAAGGCCCCGGTCCATGCCCGGCTGGGTCCGCCTCTGGTTTTCCATTGACCTGATCTTGGCCTTGCTGCCCCCGCTGCATTGGATTTTCGGGGTGCCCGCGCGCGTCCTGGGCGCACCGATGGTCCTCGTTTATCTCTTCGGATCCTGTGCCGTCATCGCGGCCAGCGTCGTTGCGGCCTATCTCGCGACGTCTCCTTCACACGCCGAGTGGTGACCTGACGTGCTCATACCCTTCGGCGCGATCGCGCTTATCTTCATCGCTGTCGTCATCATTCTCCAGATCTCTTACAAGAGAGATCGGGATTTTGCGGACTTCACCGTTGCCGGGCGATCCTTCGGGGGCTTCGCTCAGGCCATGGCATTTTTCAACACGTACCAGCCGGGGACCGTTTTCCTCGGCGCGCTCGGGTTCATCATTTCGCATGGCGCTGTGGGCATCGTCCTTTCCACCGTGGTTGCACCCGTCGTCATGTTCTTCATGGCGCAACGGGTTTGGACCTGGGGCGCGGCAAACGATCTGAAGACGCAGCCCGAGCTTATGGCGCTGCGCTTCCAATCGCGCACTGTCCGCGTCGCCGCGTCGCTTCTCGGTATCGCGGGCCTCTTTCCCTGGATGGTGCTCGGCATGCAATCGCTCGGCGCCGTTTTCTATGCACTATCGTTCGGGCACCTGAGCTTTACGATCTGCGTGGTTCTTGGTGTGATCGTCATGACCATCCGCCAGTTCTGGACCATTCGGATGGGAATGCGCGGCATCATTATTTCGGATCTTTTCCAAGGTATCATCGCCTATTTCGGCGGAAGCCTTCTCATTCTCTGGCTGATCGTGTGGCTTTTGAGAAACGGCGCGAGCCTTGCCGCTTTGCCCGCGGCAAAGCTGACATTGCCAGGGCCGCACACACCGGTCCCGCTGCTTTTCTTTTCGCTGAATCTGTTGCCGATCCTCAGCAGCCTTTGCTGGCCTGATCTTTTCGTGCGCCTCTATACCGGATCAGGCGTCGACAGCGTGAAGCGTTCGTCGGCCTATTGCGCACCTCTTGCGCTCGTTTTCGTTTGCGGCATGTGCCTTCTTGGCCTCCTCGCGGCGACGCGGCCGGAGTTTGCCGCTATGCCTGAGACGGCCTGGTTTGCCTTGGGCCACAAGGCCGGCGGCGTCTGGCTTCTGACGGCTGCGGGCGTCATCGTTTTTGCGGCGTCCATGGGCAATATCGATGCGACCGTGCAATCGTGTGGCGCGCAAGTCGCAAACGACATCATTGCACCGCTTCGCGCACGCCCGATGAGCGACCATGCGCTCACCCTGAGCTCGCAGGTGGCCATGCTGGCGATCACCGTCGTCGCCGCGGTTTTGGCGTGCCTGCCGATTCCCAGCCTGTTCAATGTCGCTTTGTTGGCCTTTCAGATCATGGTGCAGCTGTCCGTGCCGCTTTACTTCGGCATCTTCACCCGCTCTGGCGGCGGCAGGGCCGCGTTGATCTCGATGATTGTCGGCGTCCTAACGGTCGCCGTGCTGCAGTTCTTCTGGCCCCTTGCAATTCCATGGGCCTTTGGTTTGACCTCGGGCGCGCTTGCACTGCTGGCCAATTTCGCGGCCTATGTTGGATTTGCGCTCATCGAAAAGCAGACACCTGCCGAAGAACATCGTCTCGACGCATTATTTGCAGGCGCAAGTGCGCACTCAGCAAGTCATGATCGCTTTGCGCGCGTTATGCCGCCTGCCAACCAAATCTGAGTGGGGGTGGGGCGAAGCGGGCGCAGTCTGACCCCCGGGTCGGGGCTGGTTCGCATACATTAGAATTTACGGTCCCGAAGCGGCGGCTTTTGATAGAAGTTGGAAACCCGGAGATTTCGACGCAATGAAGTGACCAAGGCTCAATTGGGGGCGCTACTATTTCATCGCCGTCGACACATCCTATACCGAGGACCTACCGAAGATCAGCCGACGGTCTACTTGCCGACTCATGATCCGTTATCCGCACACCGTCTCGCCACCCGCTGCTTCCTCGGGCAAGGCGAGGGGCTGAGTCGCCGACATTCAAATTGAGATCGCCACATGATTGGCATCGCCCATCGCGTCGGTACGATGATCGCACTGCAGCGTGCGGTTGATCAGTTCGCAATGGGCGGAGCAACCCGTTAGATGAACGCCTGCTTTGGCGACTTGCGCAGACCGGCTTGGCTAAATCGGAGTGACAGAGGCACAAACTGAAACTATACTGATTTTTCAAAGTAGAAAGAAGCCATGTTCAGATCGGGCTCCGCCTTCGACGCGCTAAACGTTCGGCTTCCTGAGGCTCGACATGGCTGAGTTGAAACCAGGTGATCCGTTTGGATTAGACCAATCATTGAT
>Ga0153954_1001112_pt1 | contig 16044 bp, 15 predicted proteins | sample TSFL038MetaG_FD_102277 | JGI IMG/M metagenome (GOLD analysis project Ga0153954, IMG submission 102277) | Attine ant fungus gardens microbial communities from Florida, USA - TSFL038 MetaG | ecosystem: Host-associated > Fungi > Mycelium > Unclassified | place: USA: Florida, Wekiwa Springs State... | reverse complement strand
TTGCGAGCCATTGTTCCGGTATAATCAGCGCCATGTCGCCCGACAACGACCAGCCCAGGAGTTCGGCACAGGAATCAGTGCCGATATCGGCTGCCGCCGACGCCCACGCGCCGACTTCCGAAACGGCGATCTTCTCGGCCGTGCTGACGCCGCACCGCTCGCTGGGCCGGCGCGGCTTCCGGATCCTGATGCTGGTGCTCGGAGGCGCAAGCTTCGTCACCGGCATGGTCTTCCTGCTCGCCGGCGCGTGGCCGATCTTCGGTTTCTGCGGACTCGACGTGCTGTTGGTCTATTGGGCATTCCAGGTGAGCTACCGCCGCGCCAGCGCCTATGAGCAGGTCACGGTGACCCCATCCGAGCTCACCGTGCGCAAGGTCAGCCATCACGGGCGCATCAGCGAATGGACGCTCAACCCGCTGTGGGTACGGCTCGACCGCGTGGTGCACGAGGAGTTCGGCATCGAACGGCTGTTCCTGGTCTCCCACGGCCGGCGGCTGGCGATCGCGGGCTTCCTCGGTCCGCAGGAAAAAGCGAGCTTCGCACACGCGCTGTCGGCAGCCCTCGGCGAGGCCAAGCGCGGCCCCACCCGCACCGTTTTCAACTGACCCCTTTCGTAGGTTGTAGCCCGCATGGAGCGCGTCAGCGCGTAATGCGGGGACGGCCTCGCCACAGACGACGAACCCGGATTGTGCGGAGCCTGTCATCGGGCCACGCTTTGCGTGGACCCGTTGGCTCCATCCGGGCTACAAGCGGCCGCGTACGCCGCCAGGGGCCGTGACGCAGTAGTACTAACTGGCCTACAGGAACCGCAGAAATCGGGTGGGCCGGAATGGCTTCGCCTCCTAGATAGGGAGCAAATGATGGAGACATCCATGCTCTCACCCGACCGCATTCCCGACCTCGCGTCGCTCAAGGACGCCGCCACCGATTATGCCGTGGTGCGGCGCGCGCTCGCATTCCTGACTGAGCATTGGCGCGACCAGCCCGAGGTCGAGGCGGTCGCCGAGGCGGCGGGCGTGAGCGCGAGCGAGTTGCACCATCTGTTTCGCCGCTGGGCCGGGATTACGCCAAAGGCGTTCCTGCAGGCGATCACGCTCGACCATGCGCGCCGCCTGCTGCGCGATTCCGCGAGCGTGCTCGACGCCTCGTTCGAGGTCGGGCTGTCGGGGCCGGGCCGCCTGCACGACCTGTTCGTCACGCACGAGGCGATGTCGCCCGGCGAATGGAAGACGGGCGGCGCGGGCCTCGCCGTCGCCTACGGCTTCCATCCCTCACCGTTCGGCACCGCACTGGTGATGGCGACCGAGCGCGGCATCGCCGGGCTCGCGTTTGCCGATCCGGGGGAGGAGCAGGCGGCGCTCGCCGACATGTGCCGCCGCTGGCCGTGCGCCGCGTTCCAGGAGGACGCAGGGCGAACCGCGCCGCTGGCGCAACGCGTCTTCGATCCCACGCTGTGGCGCGCCGACCGGCCGCTGCGGGTGGTATTGATCGGAACCGATTTCGAGGTGCGGGTGTGGGAGACGCTGCTCCGCATCCCGATGGGACGCGCGGTGACCTATTCCAACATCGCCCAGACGATCCACGCCCCCAAGGCCGCGCGCGCGGTCGGCGCCGCCGTCGGCAAGAACCCGATCTCGTTCGTGGTTCCGTGCCACCGCGCGCTCGGCAAGAATGGCGATCTGACCGGCTATCATTGGGGCCTGACCCGCAAGCGCGCCATGCTCGGTTGGGAGGCTGCCAAAACCGGCGCCGAGACCACCGACAGCGCCGCCTCTCCCGGTTGACGATCTCCCTCCGATCCCACACAACGCCGCGAGACAAGGCGACAAGCGGCGACAAAGGGAAGCGGAGATGCAGAAACGGCGCCCTGTGATGCTGGCGATCCTGGACGGCTGGGGCTGGCGCGAGGATCCCGCCGACAATGCCGTGCGCCAGGCGCGCACGCCGACCTTCGACCGGCTGTGGGACACCTGTCCGCGCGCGTTCCTGCACACCTCCGGCACCGATGTCGGGCTGCCGCCGGGCCAGATGGGCAATTCCGAGGTCGGGCACCTCAATATCGGCGCCGGCCGCCTGGTGATGCAGGACCTGCCGCGCATCAACGCCGCGATCGCGAGCGGCGAGATCGCCAAGGCGCAGGCGCTGACCGACCTGATCGCGCGGCTCAAGCAAAGTCGCGGCACCTGTCATCTCATGGGGTTGGTGTCGCCGGGTGGCGTGCATTCGCACGAGGATCACGCGGCCACCCTGGCGACGATTCTCGCCGATGCCGGCATTCCGGCGGTGGTGCACGCATTCACCGACGGTCGCGACACGCCGCCGCGATCGGCGGGCGAGGACATTGCGCGGCTCGTCGCGGCGCTGCCATCCTCGGTCCCGGTCGCGACGGTGAGCGGCCGCTACTACGCCATGGACCGCGACAACCGCTGGGAGCGCGTGAGCAAGGCCTATCAGGCGATCGCCGAAGCCGATGGGCCGCACTTTCCTGATGCCGGCGCCGTGATCGCGGACTCCTATTCGCACGACAAGAGCGACGAGTTCGTGGTGCCCGCCGTGGTCGGCGACTTCAAGGGCATGAAGGACGGCGACGGCGTGCTCTGTTTCAATTTCCGCGCCGACCGCGTGCGCGAGATCTTGGCTGCGCTGCTCGATCCGGCCTTTGCGGGATTTCCGCGCCAGCGCGTCATCGCCTTCGCTGCCGCCACAGGCATGGCGCAATACAGCGAGCACCTCGACCAATTCCTGTCGACGATCTTTCCGCCGCAGGTGTTCGTCAACGTGCTGGGGCAGGTCGTGTCGGATGCGGGGCGCACGCAACTGCGCATGGCGGAGACGGAGAAGTATCCGCACGTGACCTACTTCCTCAACGGCGGCGAGGAAACGTCCTACGCGGGCGAGGACCGCATCATGGTGCCGTCGCCCAAGGTCGCGACCTACGACCTGCAGCCGGAAATGTCGGCGCCCGAGCTCACCGACAAAGCGGTCGCGGCGATCAACTCAGGCAAGTACGACCTGATCGTGCTCAACTACGCCAACCCGGACATGGTCGGACACACCGGCAGCCTGCCGGCCGCGATCAAGGCGTGCGAGACCGTGGACCAAGGCCTCGGGCGCATCGCCGAGGCGATCCAGAAATCCGGCGGCGCGCTGCTGGTCACCGCCGACCACGGCAATTGCGAAATGTTGCGCGACCCCGAGACTGGCGGACCGCACACGTCCCACACCACCAATCCGGTGCCCGTCGTGCTGATGGGCGGCGGCAACGCGTCGTTACAAGAAGGGCGGCTCGCCGATATCGCGCCCACGCTGCTCGAATTGATGGGCTTGCCGCAGCCCAAGGAGATGACCGGCGCCTCGCTCCTGCATCGCGCCGGCGCGAACGTCTGAGTCTCACATCAGACGTCGGCGAGACCCAGCACGTCGACCATCGCGTAGAGGCCGGGCTTCTGGCCACGCGCCCATAGCGCGGCGCGCACCGCACCGCGTGCGAAGATCATGCGATCCTCGGCTTTGTGGGCGAGCTCGATTCGCTCGGCTGGGCCGGCGAAGATCACGTGGTGCTCGCCGACTACGGTGCCGCCGCGCAGCGAGGCGAAGCCGATATCGCCGAGGCAGCGCGCGCCGGTGATGCCGTCGCGGCCGCGCTCGGAGTGCTGCGCGAGATCGATGCCGCGGCCTTCGGCGGCGGCGCGTCCCAGCATCAGCGCCGTGCCCGACGGCGAGTCGATCTTCTTGTTGTGGTGCATCTCGAGGACCTCGACGTCGAAATCCGCGCCGAGCGTCTTCGCGACCCGCTTGACCAGCGCCGCCAGCAGGTTGACGCCCATGCTCATATTGCCCGACTTGACGATCACCGCGCGCTTGGCGGCTTCCGCGATCAACGTGTCGTCCTCAGCGGTGAGCCCCGTCGTTCCGATGACGTGAACGATGCCGGCTTTGGCCGTGTGCTCCGCAAGCGCCAGCGTGGCGACGGGAACGGTGAAATCGAGCAGCCCGTCGGCAGTGGCGAGCAGCGGCGCGATATCGGCTGCGACGGTCACACCGTTCTTGCCGAGGCCGGCGAGCTCGCCCGCGTCACGGCCGATCGTCGCCGATCCGGGCGCATCGACCGCGCCCGCGAGGATCGCTCCGTCGGTCGCGGCGATGGCATGAATGAGCGTGCGCCCCATCCGCCCGCCGGCGCCGGCCACAATCAGCCGCATGTCGGCCATGGAATTTCTCCGTTGACTTAATGGCTTCTTGGTTTGCGCATGTCCTTGTCGGAAAACCGGTGTCCACTTTTCCGGGACATGCGCTAGGATTGCGGGCCGTCGTAGCCCTCGATGACCAGGAGGTCGACCTCGGCCTTGCCTTTGCGCAAGGCGATCGCGGCCTGATAGTCGTCCGAGCGGTAGCAATCGAGCGCCGCCTGATAACTCGGAAACTCCAGCACGACCGTGCGCGGCCGTACCTTGCCTTCCACGACCTCGTGCGTGCCGGCGCGCACCAGGTAGCGGGCGCCGAACGTCCCGAACGGAACGGCATTGGCCGCAATATAGGCCTTGTAGCCTTCCGGATCCCACACATCGATGTGCGCGATCCAGTAGCCTTTGCGTGCAGCAGGCGCCCCCACCCCACCCTCCCCCGCGAGCGGGGGAGGGGAACGGAGGGGGTGCGGGGGCTGCGCACCGTCCCAGCCTTCGACGATGACGAAGTCGCAGGTCGAATGTTCAAGCCGCAACGGCTTGGCGCGCTGATATTCCGCCGAGCGGTAGCAGGCGAGCGCGGTGGCGTAATCGGGAAACTCGCGCAAGACGTTGCGCGTACGCGCCTTGCCTTCCATCGCCTCGTACTTGCCGCCGCGCACCAGCACGTGGCCGTGATACTTGCGGTGCGCCTCGGGCGTCGCGGCCATGTAGGCCTTGTAGCCTTCGGGATTGCTCACATCGATGTGCGGAATCCAGTAGCCCTTGGCCATCGCGTCCTCCGGTCAGGTCGCAGCGTTCTTGATCTCGGCAATGATCGCGGCCGCGGCGGCCTTGGGGTCACTCGCCGCGATCACCGGCCGCCCGACCACAAGATAATCGGCGCCGGCGGCGATCGCCGCAGCCGGCGTCATGACCCGCTTCTGGTCGCCCTTCTCGCTGTCGGCCGGCCGAATGCCCGGCGTCACCAGCACCATTCCGGGACCGATCGTCGGCCGCAGCATCTCCGCTTCGGCGGCCGAGCAGACGAGCCCGTCGATACCGACATCGCGCGCCTGCGCGGCGCGCTCGGCGACCAGCTCGGAGACGGTGAAATCGTAGCCGGCGGCCGCGAGATCGGCATCGTCGTAGGAGGTGAGCACGGTCACCGCCAGGAGCCGCAGATTGCTGCCGCGGCGCGCGTCGACCGCGGCATGCATGGTCTGCGGATAGGCGTGCACGGTGAGGAAGGTCACGCCGAGCCTGGCGACGCTCTCGACGCCCTTGGCGACGGTGTTGCCGATGTCGTGCAGCTTGAGATCGAGGAAGACCTGCTTGCCCGCGCTCGCGAGCGCGCCGGCGAAGTCGATGCCGCCGGCGAAGGCGAGCTGGTAGCCGATCTTGTAGAACGAGACCGTGTCGCCGAGCCGCGCCACCAGCGCCTCGGCTTCGGCGACCGAGGGAACATCGAGCGCGACGATCAGCCGTTCCCGCGGATCAAGGCTCACGGCGCAACTCCCTTTCGCTCTCGTCGTTATAGCGGCGACTGGCCGAGGGACAACAGCCTAGCCGCATCGACGAGCTTGCGCACCACCAGCTTGAGCTGGTCGGCGGCCCGCGTGTCCCTGAGTCCGTCCATCTCGTCGAAGGCTTCATCGGCATTGGCGAGCGAGAGCTGCTCGGGCAACACCACCGCGCGGCAGCCGACCGCCAGGATCTGCCGCAACGCCAACAGCGATTGCATCGCGCCGGACGCTCCAGGCGATGCGCCCACGAGCGCAAAGGCCCGGTTCTGATAGGCCGCGAGCGGCGCTTCGCCGCGGTCGCGCACGACCGAGATCCAGTCGATCGCGTTCTTGAGCAGCGGGGTGATCGACGCATTGTATTCCGGGCTCGCGATCAGCACGCCCTGATGCGCGCAGATCTGCCGCTTGAGTTTCAGCGCGTTCTCGGGCGGCCCGGATTTCTCCGCGATATCAGCATCGTAGATCGGCAGCGGATAGTCCGCGAGCGAGATCCGGGTCACGTCCGCATCGGCGAGCGTCAATTCCTTGGTTGCGAGCGCGGCAAGCCGCGCATTCCATGAGCGCGCCCGCAGCGAGCCGGGAATCACCAGGACTTTCGGAATCGGCATGGAGCTCGGCCTGTAGCCCGGATGGAGCGCAGCGTAATCCGGGATCCCGCATTACGCTTCGCTTCATGCGGGCTACAAGGAAATCAGCCGTGGCGGTAGACCCAGACCCGCGCGGGCGGGATGTTCATCCAGATGCGCTCGGACGGCTCCGCGCGCACGCGCTCGAGCTGCTTCGGGATCGGCGGCACGGCATTGTAGGTGAACTGCACGAAGGGTGCGCCCGGCGACATCAGGCCGAAGGCTTCGAACAAGAGCCGCAGCCGCATGCGCAGCGGCTTGGTGAAGAGCGGCAGCCCCGACACCACCGCCGCGGCCGGCTGCTGCATGATCCCGGCGAGCAATCGCTTGAGGCTATAGGCGTCGCCTTGCACCACCGTCGCCTCCGGATAGCGGTCGCGCAGCAGGCGGCAGAAGGTGCGGTCGAACTCGACCAGCACCAGCCGTGACGGATCGACGCCATGCGCGACCAGCGCCTCGGTCACTGGCCCGGTGCCGGGCCCGAGCTCGATGATCGGCCCGGGGCGCGAAGGATCGACATAGGCGGCCATGGTGCGCGCCAGGGCCTTGCCGGACGGCGCGACTGCGCCGGTCGTCAACGGCTTCTCGATCCAGGTGCGGATGAAGCGGACTTCATCGTCGAGCCGGATGCCCTTCTTCTCTTCGAAGCGGCGGATCGTGATCTCGAACTTCTTCTTCTGGATCTCGATGTGCTGCTCGAGCTTACGACGGTGCGTTACCAGATGCCGCTCGAGCTCGCGGCCGAGCGCGCCGGTCTTCAACTCGAATAGACGCTTCTGTTTCTCGAACTTGCGCTCGAGCAGTTGCAAAGCGGGGAGCGACATCCGGCTGGCCAACGCTGCACAAGATTACAAAATTATGACGGGTTAACGGGTAAAGCCCCGCCGCGCGGGGGTCAAGCGCCAAATCCCTCAAGCCGAGCTCGACCGGCCCAAGAATTCCTTGACCTTGCCGAAGAAACCGGTCGCTTCCGGATGCGTGTCCTTCGACGACAACCGTTCGAATTCGCTCAGCAACTCGCGCTGACGCTTGGTCAATTTCTGCGGCGTCTCGACCAATACTTGAACATACATGTCGCCGGTCTGTTTGGAGCGCAGCACCGGCATACCCTTGCCCTGCAGGCGGAAGCGGCGGCCGGATTGAGTACCTTCCGGCACCTTCACCCGGGTCTGGTTACCGTCGATGGTCGGCACCTCGAAATCGCCGCCGAGCGCGGCCGCCACCATCGAGATCGGCACCCGGCAATGCAGGTCGGCGCCCTCGCGCTGGAAGAACGGATGCGAGGCGATCGACAGGAAGATGTAGAGGTCGCCCGCTGGCCCACCGCGCACCCCCGCCTCGCCTTCGCCGGCGAGCCGGATGCGGGTGCCGTCCTCGACGCCGGGAGGAATGTTGACCGAGAGCGCGCGCTCGCGCGTGACCCGGCCTGAGCCCGAGCAGGACGGGCAGGGATTGTCGATCACCTGGCCGCGGCCATGGCAGCTCGGGCAGGTGCGCTCGAGCGTGAAGAAGCCCTGGGCGTGGCGGATGCGGCCCTGGCCCGCGCAGGTCGGGCAGGTCTTGGGCCGCGTGCCGGCCTTGGCGCCCGAGCCCGAGCAGGCTTCGCAGGTCACCGAGGTCGGGATGCGCACCTGTGCGGTCTTGCCGCCGTAAGCCTCTTCGAGGCTGATCTCCATGTTGTAGCGCAGGTCCGCGCCGCGCTCGCGGCCGGTGCCGCGGCCACCGCGGGCGCGCGCGCCGCCCATGCCGAACAGATCGTCGAAGATGTCGGCAAAGGCCGAGGCCACGTCCCCGAAGCCGCCGGGCTGCCCGCCCGGACCGCCATGCTCGAAGGCGGCGTGGCCGAAACGGTCATAGGCCGCGCGCTTGTCCGCGTCCTTGAGGACCTCGTAGGCCTCGTTGATCTCCTTGAACCGGCCCTCGCTCGACTTGTCGCCGGGATTGCGGTCGGGATGCCACTTCATCGCGAGCTTGCGGAAGGCCGACTTCAACTCGCCGTCGCCGGCGGTGCGCTCGACCTCCAGCACTTCGTAATAGCAACGCTTGGCCATCCCCGCGTTCCACCCCGTGCTGTCTGACGTATCGAACCTTACCCGGTCATTCATGGTGATTCAAAATGCTCCGCGAGGAAATGCCGTGAGATGCGAAGGTTCGTGCCGCGTCACCCCACCCCACCCCTCCCCCGCAAGCGGGGGAGGGAGCAGACCGCATGTGTGGCAGCAATGTGCATCCCAGAAAAAAACACACCTCCGGGGCGGTCCCCGGAGGTGCTGATGGTAACGAAACGAGTCATCGCAAGCCGTCTCGGGCTCAGGCTGACTTTTTGTTCTTCTTGTCGTCGTCGACCTCGGTGAACTCCGCGTCGACGACGTCCTCGTTCTTGCCGCTCTCGCCACCGGGAGCAGCGCCGCCGGGACCGCCGGCGGCCGCGGCACCTTCCTGCGACTGCTTGTACATGGCTTCGCCGAGCTTCATGGAAGCCTGCGCCAGCGCGTTGGTCTTGGCGGTGATCGCCTCCGGGTCATCACCCTTCAGCGCCTCCTTCAGATCGGCCATGGCATTCTCGATGGCGCGGCGCTCGGCCTCGCCGACCTTGGTGCCGTGCTCGGCGAGCGCCTTCTCGGTCGAGTGCACCAGCGCCTCGGCGTGGTTCTTGGCCTCGACCGCGGCCTTGCGCTTCTTGTCGTCCTCGGCGTGCGCCTCGGCGTCCTTGACCATCTTCTGGATGTCGGCCTCCGACAAACCGCCGGATGCCTGGATGCGGATCTGCTGCTCCTTGCCGGTGCCCTTGTCCCTGGCGTGGACGTTGACGATGCCGTTGGCGTCGATGTCGAACGTGACCTCGATCTGCGGCACGCCACGCGGGGCCGGCGGCAGCCCAACCAGGTCGAACTGGCCGAGCATCTTGTTGTCGGCCGCCATCTCGCGCTCGCCCTGGAACACACGGATGGTCACCGCGTTCTGATTGTCCTCGGCGGTCGAGAACACCTGGCTCTTCTTGGTCGGGATCGTCGTGTTGCGATCGATCAAGCGCGTGAACACGCCGCCCAGCGTCTCGATGCCGAGCGAGAGCGGGGTCACGTCGAGCAGCAGGACGTCCTTCACGTCGCCCTGCAGCACGCCGGCCTGGATCGCCGCGCCGACCGCGACCACCTCGTCCGGGTTGACGCCCTTGTGCGGCTCCTTGCCGAACAACTGCTTCACGACTTCCTGGACCTTCGGCATGCGGGTCATGCCGCCAACGAGAACCACCTCGTTGATCTCGGCCGCGGAGAGACCCGCGTCCTTGAGCGCCTGGCGGCAGGGCTCGACCGTCTTCTGGATGAGGTCATCGACCAGCGCCTCGAACTTGGCGCGGGTGAGCTTCATCGTGAGATGCTTCGGGCCCGTCGCATCGGCGGTGATGAACGGCAGGTTGATCTCGGTCTGCGTGGTCGAGGAGAGCTCGATCTTCGCCTTCTCGGCAGCTTCCTTGAGCCGCTGCAGCGCGAGCTTGTCGCGGCGCAGGTCGATGCCCTGCTCCTTCTGGAATTCGTCGGCGAGATAGTTGACCAGACGCATGTCGAAGTCTTCGCCGCCCAGGAAGGTGTCGCCGTTGGTCGACTTCACCTCGAACACGCCGTCGCCGATTTCCAGGATCGAAACGTCGAAGGTGCCGCCGCCGAGGTCATAGACCGCGATGGTGCCCTGCTTCTGCTTGTCGAGGCCGTAGGCGAGCGCGGCCGCAGTCGGCTCGTTGATGATGCGCAGCACCTCGAGGCCGGCGATCTTGCCGGCGTCCTTGGTGGCCTGGCGCTGGGCGTCGTTGAAGTAGGCCGGAACGGTGATGACGGCCTGCTCGACCTTCTGGCCGAGATAAGCCTCCGCCGTCTCCTTCATCTTCTGCAGGATGAAGGCCGAGATCTGCGAAGGCGAATAGGTCTTGCCGTCCGCCTCGACCCACGCATCGCCGTTCGAGGCGCGCGTGATCTTGTAGGGGACGAGCTTCTTGTCCTTCTCCACCATCGGGTCGTCGTAGCGCCGTCCGATCAGGCGCTTGACCGCGAAGATGGTGCGTTCGGGATTGGTGACCGCCTGGCGCTTGGCCGGCTGGCCGACGAGACGTTCGCCGTCTTCCGTGAAGGCGACAATGGAAGGCGTGGTGCGCATGCCCTCCGCGTTTTCGATGACTTTCGGCGCTTTGCCTTCCATCACGGCGACGCACGAATTGGTGGTGCCGAGGTCGATGCCGATGACCTTGCCCATGGTGCTCACTTCCTCTCTTTTGCGGCAGGCCGGACGGGTCCTTGCGGCCCCCGGATGGGGGAGTTCGCGACGCGCGCGCCCCCTTGGATCCGACCCCCTGAATGCAACATTGATGCCGCCCCCAGCGGCGTCCAGGCTCATATAGGAGAGGTACTTTACCCCGCAAGCCATCTGATCACGGAATCGGGAGGCGAGGGAAGTGCCGACGTTGACGCCGACCGCTCGTGCTCCGCTGCGCCGCGCTCGCTCATGAGACGAGAGGGACACGCAAGAGGGGCACGAGAAAGCGGGTCGTCAATCGCCGAACGCATCTGATACGGATCGACCACCATGCCCGCATCATTGCCAGGTTTCTCGCCAGGTTTCCGTTTCATTCCGGGCTTCCTCGACCGACGGGCCCAGGAGGCGCTGGTGGCGGCGTTGCGGGAGGTGCTCGCGCAGGCGCCGCTCTACATCCCGCGCATGCCCGGATCCGGCCGGCCGATGTCGGTCCGGATGTCGAATTGCGGGCCGCTCGGCTGGGTCACCGACGAGCGCGGCTACCGCTACCAGGAGACCCATCCCGAGACCTTCCAGCCGTGGCCGGCGATGCCCGACGTCGTTGTCCGGGCCTGGAGCGCGCTCGCCCAATTTCCGCAGCCGGCGCAATGCTGCCTGATCAACTACTACGCCGGCGCCGCCAAGCTCGGCCTGCACCAGGACCGCGACGAAGGAGAGCTCGCCGCACCCGTCGTATCGCTCTCGCTCGGCGACACCTGCCTGTTTCGCCTCGGCGGGACCGCGCGCGGCGGCGCCACCAGCACCTTGCGGCTCGCCTCCGGCGACGCGGTGGTGCTGGGCGGCGCCGCCCGGCTCGCCTTCCACGGCGTCGACCGGATCGTCCCCGGCTCGTCGACGCTGCTGCCCGAAGGCGGCCGGTTCAACCTGACCTTGCGCCGGGTGACCGCGGGCTGATGCCCACGCGGATGCCGCTCGGGCAGTCTGTTCCCTCCCCCCTTGCGGGGGAGGGCTAGGGAGGGGGGCGCTTGTGGCACAGGCCGCGCCCCAAACCACCCCTCCCCTAACCCCTCCCCATCGCAAGTCGGGCCTGCCCGACTTGCGCACGGTAAAGCGCGACCCGGGCAAGCCCGGGGCGCGTGGGGAGGGGGACAGACCGTCCAAGTGGCAGCCACCTGTGCATCAATCCAGCCTGCAGGAACCCGATCCGCGGTTCTGCCGTATTTTCCCCCCGCCAATGGCTGTAAGATCGTCGCCATGACAATCCGGATCATGGTGCTTCTCGCCCTTCTCCTCAGCGCGCCGCTGGCGCATGCCGCCGACGTGACCTATCCGCCCGGCTCCCGCATCGGCATGGCGCCGCCGCCGGGTGTCGTCACCAGCACGAATTTCTTCGGCTTCGAGGACCGCGAGAACGGCGTCGCCATCATCACCGTGGCGCTGCCGGTCGAGGCCTATGCCGATCTCGAGGGCTCGGTCAGCGCCGACGGGCTCAAGAAGCAGGGCATCACGCTCGAGTCCAAGGAGTCGGTGCCGTTCGAAGGCGGCAAGGCCTTCCTGGTGGTCGGCCGCCAGGACCTCGAGAACAGCAAGGTCCGCAAATGGATCCTGGTCGCCTCCGCGCCGCAGCTCACCGCGCTGGTGACGGCCCAGATTCCCGACAGCGCGCGCGAGCACTATCCCGACGATGTCGTGCGCGCAGCGCTCGGCACCGTCGCGGTGCGCGCAACCGTGCCGACCGCCGAGCAGCTCGGCCTGCTGCCGTTCACCGTCTCGGAGCTCGCCGGGTTCAAGGTGGGCGGCGTGGTGCCGGGCCGAGCGGTAATGCTGAGCGATGCCATGCCCGACGTTTCGACCACCATCGCCGGCACGCTCGATCCGCACATCTTCGTGGCGGTGGCGCCGGGCGGGCCGGCACAAACGTCCGAGCGCGACGCCTTCGCGCGCGACGTGTTCGCCACCATCCCCGGCATCAAGGAAGTGCGCATCACCAATGCCGAGCCGCTGCGCATTTCCGGTCAACAGGGTTACCAGATCATGGCTGAGGCCAAGGACCCCTCCGGCCTGCGGCCGGTGACGGTGGTGCAGTGGCTGCGCTTCGGCGGCGGCGCCTATGTGCAGATGGTCGGCATCGCCCTCACCGACGGCTGGAAGGATGCCTATGCGCGCTTCCGCTCGGTCCGCGACGGCATCGAGCCGAAGTGATGCAGACGTCGTAGTAGGATGGGTAGAGCGCACGCGCTCGCGTGCGCGAAACCCATCGACTTCGTGCCGCGGGCGAGATGATGGGCTTTCGCTCAACCCATCCTACGAGATCGGTAACCATGATCCGCTGGTCGGCCCCCGTGCCTGGCGACCACGAACAATTCAACGCCCTTGACCAGGGGATGGATTGACAACGGGCGCATTGCCCGGAAAGCTGACGGCAAGGGTGACGGCCACGGTCCGCCCCTTTTCCGAAGACTGGACGCGGACGCGGCTTCTTTCGGATGGCCAAGGAACTCGCGAGAGCTTCCTGGCGTTGCCTGTCATCTGCTGATCCCTGAACCTGGGAGTGAGCAATGGCCACACACATCGTCATGGACAAGACCGGCGACTCGCGTCACGAGTTCGACGCCGGAGATGCTGCCGCCTTGGCGGAGGCCGAACGGCGGTTCAATGAACTGACCGGATCGGGCTTCACCGCAGCGGCGCGGACCGGCAGCGGCCAATCGACTCTCCTGCGAAAATTCGATCCGCACGTCGAAGAGACCGTCTTCTTCCCCCGGCTGCAGGGCGGTTGATTCTTTAACTGCTGCCAGAGCCGACAGGTAATCCCTTGGGCTACGCCGACTTGCTGGCGACTGCCGCGGTGCCGCTTGCGCTCTTGTTCGTCGCCTGCGGCAGCGCCTTGATCGTTTACGAGCTCGCGAGCGGCTTGCGCGCGCGCCGCACCAATGCGGAACGCCGTGCTGCCACCTTGCTGAAGGAATGGTTGACGCCGGCGCAGCGCGCGCAATACGAGCAGGAAGGGCATTTCGACGTGATCGGCTGCCATACCGGGCGCCGCTATCGCATCCGTCATGGCCGGCAAGCCAATATAGTCGAGCTCGACGGACGCGGGGGACGATTGTCGGCTTGGTGCTTCGGGCCCGAAGGCGAGCTCCCCACCGGCGACATCCTGCTGGCACAGAAGATCGCGCTCGAGACCGACGAGCTCGGCGCCATCGGCATCGCCAATCGCTCCAACGCGGTGTTTTATTGATGAGCGCGTAGGATGGGTTGAGCGGGAGCGAAACCCATCATTTTCGTGCCGGGGGTGAGATGATGGGTTTCGCTGCGCTCAACCCATCCTACGCGGTTGCTGTAGCGACAGGCAGGCAGACCAGATCGCGACGGGGTAGATAATCCAAAGAAAGATCGGCATGGCACGCTCTCCGTTGCAGCAACGGGTGAACGTGCAGCGTCGTGGCGCCGTTCCTTGGCGCATACCGGGAAAATTTTCGGAACCTTTCGCGCCGTTTGTGCGCACGCACGCTGCGCATTTTTCAGCGCAGCGTGCCTTGTCGCCTTACGCGTTGCTCAGGCGCGGATCACCAACGGCCCCAAGCGCGGCGATAGCCCCAGCCACCGCGCCAGCCGTAGCCGCGGCCGTACCAGCCGCCGCCGCCATAGTAGGCGGGCGCGTAGTAGGTGGGCGCTGCGTAGTAGGTGGTGGGATAGTAGCCGCCGTAGTAGGCGGAGCGGTAGCCGTAGCCACCGTAGTAATAAGGTGACGCCAGCGCGCTGCCGATGACCGCACCGGCGATGAAGCCGGCGCCCACGCCGCCCCAGCCCCATCGGCGCCATTGCACCGATTCGATCTGAGACGGAGCGGCATTCTTGATGGCGAGCCCGTTGGCGATGGGCATGGCCGAGGCGGAGTATGAGAATGTCGTGGCGGTGGCCACGACCAGCGCAGGGACCAAGAGCTTCTTCAGACCGAACATGTCGACTACCTCCAAACCCCGTCCCCCTACTCACCAGTGCTATATTACGCGCGAGGTGGCCAAACACCAACTGCGATAAGTACGGCGCCGCCGCACGTTTGCGCCACCGACAGCGTTCGGTTGCCGGCGCTTGCGCTTTTTTCGAAAATGTCGAGGCATGCAGGATAGGTTTGAGCAAAGGATAGGTTGCGCAGCGCTGCCGTGCTCTTGATTGCCCGGCGCAATCGCATGGCGCTACTCGGGAGACATCAGGAGGCTTCGTGACAGACCGCATGCTGGCCGGACGATGCACCTGCGGGGCGGTCCATTACGCAGTGGCCGACGCGTTCGCCTATGCCGCCAACTGCCATTGCTCGAATTGCCGGCGTGCGACCGGCGCCGCCTTCAAGCCGTTTGCCGGCATCGCGCGCGACCGGTTACGCGTCACCGCCGGCGCGGACCAGGTGATGATCGTCGGCGGGGAGAACGGCGAATCGCAGGATCACGATGCGCGCTGCAAGGCATGCGGCTCGTTGCTCTATTCGGTGGTGCGCGACGGCGCCTTCGTGCACGTCGCGATGGGAACGCTGGTGGACGATCCCGGCATCCGCCCGACACGCCACATCTTCGTCGGCTCCAAGGCGCCGTGGTTCACGATCACCGACGATCTGCCGCAATGCGAGGAGCTGTAGCGCACGGCATGAGGCCGTAGGTTGGGTCGAGTTCTTTACGAGACCCAACACCTATCCGCACGGCACGGTGTTGGGTCTCGCGAAGCGCTCGACCCAACCTACAAGGCGGCGGAGATCGCGGCCGCAAACGGCAAAGAGCCCCAGGATTGCTCCTGGGGCTCCATGCTCGCCCATCGAGTTACAGGGATAGCTCTGGAGCGAATGATCGCCGAGGCGATCAGTACTTCGCCACCACCGGGCTGCCCCAATCGAACTTGTAGTTCAGGCCGGCTTTGACCATGTGCACGGTCTCGCGGATGGTCGTGTTGGCCGTGGCAGCAACGGGGCCGATCGCGAGCGGGACGTTGTAGTCCTTGTTGCCGAAGTCGATGTAGTCGTACTCGAGCTTCGCGGTCCAGTTCGGGGTGAAGGCGTACTCGATGCCCGCGCCGAACAACGCACCGATCCGCGTGTCGGACACCTGAGCCTCGAAGGCGCCGCCGAGAGCCTCGCCGACGATACCGGCCACCGCCGTGCTGTAGTTGACCTTCGTCCAGGCGGCGCCGCCCTTCACGTAGAGCAGAGCGCGGTCGACGGTGACGCCGAAGCGGCCGGCGATGTCCGCGAACCAGTCGTGCTTGGTCTGGCAGGCGAAGATGCCAGCGAGACCGCAGGGCGAGGTGCCCTTCAGGTTGGTCCAGGTGAAGTCACCCTCGATGCCGACCACGGCCCACGGAGCAACCTGCCAGTTCCAACCAACCGTCGCGCCGCCCAGGAACCCGTTCGACTGGGTCTGGGACCACGGCAGGCCGACGAGGCTGCTGCCGAGGGGCTCCCCGTCAATCGACGCGGCGACCGCGTTGAGCGAC
>Ga0153954_1001111_pt1 | contig 16054 bp, 11 predicted proteins | sample TSFL038MetaG_FD_102277 | JGI IMG/M metagenome (GOLD analysis project Ga0153954, IMG submission 102277) | Attine ant fungus gardens microbial communities from Florida, USA - TSFL038 MetaG | ecosystem: Host-associated > Fungi > Mycelium > Unclassified | place: USA: Florida, Wekiwa Springs State... | reverse complement strand
CGACCTCGTCGATCACCCGGTCATGATCGTGCGCATTTCGGTGCCGATCGGCGTGATTGAGGTCATCGGAAGCATTTCTCGCGTCGGACACATTCTGCACGTGGATCGCGCTCATGTGCAGGGTCTGGCGCCCGGCGCGCTTGGACGTGCCGGGCTGAACGCCATCGGCCGCAAACTCCTGGAGGAGGCGGATGTCGACGAGATTATCATTCAGGGAGGCACTCGGACGACGGGAAGGTCCAAGGGCAAAGTCCCGCGACCGATCCGCTTCCCCAGGCGTTAGAATGCTCCTGCGCGCCGGCGATATGCCGCGACCGGTCGACGTGGCGCGCGTGCTGGAAAAGCACGGGCTTTCGTTGCGAAAGGCGCATGAGATCCTCAACCGGTTGGCGGGAGGCGAAGGCGTGGCGGTCGAGCTTCAGGCGGCGAGCGAGAAGAAGCTTCGCACGGAGCTGACCAACCTCGGCGTGACTGCACGCAGGATCAGTCTTCCCGACGCGGACGTGAAACGAATTCGTGAGCAGTTCGGGCTCTCGCAGGCCGAGTTCGCCATCCGCTTCGGATTTGAGATGGACACGGTCCAGAATTGGGAACAGGGCAGGAATCGCCCCGACCAAGCCGCCCAATTGTTGCTGAAAGTGATCGAAACCTATCCGGAAGACGTCGAGGCGGTGCTGACCGGCGAAGGCGCGGCGCCGACGAAGCGACGTTGACCGTGCGCGCATGACACCGCTCACGCCGATCGAGATCGGGCTCACCGCGGCGATCGTCACGGTCGAGAGCGAAGAGCCGGCGATCCTGGTCGCCGGCGATGCGGTGCCTGGCGAGGCGCGCGCCGGGCTTCCGTCCGGACCGTTCGATCCGTTGACGCACCGCACCTTCGAGATCGGGCTGCTGGCCTGGGTCGAGGCTCAGACGCGGCTGGCGCTGGGCTATGCGGAGCAGCTCTACACCTTCGGAGATCGCGGCCGGCACGCACGCCCCGACGACACCGGCGCGCATGTCGTCTCGATCGGCTATCTCGCCCTCACCCGCATGCCCGAGGATGTGGCTGCACTGCGGGCCGCCGGCGCCGGCTTCGAGCCGTGGTACCGCTTCTTCCCGTGGGAGGATTGGCGCAAAGAGCGGCCGCAGATCCTCGACCGGATCGTGCTGCCGCTGCTCGCCGAATGGGCCGCGCGCGTCGACAAGGCCGAGGCGGGGCGCCCGCTCGGCCGGCGCGAGTGCGTGCGCTCGTGCTTCGGCGCGGGCAGCGGCCCCTGGGACGAGGAGAAGGTGCTCGACCGCTACGAGCTCCTGTACGAGGCGGGCCTGGTCGAGGAGGCGCGGCGCGACGGCCGCAACGCCGCGCTCGCTCGCACGCGCATGCCGGCGCTGGGCGAGCCCATGCGCTTCGATCACCGCCGCATCCTCGCGACCGCAATCGCGCGGCTGCGCGCCAAGCTGAAGTATCGCCCGGTGGTGTTCGAGCTGATGGCGCGCGAGTTCACGCTCACCGACCTGCAACGCACCGTCGAGGCGATCTCCGGCCGGCGGCTGCACAAGCAGAACTTCCGCCGCCTGGTCGAGACCGCTGCATTGGTCGAGGCGACCGGCGAGACTTCGACCGCGACCGGGGGACGGCCTGCCGCTCTCTTCCGCTTTCGCCGCGACGTGCTGCAGGAGCGCCCCGCGACCGGCCTGCGGCTCGGCGCGCGCTCGTCGTGACATCGATCACCGCTGCGGCGGCGTCAAAGATACGTCTTTGACCTGTTGTCACGCGAGCCCGAGACATGCGAACCCGAGACATGGCGAACCCGAGACATGGGTCGGCGTGTTCTTCTCCGCAGCCGTCCTTAATCTCGACATCGTCAAAGTGTTCCTGCTCGACCCCGCTGGGGTCCAAGGCATTTTCCGAACGCTCTCATTCATCGGCCTCGGATCGGTGCTGACGGGCATCGTCGGCTCTGCCAGCGCCTGTCATCTCCGCGGCGCGCGTCGACCCGACGCGTCGCTGCAAGTTGTGCGCAATCGACTGCCGTCACGGTTCGCGCCCGTGTGTTTGCGCGCATCGCCACTTGATTTTTTGTACAGAAGATTGTTGTGTTTATGGGAACTTTACGATTAGTTGCAGCAACGAAAGCACTCGCACGACCCATGCTGTCCTGGGACGACTTCCGCTATGTGAAAGCGATTGCGGACACGCATTCGCTCGCGGGCGCGGCAGAGGCGCTGGGGGTCAATCACTCCACCGTATTCCGCCGGCTCGGCCAGATCGAGCAGCAGTTGGGGTCGCGGCTGTTCGACCGCGGCCGGACGGCCTATACGCTCACCGCCTGCGGCGAGGAGATGGTCGAGCTGGCGCGACGCATGGGCGAGGACATCGTCGCTTTCGAGCGCCGGGTCAGCGGCCAGGACCTGCGACCGGCCGGTGAGCTGCGGATCACCACCAGCGACATGGTGCTGCTCTATCTGCTCAACGACGTGCTGGTCGGCTTCCGCCGCGCCTATCCCGACATCCTGCTCGACGTCCTCGTCTCGAACCAGCGCCTCAATCTGTCGAAGCGCGACGCCGACGTGGCGGTCCGCGCTACCTACCAGACGCCCGAAGCGCTCAGCGGACGCCGCGTCGCGCGCATCGCCTGGGCGGTATTCGGTCCACAGGCGCTGGCGGCGAAACCGTTCGATCCCGCGGTCGACGGCCGTCGTCACGACTGGATCGCATTCGTCGATCCAGTTTCGATCGTGAAGGCGACCAAATGGCTCAAAGGTCACGTCGACGAGAAGCGCATCGTCTACAAGGTCAACACCATGCTCGGCCTCGCCGAAGCGGCCGCCGGCGGGGCCGGGATGGTGCTTCTGCCCTGTTACGTCGGCGCGGCCATTGCAGGCCTGGCGCAGCTCAGTCCGCCGCTGCCCGAACTGGAAGGCGAGCTGTGGCTCGTCACCCATCCCGATTTGCGCAACACCGCGCGCGTGCGCGCGTTCCTCGACTACTGCACGACCGCCATCGCGCAGCGCCGCAGCCTGATCGAGTGCACCTGAACGCGTAGGATGGGTTGAGCGCGCCCCGATCTCGCGAACGCGGCGTGCTTGAGCGCGCGCGATACCCATCATCCCGCCCGCCGCACGACGCTGATAGGTATCGCGCCGCAAACGCGGCGCCCAACCCATCTTACGGAAGTGAAGACGTCAATCGGCGCGCCGGGCCGTGAGCGTCATCGCATCGCGCTCCGCGCCCGCCGCCGCGGACTCGCGCGTCGACTTTCCGGCGAGGCCCATGCGGCGGGTGAAATCACAATAAGCGAAGCTCATGCCGGAGATTGAGCCGCGGAAGCTGCGGTCGTCGGTGCGGTTGACGTTGAAGCACGGCTCGAACGGCATGCCCTTGAGCGAGGCGCAATAGGCATCGCCCTTCACGCGCAACGTTCCTGCCGGCAGCCAGCGAGCGGACCGGACCGCTACCGCCGAACTGGACGGTGCCGATCACCGAGCCGTCGCCGTAGATGCGGCCGGCGCCGCGCGAGCCGTCGAAGCAATTGAATGCGAACAGCTTGCCAGCCACGAAGCGGCGCGCCGTCTCGGCACCCATCGGCTCAGCCATTGCCTGGTCGGCCAGCATCTGGCCTGCTGCGAGCGCAGCTGCAACCGTCATCGCGAACCGCACCGCCATACGAACCCCCTCTCCCGAATGCCGACCCGCCCTTAACCGCCGGTTAACCACACGAATCAGGCTTGATCATGCCCAAGCGCTTGATCATGCCCAAGCATGGTCGACAAATCCTGAACAATCTTCACCCGATCTTCACCACGATGCGGCCCCCGCATCCCTCTCGAGTGCGCGGAGGATAAAGCGGGGAACCCGCGCCCGCAAATCCGCGTCGCATACCGACCGCAGGCCGCTACCATTGCGTGGAGCGCAGAAGATCGCTTGCTCAGGCGCCCGCGCGGCGCCGCCGGCGATGCGGACAACCCGCTCTTCCGTCAGTGATTTTTTGCACTCCGCTGGCGCCGTGCACGGGCGTGTCGCGGCCGCGTATCGTGCGCGCTGAGCACGCGCGCGACCGTGACTGGAAAGCCACGCTCGATGAGAAATGCGATGTCCTAGGCCGCGGCAGCAACCTCGCGCGCCACCGGCTTCTCCACGATCGGGAGGTTGATGAGGGCAGAGAGCACGCCGAACAGAATCGCGAGCCACCACACCACGTCGTATGAGCCGGTCTTCACATAGGCGATGCCGCCCAGCCACACGCCGAGGAAGCCGCCGATCTGGTGGCTGAGGAAGGCGAGGCCCGAGAGCGTCGCCAGCCAGCGCGTGCCGAACATCACCGCGATGATCCCGTTGGTGGGGGCCACCGTCGAGAGCCAAAGCAGTCCCATGGACGCGCCGAACAGGATCGAAGAGGTGGTCGTGATCGGGAACGTGATGAAGACGAGCACAGCGGCCGCCCGCGCGAAATAGATGAACGAGAGCAGGTAGCGCTTGGGCATCATGGTGCCGAGCCAGCCCGAAGCGAGCGAGCCGAATACGTTGAACAGCCCGATGGCCGCGATGGTCCAGCCGCCGACCTGCACGGAGAGCCCGCGGTCGACCAGGAAGGCCGGCATGTGCACGGTGATGAAGGAGAGCTGGAAGCCGCAGGTGAAATAGCCGAGCACCAGCAGCAGGTAGGAGCGGTTGCGGACCGCCTCGCGCAAGGCTTGGCCGAGTGATTGCTGCCCCAGGCTCGCGGACGCGCCCGTACGCGATGGAACGGTCGCGAGCGCGAGCGAGGCCGGCACCACCAGCAGCATACCCACGGCAAAGACCAGGAGCGCGTTCTGCCAGCCGAACGCGCCCATCAGAAAGACCGCGAACGGCGAATAGAAGAATTGGCCGAACGAGCCCGCCGCGGTGCCCGCACCGAAGCCGATGAGTCGCCAGTTCTCGGGCAAGAGCTTGCCGAGCGCCGCGAGCACGACGGGGAACGAGCAGCCCGAGAGACCGAAGCCGATGAGCACGCCGGCCGCGAGATCGAGCATGCCGGCCGAGCTCGATTGCGCCATGAGCGCCAACCCGAGCGCGTAAAGAATGCCGCCGCCCCACAGCACGCGCAGCGTGCCGAAGCGGTCGGCGAAGGCGCCCGCGAACGGCTGGCCGATGCCCCACAACAGGTTCTGGATCGCGAGCGCAAACCCGAACACATCGCGGTCCCAGCCGTTGACTTGCGACATCGGTGTCAGGAACAGGCCGAGCGTCGAGCGCGGCCCGAAGCTCAGCATGGAGAGCAGGCAGGCGCTCAACACGATCACAAGCGGCGTACGCCAGCCCAGGGTGGACAGGCCCTGCGGCGAGGGAGATGCAATCGTCATGTTTGAACCCGGCTCGAGCGCTGCGGCTGCGCGCGCAGCCGTGGAGAAAATGCTTTTTACGGTCTCGCCTCCCCTTCCCCAAACGAATCCTGCTCAACTCTGCCTTCAATCCGCGCATGGCAGCCGCCCACCACCTTTATGCTCGATATGAGTACAAAAGTGGCAACGCGCAGTTAGTCGAAATTTCCGACAGTCTCGTTTGCACGTGCGGTCGCGACTCATTCACCGCCGCGCCATAGAGTGGCCTTTCGCGCGACCGAGGCCGTCGCGCGCGACGGGAGCAATCGATGAGCGGAGCGATGCGAGGCGACGACGACCCCTATCTCTGGCTCGAGGAGGTGCGAGGCGAGAAAGCGCTGGCCTGGGTCGCGGCGCAGAACGCCCGGACCGAGGCGGCGTTGTGCGGCCCTGATTTCGAGCGCGACCGGGAAGCCTTCCGCGCCATCCTGTCGGCGCCCGACAAGATCCCGTTCGTCTCCAAGACCGGCGCATTCCTCTACAATTTCTGGCAGGACGCCGAGCACGTCCGCGGCCTCTGGCGGCGCACCACTTTGACCTCGTACCGCACGCCGGCGCCGGATTGGACGCCGATGCTCGACATCGATGCGCTCGCAAAGCGCGAGCACGAGGACTGGGTCTGGCACGGCTGCGGCACGCTGCCGCCCGATCATCGCCGAGGCCTGGTCGTGCTCTCGCGCGGCGGCGCCGACGCGAGCGTGATCCGCGAGTTCGACCTCGACACGTGCGCGTTCGTGCCCGACGGGTTCGTGCTGCCGGAGGCGAAGCACTCCGCCGCCTGGGCCGACGCCGACACGCTGCTGGTCGACAGTCCGCTCGGCGAGGGCCACGCCACCACGTCCGGCTATGCGCGCACGGTGCGGCGCTGGCGGCGCGGCGAGCCATTTGCCGCCGCCGCGACGTTGTTCGAGGGACGCGAGAGCGACGTGTCGGTGTTCGCGAGCGTCGATCACGAGCCGGGCTTCGAACGGACTTTCGTCGGCCGGCGCTTCTCCTTCTTCGACGTGGAGAGCTTCCTGGTCGATCCGGCGGGCGCGCTGCGGCGCATCGACGTGCCGTCGGACGCGACGTTCGAGGTCTATCGCGAATGGCTCACCGTGCGGCTGCGCGCGCCCTGGCGGCCGAAGGACCGTGAATTCCCGGCCGACAGTCTCATCGCCATCCGCTTCGATGCATTCATGGCGGGCGAGCGCGATTTCGAGCTCCTGTTCGAGCCGGGCGAGCGCCGCATCATCAAGAGCTACAGCTGGTCGAAGAGCCGCCTCGCCATCGGCGTGCTCGACAATCTGCACAGCCGCATCCTGATGGCCGAGCCCGCAAGCGACGGATGGCGCATCGCCCCGCTCGCCGGCGTGCCGGAGACCGCGAGCGCCGACATCTGGTGCCTGGGCGACGATGGCGCGACCCGATCGGACGATTTCCTGCTCAGCCTCACCGGCTATCTCACGCCGACCTCGCTTCACCTCGTGGAGCCTGGCAAGGCGCCGGCGCTGCTCAAACAGGCGCCGGAACGGTTCGACGCGTCGGGGCTCGTCGTCACCCAGCACGAGGCGATCGCGGCCGACGGCGTGCGGATTCCGTATTTCCAGATCGCGCGTCAGGACATCGCGTCCGACGGCCGCACCCCCACGATCCTTTACGGCTACGGCGGTTTCCAGATCTCGTTGTTGCCGAGCTACCTCGCGCTCGCGGGCAAGGCCTGGCTCGAGCGCGGCGGCGCCTATGTGGTCGCCAACATCCGCGGCGGTGGCGAGTTCGGCGCCGCCTGGCACAAGGCCGGCATCCGCGAGCGCAAGAAGACCTCGCACGATGATTTCGCGGCGGTAACCGCGGACCTCGCGCGTCGCGGCGTGGCGAGCGCGCCGCATCTCGCCTGCAGTGGCGGCAGCAACGGCGGCCTCCTCGTCGGCAACATGCTGGCGCGCTACCCCGAGCTGTTCGGCGCGATCTGGTGCACCATCCCGCTGCTCGACATGCGCCGCTACACCAAGCTGCTTGCAGGTGCGAGCTGGATCGCCGAGTACGGCGACCCCGACGTTCCCGCCGACTGGGCCTTCCTCAAGGACATATCGCCCTATCAGCTGCTGCGTCCCGGCGTCACCTATCCGCCGATCCTGCTGTGGACCTCGGCGCGCGACGACCGCGTGCATCCCGGCCACGCCCGCAAGCTGGCCGCCAGTCTCGAGGCGCTCGGACAGCGGGTCTATTTCTACGAGCCATCGCAAGGCGGCCACGGCACCAGCGACTTCGAGCAGACCGCCCACATGTGGGCGCTCGGCTACGCCTTCCTCCGGCGCACCATCGGCGCGGGTATGTAATGAAGGCGTAGGGCGGATTGGCGTCAGCTAATCCGCCATCGATCCGCGCAGCAAGAATGGCGGGTTACGCCTTCGGCTGACCCGCCCTACAGTTTCTTTCGTGGCCTCGACTCCATTCCGCGACCCGCTTTTCATTGCGCAAGCCGTCCCATACCATCTCGAAGGAGAACTCGACAAAACAAGATCGATCCCGGGGAGAGAACGATGGCAGACCAGCCCGAAGTTCAAGTCTCGCGGTTGCTCGACGAGCGTGGGCTGAGCGCGTTCCAGATCAAGCTGATCATCTGGTCATTCTTCATCGTCCTGATCGACGGCTACGACATCGCCGCAATCGCCTTTGCTGCGCCGCACCTCGTCAAAGCCTGGGACGTGACGCCACGCGCGCTCGGCCCCGTCTTCAGCGCCAGCCTCGTCGGCATTCTTTTCGGTTCGGCGATATTTGGATGGGTGGGGGATCGGTTTGGTCGAAAGGCGGCGCTCGTCGGCTCGAACCTGCTGTTCGGTATTTTCACCCTGGCCGCCGCCTATTCGACCAACCTCGATCAGATGTTCTGGCTCCGGCTGCTGGCAGGACTCGGGATCGGTGGCGTCATTCCGAATGTCGTCGCCATCAACGCCGAGTCCGCACCACGCGACCTGCGCGCCACGCTGGCGATCATCGCCGTCGGCTGCGTGCCGATAGGAGGCGCCATTCCGGGGTTCGTGACCGCCGCTCTCGTACCGCGATACGGTTGGCAGATCTTATTCTTGATTGGCGGGATCGTTCCGATCGTCATTGGAATTGTCGCGGCCTTGGGCCTGCCCGAATCCATCAAGCACATGGCTCTCCACGAGAGCCAGCGCGGCAAGATGGAGCGGCTCATCGCTTCCATCCGCCCCGATTTCAATGTTCCGGCCAATGCGCGCTTCGTGATCGAGGACGAGAAGCAATTTCCCGGCTTCAATCCCGCCTACCTGTTTCGCCAAGGGCTTGCATTGATCACGCCGCTGCTGTGGTTGCTGTTCGCCCTGAATTTGATGGGTTACTTCTTCTTGTTGAGCTGGACTCCAACGCTGCTCACCGCGGCCAAGCTGCCGCCGGCGACCGTCGCGCTCGCCGGCGCGGTGCTTCAGGTCGGCGGCACGGTCGGGGCACTGGTGTTGTGCTGGTGGCTCCAGCGCCACCGTTTCCTCGCCATCACCGTGATGTTTGTGCTGGCCGTGCCGGTCGTCGGCTCGATCGGATTTGCGGGATTGACCTCCGAGGCGGCACTGCTGACCGCAACGTTCTTCGCGGGCTTCCTGGTGCTCGGCATCCAATCGGGCATCAACGTCGTCGGCGCGATGATCTATCCCACCTCACTGCGCGCCAACGGTTCGGGATGGCAGCTTGGGATCGGGCGGATCGGATCGATCGTCGGCCCGCTGGTGGGCGCCTTGTTCGTCGGCCTGCCGGTCCAGACGCTCTATATGTGGTCGGCGCTCCCCTTCGCCGTCGGAGCGATCGTCTGCTTCATCGTCTATCGTCTCAACGAGGCGCGGCTTGCCGCCAGCCCCGAACTGCGCGACGCGCAATAGCGCGTGCTCCGGAGAGGTCTGCCCCGGATTTGATGCGCGCGGAGGCGTCAGAATGGTTCATAGGACCGCAGGGCCGGAAGCACCTGCTCGCCGAACAGCCGGATCGACCGCATGACGTCACGCTCCGGCAGGTCGGAAAAATTGAACTCGCCCATGAACGTGTTGAATACGCCCGCCTCGGCGGCATCACGTATCTTCCGCGCGACGGTCTCGGGCGAGCCGATGAAGACCAGTTCGTGCTTCACGAGGTAGTCGGGATCGAACAGATTCGCCATGATCTCCGACGCTCCCGGCTCGCCGCGTCCGATGAATTTCCTGGCGTGCACGCGCACGCGCTCATCGAAGCTCTCGCCCGCCTTTGGCGGCGGGAGGAAACCTTCATAGGCCCGGCTCGCACGCAGCAGCGCGGTGGACATCGCCTTGTCGTCGGTCTCGTCGACATACACGATGGTGCAGTAGGCGATGTTCGGCTTCTCCGGCCAGCCTGCTTGCTTCCATTCCTCGAGAAACCGGCGGTAGCGCGGCGCGGCGTCAGCGCGGGGGTAGACCAGGAAGTAACCGGGATTGATCGCGTTGCGCGCGCAGAATTCGAGCGTCTGCGGGTCGCGGCTCATCATCCACAGCGGCGGATGGGGTCGCTGGAAGGGCTGGACCGAAAGCCGGGCGCTGTCGGTATGGAAGTCATGGCCGTGAAAGGAGAACGGCTGCGCTTCACCGAATGCCGCTCGCATGTAGTCGATGAATTCGAGCGTCGGCGACTTGCGGAGATCGTAGTCCAGTCCGAAAGGCCGGAAATAATCCGGATTGATTCCGGGAACGAGGCCCAGCTCCATCCGCCCGCCGAGCATCTGATCGACGATCGCAATCTCCTCGACGAGCCGGAGCGGATGATACAGCGGCACGATGTAGCCCATCGGCCCGATGCGCAGGCGACGCGTGCGCGCACCCGCACCAACCGCATAGAGGCTCGGCGACGACATCCAGCTTTCGTCGGGTCGAAAGTGATGCTCGACGCAGAACGCATAGTCGAAGTCGAGCGCGTCGCACAATTCAAGCTCGCGCCAGAGTTCCTCATAGCGCTGATGCGGCGTTAATCCCGGCTTGCCCCAGATGTGCGAAAAATGCGCGAACTTCATGCAGGAACCCCCGATCCGTCGCGGCACGGTCCGTCGAGCCTATCATAAACCCGGCCGGATGCCTGTCGTTTCAGGGGAATGCGCACTATAACTTCTTAGCGGCCTCGACGAGCTTTCGCGTGGCTTCCTCGGTCTCCGCGGTGTCGCCCCATTCGGGCGCGTCGGCGCCGTCGCCCCATTTGCGTGGGCGATAGAATGTATGGACGCCGAGCCTCTGTAGTTTCGTCATCTCGCGCACCCAGCCCGGGTGCACCCAATAGGCATGGTAGTGCGTGGCCTTGCCGATCTCAGGGAGCCACAGCTTGCCGTCGAGCATCTCGGCGGCGATCACCTTGGCGCGCTCCCACATGTCGGGCTCGCGGATCACGTCGGCGATGCCGTCGCAGGCAAAGGTGAACTGGCAGGCGAGATGGCGGTGCGCGTTCTGATAGACCACGCCGCATACCGTGTTCGGATATTTCCCGGAGAACACCCGGTTGAGCACCACCTGTGCCACCGCCATCTGGCCGTGCACCGGCTCACCCCGCGCCTCGAAATAGATCGCCTCGGCGAGGCATTTGCGTGACTTGGCGAGGCCCCTCTCGTCGAGGCCCAGCCGCTCCGCCGGCGACATCGGGCGCTGGTCGACGCCGGTGACCTCGCCCTTGTGCACGACGCTCTGCCCGCCCGCGCCGTCCTGGACCACGATGCTCGGATCGCCCGGGAGCGGCGGCAGATTGGAATGCTCGACCGGCGCGTCGATGATGCCTACGCCGATATCCGGAAGCATCTCCGGCGGCAGCGACGCGAGCTTGACCTCCGCGGGCACCGGCGGCAGGTCGGACGGATCCGCCGAGGTGATGTCGCCGCTCACGGCGACCCGCGCCTCCTCCAGTCTCGGCGTCTCGCCCGGCGCCCACGGCTCGATCGCTCCGAGGCCCTCGCCCATCGGACTGATGCTGAAGTAGAGACTCGCCGCGCGCAGCGCGGGATCGACATCGGCCGACGCGAAGGCAAGGCTCGCGACCGTTCGCACCGGAGCGCCGGCCTCCTCGCCGCCGCTCTCCTCGTTCGCGGGCGCCACCGCCGGCGACGGCGCTGCCGCCGCCACCTCCTCGGTCGTTTGTTGTTGCTCGGCGGGCGCAATGACCGCCTCCGCAACCGGTGCTTCCGGAGCGCTCTCTCCGGCTGGGGGCGGCGCGGCATCGGCCTTGGCCAGACGATCGCCTTTCCGGGTCGCGCCGAAATCGCCGACGCGCACGACGCCGCCGTAATCGCCTTTGTGACTTCGGTCGATCACCGGACCGGTCGGGCGCTCCGTGAGCACGGCCGCCGCTTCCCCGAGCACGCGCTCGCGGATCGAGCCGGTGATCTCGGCGTTGTTGGGATCGAGCCCGGCCAGCGCATAGCCGTAGGACGACGGGACCGCCGTGCCCAGCGGGCGCGGCATGGTGTACATGGCTTCGTGGATGGTGCCGAAGGGCGAAGCGAGCGAGGACCTCTGCAGGCGCTCGACCACCGGCTCCTGGCGCGCAAGCAAAGATACGAGGTCTTGATGGGCGACCTCGCTCGGCAGCAGCAACAGCAACATCAGGACGCCGAGGCCGAGGGGGGCGCGAAGCCCGCCCTCCGGCCCGTTACGCGACGCAACCATCCGTACGCTTACCCCGACGCTACAAAACGCAACGCACGCAACGCATACTCGTGTCGGCACAAGGCGCCGCAATGGCACAAATGCGACACTTGCTCTTATTACCGGATTAACCTTGCGATCGCGTTAATTGCGCGCACTTTCGCCATGACATCGCCACGACGGCGCGTGCCGCCCCGCGATTCGGTTGTGCGGGCGCAGGTTGGTAAACAGATCGCAAAGCCCCAACCGCACCTACATCTTAACGCCCTTCTCGGCGAAATATTTGACGGCGCCGGGATGCCAAGGCACGGGCGAGTTGCCCGCCACCTGGTACTTCAGGTCGATGTTCTCGGCTTCCTTGTGCGTGGCGACGAGGTCGGCCTTCTTGTCGAACATCAGCTTCACGATCGTGTAGGCCATCTCGTCACTCATCTTGTCGTTGGTGACGAGGATGTTCCAGACCGTCGAGATCTGGTTGTCGGTCTCCTGGCCGGGATAGGTCTTCGCCGGGATCACGTCGGTGACGTAGAGCTTGCCGTATTTGGCGTTCATCTTCCCGACGACGTCGCTATGGTCGATCAGCTTGATCTTGACGCCCGGCGTGGCGCCGAGATCGGTCACCGCCGCGGTCGGCAGCCCGCCGACCCAGAAGAACGCGTCGATCTTGCGGTCCTTGATGGCGTTGACGGATTCTGCGACGCCCAGTCTCTCGCGCCTCATATCGCGATCGCGATCGAGCCCGGCCGCCTCGATGACGCGGAACGCCATCACCTCGGTGGCGCTGCCGGGCGCGCCGGTGGAGACGCGCTTGCCCTTGAGATCGGACATCTTGGTGATGCCGGTGCCCTCGATCGTGACCACGTGCATGCGGTTGGGGTAGAGCACCATGAGCGTGCGCACCGCGACCTTGCCGCTCTTGAACTTGTCCTCGCCCTTGAACGCGTCGAGCGAGGCGTCGGCCATGGCAAAGGCGAGTTCGCTCTGGCCGGTGCCGATCAGCTTGAGATTGTCGACGGAGCCGCCGGTCACCTCGGCGGTCGCCTGATAGCCCGGCAAGTTCTTCGAGATGAGGTTGGCGAGCGCGCCGCCGATCGGATAGTAGACGCCGCCGGTGCCACCCGTCGCAATCGCGATCGTCTTCTGTTGCCCGAACGCCGCGCCCGCCAGCACCGCCGCGCCGAGCGCGCACATGACCAACCCGATGGCCCGCTGGAACATATTTCCTCCCGTTTGCTTTCTTGTAGCCCGGATGGAGCGAAGCGAAATCCGGGATTCTCGCCTTGCGGCAAGGCGGTCCCGCATTACGCTCCGCTCCATGCGGGCTACTTGGCTACATTTATTTGGCCGCCGCGTGAGCCGCGGTCGGCGTGTAGTACTGTTTTAACAACAGAGCGACCGCGATGGCGAGGCCGAACGGCGCCGGGTGCGGCACGTCGTAGCCGGAGATCGTCTCCGCCGCCGCCTCCAGCAGGCTCGGAAACACCAGCAGCAGCCCGGCCAGCAACCATAGCCCCCGCTCGACCGGTGTATTTTGTCGCAGCGCCCAGTTCTGCGCCGCGCAGGCAAGCGCGCCGAGGCCCAATGCCGCCTTGACCGTGATCAGCACGATGTCCCAGGCCGAGCCGTCCTTGGGGATCTTCATCAGGAGCCCGACGCCGAGCGGATCGAGCACGAAGATGAAAGGCACCAGGAAAGCGGGCAAGGTGTACTTCCATGCCTGCATCGTGGTCCGGTAGGGATCGCCGCCGGTGATCGCGGCTGCCGCGAACGGCGACAGCGCGGTGGGCGGCGAGACCTCGGAGAGCACGGCGTAATAGAAGATGAACATGTGCGCGGCGTAGTCGGGCACGCCGAGCTTCACCAGCGCCGGCGCCGTGATGACCGCGCAGATGATGTAGGACGCCGTCACCGGCACCGCGAGGCCCACGATCCACACCACCAGCGCGGTGTAGATCGCGGTGAGCAGCAGGCTCCCTCCGGCATAGTCGAGCACGATCGAGGAGAACTTGAGCCCGAGCCCGGTCAACGTCACCACGCCGACGATGATGCCGGCCGACGCGCATGTGGTCGCGGCATTGAGCACGCCGAGCGAGCCGTCGGCGAGCGTGCGCACCAGCTTCTTCGAGGTCGCGCGCGTCTGCGGCCGCCAATAGCTCATGGCCACGATGGCGACGAAAGCGAGCGCGAACAGGATCAGCACCGGATCGTCAAAGAGGAGGAACGCCGGCACCGCCGCGACCAGCAGGAGCAGCAGCACCGGCCGCGGCGCCAGCGCGGTCTCCGGCGTCAGCCCGCTCAGCACGAAGCACATGACGGTCGAATAGAACACCGACAGCATCGGCGAATAGCCGGCCAGCATGAACAGGATCACCGCGATCAGCGAGGTGAAGTGGAAGCCGTAGCGGCGCGTCATCTGCCACAGCGATTGCGAGGTGTCGTAGGGCACCGTGGCGGCGCCGAAGCGCTTGGCGTCGAGCTCGACCATGAACAGGAGCGACAGGTAGTAGAGGCAGGTCGGGATGGTCGCCATCCAGATCACGTCGAGGTAGCTGATCTTCAGGAACTCGGCGATCAGGAACGCGGCCGCGCCGAGGACGGGCGGCGACAGGATGGCGCCGAGCCCGCCGGCGGCGAGGAGCCCGCCGGCTGCGTTCTTCTCGAAGCCCGCGCGCGCCATCATCGGATAGGCGACCGCGCCGATCGTGACCGTGGTGGCGACGCCCGAGCCCGACGGACCGCCGAGCAGGAACGAGGACAGCACCACGGTGCGCCCCGCGCTGTTGGGCTTGCCGCCCATCAGCGCGAGCGAGAAGTCGATGAAGAACTTGCCGGCGCCGGAATGCTGCAGGAACGCGCCGTAGATCGTGAACATGATGATCAAGGTCGCCGACACGTCGACCGCCACGCCGAAGATGCCCTCGAGCGTGATGAAGAGATGGCCGACGAGACGCGAGAGATCGTAGCCGCGATGGGTCCAGGGCGGCGGCAGGTGCGGCCCGAGCATCGCATAGGCGATGAACAGGACAGCCACGAACGGCATGATCCAGCCGCTGGTGCGGCGCGTCGCCTCGAGCAGCAGCACGATGAAGGTCACGCCCAGCACAACGTCGAGCCGGGTCGGCGTGGTGGCGCGGTCGGTAAAGTCCTCCCCGCCCCAGATCGCATAAACGAGGATCGCAACCGAGAGCACGGCCGCCGCCACGTCCCACCAGCGGATATGGTTGCGGAACCGTGCGGCGAGCGGGAACGAGAGAAAGCACAGCACCATCACGAAGGCGACGTGCGTATAGCGCAGCGGCTGGGTGGGGACGATGTCGTAGGCGGCGTAGAGGTGAAACAGCGTCATCGCGACCGCGATGACCGTCACGCTGATGCCGGCGAAGCCCGCGAGACGATTGACCACCCCCTCCTCGGCCTCGACGTAGGCTTCCGCCTGGCGCAACTGCTCTTGCGAGACCGCGGGCGCATCGCCCGTGGCCTTCGTCGTTTCCTCCGCCATCTCCCCCTCTTGTGCGCTCGAGGTTGGTTGTCGTCCGCAACCGCAATAAGGCCCGTTTTGGGGCGGGAATGCCAGCGATTTTCCCGCACACGATCGCGCAACGACGCCGAATTGTTCGAAGGCATAAGGCGTTAGCCCGCTCCATCGAACTCATGCCCAAGCTTTAACCAGCCGGCAATGCCGCCGCTCGATACTACCTGGGGCTGTTTCGGGACGATGAGATGTTCGCGGGTCTCGAGGGTTGGCAAGGCTTGACGCTGACCGCATTGGCCGTGGCGGTGGCTTGCGCCGCCGCGCTCGCGGTGACGAATGTGCGGCTGCGCCGCCGGCAGGCGTTGTTGACGACGGCGCTCGATCACATGTCGCAGGGTCTGTGCCTCTACGATCGCGACGAGCGGCTGCGCCTCTACAACAAGCGCTACGCCGAGATGTACCACTTTCCGCCGGAGCTCCTGCAGCACGGCTGCACGTTCGCGGACGTGCTGAAGTATCGGATCGCGGAAGGTACGCTCTCCGGCGACCCCGAGGTCTATCGCGCCAGGCTGATCGCGGCGATGCGCGCCGGCGAGACCACCAGCAACGT
>Ga0153954_1001110_pt1 | contig 16057 bp, 15 predicted proteins | sample TSFL038MetaG_FD_102277 | JGI IMG/M metagenome (GOLD analysis project Ga0153954, IMG submission 102277) | Attine ant fungus gardens microbial communities from Florida, USA - TSFL038 MetaG | ecosystem: Host-associated > Fungi > Mycelium > Unclassified | place: USA: Florida, Wekiwa Springs State... | reverse complement strand
ATCGCCGGCGTGCATCCGGAATTTTCCGGCCGCTTCCTCCTGGATGGCGAGGACGCCCGCTTCCGCTCGGCGCGCGACGCACGCGCTGCCGGCATCGCCATGGTGCATCAGGAGCTCAGCGTCGCGCCCGATTTGTCGGTCGCCGAGAATGTGTTCCTCGGCACGCAGCCGACCAACCGGCTCGGCCTCGTGCAATGGCGGCGCATGGCGCGCGAGGCCGGCGAACAGCTCGCGCGCTTTGGAATCGATGTCGATCCCCTCACCCGGCTCGGAGAGCTGCCGATTGGATTGCAGCAACTGATCGAGATTGCGCGCGTGCTGTTCTCGGGCGCCCGCATCGTCATCCTCGACGAGCCGACCTCGGCGCTGTCGCCGCCGGAGGTGGAGCGCCTGTTTGCAACGCTGCGGCGGCTCCGCGACGAAGGCACCGCCATCGTTTTCATCTCGCACTTCATCGAGGACATCTTGCGGGTCTCCGACACCGTGACGGTGTTCCGCAACGGCCGGAAAGTTGCGGAGACGGCGGCCGCCTCGACCAGCAAGGTCGCGCTGATCGAAGCCATGATCGGCCGGGGCGGCGAAGCGCTGGAGCACAGCTATACCGACGACCTCATACTGCCGCCGCCCAGCACCAAACCGGCGGTTTTGACGGCCGACCAGCTCTCGCTTAACCGCACCCTGCAAGAGGTCTCGTTCGAGGCGCGCTCGGGCGAGGTGCTCGGCATCTACGGCTTCATGGGCTGCGGGCAGCAGGAGCTGTCGCGCATCCTGTTCGGCAAGCTGAAGCCGGACCGTGGAACGCTGGTGGTGGATGGCAGCCCGAAGGCGTTTGCCAGCACGGCGGCGGCGCGCCGCGCCGGTGTCGCGCTGGTGCCCGAGAGCCGGCGCGCCATGCTGTTCCACCAGGAGCCGGTCTACAAGAACATCTCGATCAGCATCCTCGAGCGCATCTCGGCGTTATTCCTCAAGCCGCAGCGCGAACGAGCGATCGCGATGCGGCAGGTCCAGCAATTGCAGATCCGGCCGCCCGTCGTCGGACTTGACCTCGGCATGCTCTCGGGGGGCAACCAGCAGAAGGTCGCGCTGGCGAAATGGCTCACCTATCCGCCACGGCTTCTGGTGCTGTGTGAACCGACGCGCGGCATGGATGTCGGCGCCAAGAATGACGTCATCAACATCGTCCGCGACCTCCGCGAGAAGGGGCTGGCGATCATCGTATTGTCGACGGAGCCGGAGACGGTGCTGTCGCTGGCCGACCGCATCCTCGTGCTGAAGCGGGGCACGCTGGTACGTGAATTCGCGGGCGAGGCAGTCAGCAAGGATCGCCTGCTGGAAGCGGCGTGACGGAGAGGCATGATGGCGAGCAGTGAAACAGTTCCGTCCGCAGATCGCAGACCGCGCGGCATCGCCACGTTCCTGCGTTCGCAGATGCGCAATATCGCGCCGTTCCTGACCCTGATCTTCCTCAGCGCCTTCTTTGCCGTGGCGAGCCCCTCCTTTGCCACGCTCGACAATGTCGGCAATATCCTCACCCAGGTCTCCGTGACCGGGATCATCGCCGTCGGGCTGACATTCGTCATCCTGTGCGCCGAGATCGATCTTTCGATCGCCAGCATCGCCAATGTCACGGGGATCGCGGTCGCCTATTTCACGCTGCAGGAATCCTATGTGAACATCGCCAACGTTCCGTTGCCCGGATGGGCGGCGATCCTGCTCGCGCTCGGGCTCTGCGCCCTGCTCGGCCTCGTCAACGCGCTCGGGCTGACGCTGATCGGCATTCCCTCCTTCATCATGACGCTGGCAATGATGCAGATCGCGGCCGGCATTTCCGCGCTGCTCGTGCGCGGGCAGATTGCCTACAAGGTGCCGCCCCTGATCTCGACGCTCGGATCGGGCTCGATCGGCGGCATTCCCTGGATCGTGATCGTCGCGGCCGTGATGCTGCTCGCCGGCCACCTCGTGCTGACCTACACGCGCTTCGGCCGCTACGTCTACATGGTCGGCGGCAACCGCGAGGCCGCGGAATATTCGGGGCTCAACGTCAATCTGATCCTCGGCAGCGTCATGGTGATCGCGGCGGTCTGCTCAGGCATTGGCGGCATGCTCGGCGTCGCCCATTTCGGCAGCGCGCAGCAGAACGAGTTCGATACCTATCTGCTCGACTCGATCGCCGCGGTCGTGGTCGGCGGCACCAGCCTGTTCGGCGGCCGCGGCGGCATCGGCAACACGATTGTCGGCCTGTTCGTGCTCGGCGTGCTCAACAACGGCCTCGACCACGTCAATATCGACAGCTTCCTGAAAATCCTGATCCGCGGCCTCATCCTGCTCGCGGCGCTGGTGATCAACGTCTATGCGCAGCGGCTGCGCGCGAAGGCGACCGATTAGCCTCCCGTAGCGGACATTGCTTGGCGCCAAGTCGCAGCTCTTAGCCCTGACACGCTGTCAGTGCTGTGCAGCGTTTGCTACCACGCCTGGCTTGTCGTGTGTCCCCAAACGCTCGACCAAGGTCGCCGTCGCCTGGTTCATTCCGATCACATCCACGGAGATACCGTGGTGACGGAACTTGAGAACGACTCTGTCAAGCGCGTTTATGCTGGTGATATCCCACAAATGAGCCGCCGAAAGATCGATGACGACACGCTCCAGGTCCTCCTCGCGGAAGTCGAAGGCATTGTGAAACGGTTCGGCGGTCGCGAAAAAGATCTGGCCCGTCACCTGATACGTCCGGACGGGGCTGGCCTCGTCGCGCGAAGAAACAACACTGAACAGCTTCGTGACCTTGTGCGCAAAAAACAAGCCGCTGAGGATCACGCCGAACAACACGCCTTTGGCGAGATCATGGGTGGTGACGACCACCAAGACCGTGCCCAGCATGACAACGCTGGATGACCGGGGATGGGTGACCAGGCTTCGGAGTGATCTCCATTGAAATGTGTTGATCGAAACCATGATCATTACCGCGACCAGCGCTGCCATCGGGATCTGCGCGACGTAAGGCCCGAGCACGACGATCAGAAACAGGAGAAACGCACCGGCCCATAGGGTCGAGAGCCGTCCTCGGCCTCCGGAGGAGACGTTGATGACCGACTGTCCGATCATTGCACAGCCTGCCATGCCGCCGAGAAACCCCGATGCGATGTTTGCAACGCCCTGCCCGGCGCACTCGCGGTTCTTGTCGGATGTCGTGTCGGTCATCTCGTCGACGATCGCCGCCGTCATCAGACTTTCGAGAAGTCCCACCATCGCAATCGTGAGCGATGTGGGAAGTATGATGCGCAACGTTTCAAGTGTGAACGGGACTTGCGGCAGACTGACCCAGGGCAACTCGTTAGGAAGCGCGCCCATGTCGCCGACCTTATGGATGCCAAATCCGAAGTACATTGACACGGCCGTGAGCAGAATGATGGCGACGAGCGGCGATGGCACCGCTTTCGTGAGGCGCGGAAGGCCGTAAATGATCGCCAAGCCCGCGGCCGTCAGCACGTAGACAGTCGGACCGCGCCCGATCAGCTCCGGCATTTGGGCGAGGAAGATCAAGATCGCGAGGGCGTTGACAAATCCAGTGACGACTGAGCGGGAGACGAAGCGCATCAGAGTGCCGAGCCTCAGAAGGCCGGCGACGATCTGAATCGCGCCGGTCAGGATCGTCGCAGCGAACAGAAAACCCAGGCCGTGCTCCTTGACGAGGGTTGTCATCAGTAGCGCCGTCGCTCCCGTCGCGGCGGAGATCATTGCCGGCCGTCCTCCGGCGATAGCCGTAACCACTGCAATGCAGAAGGATGCATACAGACCAACCTTGGGGTCGACCCCGGCAATGATGGAAAACGCGATCGCTTCCGGGATGAGCGCCAGGGCGACGACAGTGCCCGCAAGCAGCTCACGTGTAATGTTCGGAGCCCATTCGCTCCGAAGATGGACCATATCCATGAGGTCGCTATTCTTTCTCGTCTTGGATGCGTAGAGGGGTAAGCACCGGGCGCGCAGAGGCGCTATCAGCCTCGTGGAAGGCCAATTCAAATGAGCCGCGGTTTTTGCATTGTCCGGCGGGTCGGCGGCCGGAAGAGCCACCCGGAATTGCACCGGGTCCGATTCATATCAGGAGCATAGCCGACGAAATGCTGCAAAGCAACATTTCCGTTTTTCCTTCGCCGCGGTGTGATGCGAATCCAGCCTTGAGCCTACGAAGCCGCAATGTCTGCATGACCTCTGGTGAGGCCCGTCGCCGCGCCGCTATCAGCGGTACAGCGGCGCGAAGGCGGAAGCGACACGCGGCATATCATTGTGCTCATGCAGGCTACGGTGCTTGCTAACGGGCAAAGTCGGGCTGCCAGTCGCGAACCTCGCAAGCAGCCTTGGTCACTGCGCCGATCGACGGGAACGACGGTGTGCTCACCAGCATGTCGCGCGCGAGCCGCAGGCTGCGCGCCTCGCAGGTGGCACGAACCTTCTCATCTTCGATCAGCTCGAAATCGATGTTGTGCGCGAGCCCGAGGATGCGCCGGATGGTCTTTGCCGCGGCGAAGCCGACCGTGTCAGTGAACAACCGCGCCATATAGGCCTGCCGTTCGGCCTCAAGCCGCTCCGCGCCGTCGCCGCCTGCAAACAGCGTCAGGGGATAGGCATCGCCCTTGGCTTCGCTCCGCCAAAGCTCGAGGAATTTGCGCGCGAATTCGGTCCAGACCTGTTCGATGGTCTCCAATATCCAGGCATCGAAAGCTCGCCGCTCGCCAGCCGCGCGCTCGTGGCCGGACGAAGCCAGATAGGCCATCAGCAGGTTGCCGATCACGGCACCGATGTCGAATCCCATCGGGCCATAGAAGGCGAATTCAGGGTCGATCACGCGCGTCTCCCGCTCGGTCACCATGATCGATCCCGTGTGCAAATCACCGTGGATCAGTGCGTCCGGCGCGCCCCAGGAATTTCAGCTTGAGACGCGAGATCGCGACATGCGCCTCGAGGTCTTCGCGAAAGGCCGCCGCGGTGGCATCGAGCCAGGGCGAGGTCCAGCGATTTTGTTCGGCGACGCGGTAGGGATCGGTGAAGATCAGGTCTTCCGTGATCTTGCATAGCGCGTGATTGCCGGCGAAGGCGGCAATACCCTCCTTCTTTTCCGCCGCCGGAACGGCCAGATCGGAACTGAAGAACAGCGTCCGCGCGAGGAACGTCGTGATGTCCTCGACAAAGCGCGGATAGATGGTGCCTGCGACCAGGCCCTTGCGCATGATGATGTGAGGCTCGAGCAACTCCATGACGACCAGCGCCAGCGCCTCGTTGTGGTGGAGCACGACAGGAACGAGCCCCGGCGCGAGCCGGGCCTGATGTGTCAGCGCCAGATATTCGTAGTGCGAGCGCGAGAGCGGCAGCGGCCAGCTCTCTCCGACAAGCCGTACGTAGGGCAAGGCCTGTTTGACGGCTATTCCGCCGTTCGCGCCCTTGATGATGAAGACAAGGTTGAGGTTGCCATCCCCGACCTCGCTGATCGTCCAGTTCGCCGGCGATCCGCCCAGCCTCCCGGCGATCCCGGCAAGGCCTGACAGATAATTGCGAAGATCGGTCTCTTTCAGGATTCGATATTGATCCGATCCGATATCAGCGGTCAGTCGATGCTGTGACGTCATGGGCAACCGCGTCCATGGTGAGCTTAGAAGTCTTCCCGCTCCAGGAAATTGGAGCCGATATTGGCCTTGTGCTTGACCGGATCGTAGTCGCAATAGACGCCGTCGGCCACCAGCGTGTAGCTGGAAATGACCGTGTACTTGTCGAGCTTGACCGAGTTCACGCCGACGATCGAGGTGTTGGTGCCGCCGTTCCATTTGAACGGCGTCGAGCTTTGTGCCTTCTCGCAGGCCGCGACCGCTTCGGCGAAGACATAGCCTTCGGCAAACGACTTCAACGTGCGAACCTCGACGGCGAGCTTCCAGTCGGTGTAGAAGGCAGCTCCCATGCCCGCAATGATCAGCACCAAAAGCCCGATCACGATTCGCTCAAACATCGTCATTTGATCTCCCCGGATCAGCCAAGGTCAGAACGGCATCCCCATCAGCCTGGACAGCCGCTCGATGGACAGGTAACCGGCATTGGAGGCGAGCATACCGAGCGCGAAGATCACGGCCGAGATGATTGTGGTCCAGATCAACTTTCGCCCCATGCGCGTTACAACCGGCGCGCCCGGATCGGTGCCGGGAGCGCCAGGGCCATCCTCATGCTGGCTGCGCACGCCGAACGGCAGCGTCAGGAACAGCGTGACCCACCAGATCACAAAGTAGATCGCGAACGCGGTTGAGATCGTGTAGGCCATTCGCTTTGCCTAGCTCTGTTCGATTTCGACGAGCGCCCCGGAAAAATCCTTCGGATGCAGGAACAGCACGGGCTTGCCGTGCGCGCCGATCTTGGGCGCGCCATCACCCAGCACCCGCGCGCCTTCCCTGACCAGCGTATCACGCGAGGCGATGATGTCGGCGACCTCGTAGCAGACGTGGTGAATGCCGCCGTCGGCGTTGCGCTCCAGGAATTTCGCGATCGGAGACGCCTCGCCAAGCGGCTGGATGAACTCGATCTTGGTGTTGGGCAGCGTCACAAACACCGTGATGACTCCGTGCTCGGGCAGCGGGACCGCCGCCGAAATCTCGGCGCCGAAGGCCGCGCCGTAGATCCTGGCGGCCTTCTCTGCATCCTTCACTGCAATCGCGACATGATTGAGCCGGCCGAGCATCGCTTTCTCCACTTCTGGTTTGCGCGGGGTTCTGGTCGCAAAAAGCCGGTTTCCCGTCTTTTGCGGAGCACGCGCTAGATTCCGAGCACATGGACGAGGCAGAGCGGCTTCTTGCCCCACTGCTCGTTCAGCGCTGAACGCACCGCCCGCCGCACCGATTCGGCGAGCGCATCCGGGTCGCGTCGCCGCGCCCGCGGCAGGCCTTCCACCGTCGAGACCACGACGTCGAACACGATGTCGTCGAGCTCCTCGCCGACCTTATTCTTCTCGGGGATGCCGACAAGATCAACCTCGGGATCGTCGGCAAGCTCCCCTTTTTCGGTCATGGCGATGGCCACGAAGACGCAGCCGGCGAAGCTCATCCGCCGCCGTTCGACCACAGCGCGCGACTTGGCGTCCTCGAGGATGATGCCGTCCTTGTAGAGCCGGCCCGCCGGCAACTCGCCAATGATGCCGGGGTCGCCCGGACCGAGCTTGACCAGGTCGCCATTGCGGCAGGTCAGCACTTTCGGCACGCCGGCAGCACGCGCGAGCCGCGCATGCTCGGACAGATGCAGCGCCTCGCCATGCACCGGGATCAAGAGCTGCGGCCGCACCCAGGAAATCATGTCGCGCAGCTCGTCGCGGCGCGGATGGCCGGACACATGCACAAGATGGTCGCGGTCGGTAATGACCTCGACGCCCTGCGCCACCAGGCCGTTGACGATGGCGCCGACCGCCTTTTCGTTGCCGGGAATGGTGCGCGAGGAAAAGATGACGCTGTCGCCCTTGTTCAGGGTCACCTGCGGATGATCGTCGTTGGCGATGCGCGCCAGCGCCGCCCGCGGTTCGCCCTGGCTGCCCGTGCACAGCGCCAGCACCTTGTCGGACGGGAAATGGCCATAGAGATCGGTGCTGCGGAAATTCTGCACGCCCTGGAGATAGCCGGTCTCGCGCGCGACCTGCACCACCCGCTCCATGGCGCGGCCGACCACGACCACCTCCCGGTCGGCGGCCTTGGCGGCATCGGCGACCGCCTTGATGCGCGCGACGTTGGAGGCAAACGTCGTGACCGCGACGCGGCCCTTGGCTGATTTCACCAGTTCGGCGATGGTCTTTGCCACCTCGGCTTCCGACGGCGAGCGGCCGTCGCGCACGGCGTTGGTGGAATCGCCGATCAGCGCCAGCACGCCGGCATCTCCAAGCTCGCGCAGCCGCCGTTCGTCGGTCGGAAGGCCGATGATCGGGGTCGGGTCGATCTTCCAGTCGCCGGTATGCAGCACCGTGCCGATCTCGGTGTGGATCGCAAGCGCATGCGATTCCGGAATCGAATGCGCGACCGGGACGAACTCGACGCTGAACGGTCCGATATCGACGCGGCCGCCGGATGGTACGACCGTTATCGGGATTTTCGGCGGCTCACGCTCGGCCTCGCATTTGGCCTCGAACAGCGCGGCGCTGAACTGGGTGGCATAGATCGGGCATTTGAGCTTCGGCCAGAGATCGATGATGGCGCCGAAATGGTCTTCGTGGGCGTGCGTCAGCACCAGCCCGACCAGGTTGTTCCGCTCTTTCTCCAGAAAGCCGATATCCGGCATGATCAAATCGATGCCCGGCAGATGCTCCTCGTCGCCGAAGGAGACGCCGAGGTCGACCGCAAGCCAAGAGCGCTGGTGGCGGTTGCCGAGGCCGTAGATCGACAGGTTCATGCCGATTTCGCCGACGCCGCCGAGCGGCGCAAAGGTCAGTTCGTCCGGCCGCGCCATCAGTTGGCCCCCGCGGAAGCTGCCGAGCCGAAATAGACATCGCCCGCGGTGATCGGCACCAATTGGCCGGCCGAGGTGCGGACGATCATGCAGCCCTGCTCGTCGATGGTATCGAACGTCCCCTCGATGGTGGAGTCTGCCGACTTGATCGCAACCGCCTGTCCGAGACCGGCGGCGCGTCCCAGCCACAGCTTCCGGATCTCGCCAAAGCCGCGGCCGTTGTCCCAGATGCCGCGGAATTCCGCCCAGCCGTCGGAGAGCGCCGCGAACAGCTCCTCGGCGCCGATATCGATGCCTAGCGCACGCAGCGAGGTCGCCGGCGTCGGCGTGCCCTCGGGCGCCGCGACGACATTGGTGCCAATGCCGACCACAACCGCGAGACGGCCACCCACGACCGCCTCGGCTTCGAGCAGAATCCCGGCGAGCTTCTCCCGGCCCGCCAAAACGTCATTTGGCCATTTCAAGAAGAAGTTCAGGCCGTCGGCGCCCGCGCGCATCGCAGCCTCGACACTGACCGTGCGCAGCGCCGTTTCAAGCGCGAGCCCGGCGGCAAAGCCGAGCGTGGCCGCAACCGCGGGCGTCACGTCAATGACCTCCAGGATGCTGCTCGCCAGATTGCCACGCGGCGCAATCCAGGGGCGGGAGCGCCGTCCACGGCCCGCCGTCTGCTCCGTGGTCACGAACCAGATTGGACCGCGCTCGCCGCCACGGGCCCGCGCCATCGCCTCGGCATTGGTCGAACCGATCTGGTCGAAGGCGGCGAGCCGGTAGCCTGCGGATGTGGCGCGCGGACCGAGCGTGAATGGCATCTAGAACAGCGATTTTGCCGCTGCCGTCGCAACACTGACCAGCGGTCCCGGATAGAAGAAGAACAGGATATTGAACAGACCGGTGACCGCCAACACCGTGCGGAGTTCCACCCGCACCGGGTCGAGCTTGCCGACCGGCTCGTCGAAATACATCACCTTGACGATGGAGAGATAGTAGAACGCGCCCACCACGCTGGTGAGCACGCCGATCACGGCGAGCGTGAACAGCCCGGACTTGATCGCCGCGACGAACACATAGAATTTCGCAAAAAAGCCCGCGAGCGGCGGGACACCGGCAAGCGAGAACAGGAACATCGCAAAGAAGAAGGCGAGCAGCGGGTTGGTGCGCGAGAGACCGGCAAAATCGCTGATCTGCTCGAGAGCCTGGCCATTGCGCTTCATGGCGATGATAATGGCGAAGGAGCCGAGTGTCATCGCCACATAGATCGCCATATACACCAGCACGCCCTGTGCGCCCTCTGCGGTGCCCGCGGCGAGGCCGACCAGCGCATAGCCCATATGGCCGATCGACGAATAGGCCATCAGTCGCTTGATGTTCTTTTGTCCGATCGCCGCGAACGCGCCGAGCGCCATCGACGCGATCGAGACGAACACGACGATCTGCTGCCATTCGGTGGCGATGCCCGGAAACGCGGTCATCGTCGCGCGAACAAACACGGCCATGGCCGCCACCTTCGGTGCGGACGCGAAGAAGGCGGTCACGGGCGTCGGCGCGCCCTCATAGACGTCGGGCGTCCACATATGGAACGGTACCGCGGAGACCTTGAAGCAGAGGCCGGCGAGCAGGAATACCAGGCCGAAGATGAGGCCGACATTGGCGGTCTTGGCGGCCGCGGCGACACCGGCGAAGCTGATGGTGCCGGTGAAGCCATAGATCAGCGAGGCGCCGTAGAGCAGCATGCCCGACGACAGCGCACCGAGCACGAAATATTTGAGGCCCGCCTCGGTCGACTTGACATTGTCGCGGTTGCTGGAGGCGACGACATAGAGCGCGAGCGACATCAGCTCGAGGCCGAGATAGAGCATGATCAGATCTCCGGCCGAGATCAGCACCATCATGCCGAGCGTCGAGAGCAACACCAGGATCGAATATTCGAAGATGCGCCCCGACGGATCGGACAGGAATTCCGCCGACAACACCAGCGTGGCGACCGAACCGATCAGCGCGACAATCTTCAGGAAGCGCGCGAAATCGTCGACAATGAAGCTGCCGCCGAAGGTGGTGAGCTTGCCCGCCGGTAGCGTAAGCTCGAGCACGCCGGTCAAGACGAGCAGGCAGACGGCAAGCCCGGTCACCAGCGCGGTGGTGCCCTGCCCGCGATAAGCCCCGATCATCAGGAGCACCATGGCCCCCACCGCGAGCACCAGCTCGGGCATCACCGGCAGCAGTTGATAGCCTGCAGTTTCAAACATGGCGGACGGCCTTAATGCATCAGCGCGGCGGCCTTCACCGCCGTTACCGCTGTCGAGTAATTGTTGACGAGTTGCTGCACCGAAGCGGCCGACATATCCAGCACCGGCTTCGGATAGACGCCGAAGAAGATCGCAAGCGCGAGCAGCGGGAACAGCGTCACGCATTCACGCAGCGTCAGGTCCTTCATGCTCATCAGGGACGGCTTGACCAGCGCGCCGAACACCACCTTGCGGTAGAGCCAGAGCGCGTAGCCCGCCGACAGGATGACGCCGGTCGTGGCGAAGAACGTCGTCGGCAGCGAAACCTTGAAGGTGCCGATCAGCGTCATGAACTCGCCGATGAAGCCGGAGGTGCCGGGCAGGCCGACATTGGCCATGGTGAAGACCATGAACACGAAGGCATAGAGCGGCATGCGGTTGACCAGCCCGCCATAGGCGGCGATCTCGCGGGTATGCATGCGGTCGTAGACGACGCCGACGCAGAGGAACAGCGCGCCCGAGACGATGCCGTGCGAGATCATCTGGAACACGCCGCCGGCGACGCCCTGCATGGTGCCGGCGAAGATGCCCATGGTGACGAAGCCCATGTGAGCGACGGAGGAATAGGCGATCAGCTTCTTCATGTCCTCCTGCATCAGCGCCACCAGCGAGGTGTAGATGATGGCGATCACGGAGAGCGTGAAGATCAGCGGCGCGAAGTCATGCGAAGCCAGCGGGAACATCGGCAGCGAGAAGCGCAGGAAGCCGTAGCCGCCCATCTTCAGGAGGATCGCCGCCAGGATCACCGAGCCTGCGGTCGGCGCCTCGACGTGCGCGTCCGGCAGCCAGGTATGCACCGGCCACATCGGCATCTTCACCGCAAACGAGGCAAAGAAGGCAAGCCACGCCCAGGTCTGCAGGGACCGCGGCACCGCGGTGTGCATCAAGGTCGGAATGTCGGTCGTGTTGCCGTTCCAGTACAGCGCCATGATGGCGAGCAGCATCAGGACGGAGCCGAGGAATGTATAGAGGAAGAACTTGAACGACGCGTAGACCCGGCGCGGGCCGCCCCAGATGCCGATGATCAGGAACATCGGAATCAGGCCGCCCTCGAAGAACAGATAGAACAGCACGAGATCGAGCGCCGAGAAGGTGCCGACCATCAGCGTTTCCAGGATCAGGAACGCCATCATGTATTCGCGCACCCGAACCGTCACCGACTTCCAGCTCGCGATGATGCAGAGCGGCATGATCGCGGTGGTGAGGATCACGAGCGGCAGCGAGATGCCGTCGACGCCCATGTGGTAGTTGATGCCGGTGGCGAGCCAGGACGTCTTCTCGACGAACTGGAAGTCCGTGCTCGAGGGATCGAAGCGCCAGACCAGGATCAGCGAGATCGCGAAGGTGACGATCGTGGTCCACAGCGCGATCCAGCGCGAATTGCGCTTGGCCGCTTCGTCTTCGCCGCGGCTGATGTAGACGACCAGCGCGCCGACCAGCGGCAGGAAAGTGACGACGGAAAGGATAGGCCAGGTTATCATTACTGGCCTCCCAAGCCGAACATGAACCAGGTGATGAGCCCGGCCGCTCCGATCAGCATCGCAAAGGCGTAGTGATAGAGATAGCCGGTCTGGATTTTGACGACGTTGCGGGTCACGTCGAGCACGCGCGCCGACACGCCGTCCGGGCCGAAGCCGTCGATCAGATAACCGTCGCCGAACTTCCAGAGGAAGCGGCCGATTGCCTTGGCCGAACGCACGAAGATCAGGTCGTACAGCTCGTCAAAGTACCATTTGTTGAGCAGGAACTGGTACAGCATCGGCTGCTGCTCGGCGAGCTCCTCGGGAATGTAGGGGCTCCTGATGTAGAAGATGTAGGAGATCGCCGCGCCGATCACCATCGCGATCGTCGGCAGGAACTTGATGGTTTCGGGGATCTTTTCCATGTCCTCGATGATGTGCGGATTCATCTTGAGGGATTCGCGGAAAAACTCCTCCACGCCGCTGCCTGCGAAAAAGCCGGTGAAGGGCATGCCGGATGCGACCGAGCCGAACGCCAGCACGCCGATCGGGATCAGCATCCAGAACGGGCTCTCATGGGCCGCTTCGTAATGCTCCTGGTCGTGCGGCTCGCCGAAGAAGGTCTTGAAGATCAGCCGCCACGAATAGAACGCCGTCAAACCGGCTGCCGCGACCGTCAGCGAGTAAGCGTAGGTCGCCATCGGATTGTGCGAGGCATAGGCGGACTCGATGATCGCGTCCTTGGAGAAGTAGCCGGCAAAGAATGGAAAGCCGGTCAGCGCCAGCGTGCCGATGCACATCACCAGGAAGGTGTAGGGAATCTTGCGCCAGAGCCCGCCCATGTTGCGGATGTCCTGCTCGTGGTGCATCGCATAGATCACGGAGCCCGAGCCCAGGAACAGCAGTGCCTTGAAGAAGGCGTGGGTGAACAGGTGGAACATTCCGACCGAATAGGCCCCCGCCCCCATCGCCACGAACATGTAGCCGAGCTGTGAGCAGGTCGAATAGGCGACGATGCGCTTGATGTCGTTCTGGACGAGGCCGATGGTGGCGGCAAAGAACGCCGTCGTCGCGCCAAAGAACATCACCACTCCCTGCGCTGTCGGCGACAGCTCGAACAGCGGCGACAGCCGCGCCACCATGAAGACGCCGGCGGTCACCATGGTCGCGGCATGGATCAGCGCCGACACCGGGGTCGGGCCTTCCATGGCGTCCGGCAACCAGGTGTGCAGCAGGAATTGCGCGGATTTGCCCATCGCGCCCATGAACAGGAACAGGCAGATCAGCGTCAGCGCGTCGACATTCCATCCGAACAAATCGATGGTCTTGCCGGTCAGCCCCGGCGCGCCCGCGAAAATCGTCTCGAAATCGACCGAGTTGAGCATCGCGAAGACCGCGAAGATGCCGAGCGCAAAACCGAAATCGCCGACGCGGTTGACGACGAAAGCCTTGATCGCCGCCGCATTCGCCGACGGCTTCTGATACCAGAAGCCGATCAGGAGATAGCTCGCCAGACCCACGCCCTCCCAGCCGAAGAACAGCTGCACGAGGTTGTCCGACGTCACCAGCATCAGCATGGCAAAGGTGAAGAGCGACAGATAGCCGAAGAAGCGCGGCCGGTTCGGGTCCTCGTCCATGTAGCCGATCGAATAGAGATGGACGAGCGACGATACGGTGTTGACGACGACCAGCATGATCGCGGTCAGCGTGTCGACGCGGAGCGACCAGCCAACCTGAAGATCGCCCGAGACGATCCACGGGAACAGCGGAACGCGGACGTCGTGATGCATGAAGCCGACGTCGACGAACATGATCCAGGACAGCGCCGCGGACACGAACAACAGGCCGGTCGTGATCAGCTCGGCCGGGCGCGAGCCGACGGCCGGCGGCTCGCTGACGTGATGGTCGTCATGGCCGTGGTCATCATGGGCGTCAGCTTCATGGGTCGCGGCGTGAATGACGCCGGCGTCCTCGTTGACATCGGTGGTGCCGTGGCCATGCCCATCGCCGTGATGCTCGACGGTGTCGCCGCTCGCGCAGCGCGCATGCGCGCCATAAAGCGAGATCAGGCCGGCCAGGATGGCGCCAAGCAGCGGCAGGAAAACGATCGCTTGAATCATTAGCTCATCCCTTTGCGCATGATCTTGCCGGAAAACCGGTCCCCACTTTTCCGGATCATGCGCTGCCCTAGCCCTTCATCAGATTGACGTCTTCAACCGCAATCGAGCCGCGGTTGCGGAAATACACCACCAGCACGGCAAGACCGATCGCGGCTTCGGCGGCCGCCACGGTCAGCACCAGCAGTGCAAAGACCTGTCCGACGATGTCGCCAAGGAAGGTCGAGAACGCCACCAGATTGATATTGACCGAAAGCAGGATTAGCTCGATCGACATCAGGATGATGATGATGTTCTTGCGGTTGAGGAAGATGCCGAGGATCCCGAGCGTGAACAGGATCGACGCAACCGCGAGATAATGCCCGAGCCCGATCGTCATTTCACCCACTCCGCCGCATCCGAATCCAGGAGCCCCTGCCCGGAGGCGACCTTGCGCACGGCCATGGCCAGCTCCGGCGTGCGCGCATTCTGCACGTTGATGTCCTGGCGCTTGACGCTCGCCTTGTGCCGGAGCGTCAGCACGATGGCGCCGATCATGGCGACCAGCAGCACCATGCCAGCCAGCTGGAAGTAATGGATGTACTTCGTATAGAGCACCAGGCCCAGCGCCTCGGTGTTGGTGACGTTGGTCGGGATCGGCGCCGTGATCGTCTTGGTGACGGTCGGGTTGATGACCCAGGCGCCGACGGTCAAGAGCAGCTCGAACATGAAGATGCCGCCGATCACGATGCCAACAGGCAGATACTGGATGAACCCTTCACGCAGCTCGGAGAAATCGACGTCGAGCATCATGATCACGAACAGGAACAGCACTGCGACCGCGCCGACATAGACCACGATCAGGATCATCGCCAGGAACTCGGCGCCCATCAGCACGAACAGGCCGGAGGCGTTGACGAAGGCCAGGATCAGATAAAGCACGGAGTGCACGGGGTTGCGCGACACAACCACCATCACTGCCGATGCCACGCAAATGGCCGCGAAGAGATAAAAGAAAAGCGCGGGAAGGATCATTGGTTGTACCCCGTCATTCCGGGATGGTCCGAAGGACCAGACCCGGAATCTCGAGATTCCGGGTTCGCGCTTCGCACGCCCCGGAATGACATTGAATTCTGGACGATCATGCCCTCACCTCACCGGTACGGAGCATCGAGCTCGATTGCTTTCGCAATCTCGCGCTCCCAGCGGTCGCCATTGGCGAGCAGCTTGGCCTTGTCATAGTAGAGTTCCTCGCGCGTCTCGGTGGCGAATTCGAAATTCGGCCCCTCGACGATGGCATCGACCGGGCAGGCCTCCTGGCACAGCCCGCAATAGATGCATTTCACCATATCGATGTCGTAACGCACGGTACGGCGGGTGCCGTCATTGCGGCGCGGGCCGGCCTCGATGGTGATGGCCTGCGCCGGGCAGATCGCCTCGCACAGCTTGCAGGCGATGCAGCGTTCCTCGCCATTGGCGTAGCGGCGCAGCGCGTGCTCACCGCGGAAGCGCGGCGACAACGGCCCCTTCTCGAACGGATAGTTCAGCGTCGCTTTCGGCGCGAAGAAATAGCGCATCGAGAGCAGGAAGCTCTTGATGAACTCCACGAAGAATATCTGCCGTGCGGTGCGGTCCAGTGCCATGGGAGCCTCTTATGCGTGCTGGTGGAAGACGAGCACCCAGGCTGCCGTCAGAACCACCCAAAGAAGAGATGTGGGAAGAAATATTTTCCAGCCCAGCCGCATCAACTGGTCATAGCGGT
>Ga0153954_1001109_pt1 | contig 16096 bp, 15 predicted proteins | sample TSFL038MetaG_FD_102277 | JGI IMG/M metagenome (GOLD analysis project Ga0153954, IMG submission 102277) | Attine ant fungus gardens microbial communities from Florida, USA - TSFL038 MetaG | ecosystem: Host-associated > Fungi > Mycelium > Unclassified | place: USA: Florida, Wekiwa Springs State... | reverse complement strand
TCGGTCAGGAACATGCCGCGGTGGCCGCCAGCCTCGGCGCCCTGCGCGATGATGACATCGGCACCGTTTTCCTCGAGCCAGATCGCCTCGCGCACAATGGTTGCCGATGACATCACGATCGCGCCCGTTGCCTTGACGCGCTTCAAGAGGCCCGCTTCCGGCAGGCCGAAGTGAAAGCTCACGATCTCGGGCTTCAATTCCTCGACCAGCTCGCAGAACGCCGGGTCGAATGGCGCGCGGTTGGCGGCGTTGATCGGAGCCATCGGGTCGAGGTCGAGTTCGTGATAGTAATGGGCAAGCCGCTGCCGCCACACCGCATCGCGTGCGGGATCGGGCTCGACGGCCTGATGACAGAAGAAATTCAAATTGATCGGCGCGGAGACGCGCTGGCGGATGATCCCGATCTGCTCGCGCGCCTTCTCCGGCGAGATCATGGCGCAGGGCACGCAAGGAAGCCCGCCGCCCTGCGCCACCGCAATCGCGATCTCGGCATCGATCGCGCCTGCCATCGGTGCCAGCACAATCGGAAACTCGATTTTGAACATGTCAATAATTCGGCGATCCGGCCACATGGTGTTGTCTCTCGGTTGGTTATTCAGCGGCCGGCAACCGCGCGCGACATTGCCGCGGAATTGCGCCGGCCATTCATGATCTGCTCGGCCTCGGTCACGATCCGTCCGACGATCTCGGCAGCCAGCGGGATGTCGTGGATCAGACCCACCGCCTCGCCGGCAAACACACCGGCGACATCGAAATTGCGCGCCTGTCTTGCCGCCGCATAATCGGCCGACACCGTTGCCAAATTCTGCATCAGCTCGACCTCGCGGCCCGTCCAGCGCCGAGCGTGGTCATTCACCAGCGCACGCAAGGTAAACGGCGCCGGCCAGAAGATGTTTCGCGACAGATCGAACACGACGCTTCGCGCGGTGCTGCCGCTGGTCGCCGCGCAGATCCGCTGCTTGGCCGCCTCCTCGACCTCGCATTCGATACTGGCGTAAAAGCGCGTGCCGAGCAGCACGCCCGAGGCGCCGAGCATCATCATCGCAGCGAGCCCGCGTCCATCGGCGATGCCGCCGGCAGCGACGACGGGCACACGTCCGGCCGCGAAATCGACAATGGCCGGCACGATATCCAGCGTGGTCCGCGAGGCGCCGTGACCGCCGGCCTCCGTCCCCTGCGCGACCAGAATATCGGCGCCGGCATCGAGCGCCTCCCTGGCCATGTCTTCGGTCTGGACCTGGCAGATCAGAAGGCTGCCGGCCGCCTTGATTCGCGGGGCGAATGGCTTGGGGTCGCCAAACGACAGCATGATCGCCCGCGGCTTCGCGGCGAGCGCGACATCCAGGAGTTCCGGCTGCTTCGCCAGGCTCCAGGTGATGAAGCCGATGCCGAACGGCGCCGAGCATTTTTTCAGCTTGGCGGTTTCCTGCTCAAGCCAGGCCTTCTCGCCATAGCCGCCGCCGAGAATGCCAAGGCCCCCGGCTTCGCTCACGGCCGCAACCAGGCGCGCCCCTGCGACCGCCGCCATCGGCGCCGACAGGATCGGATGTTTGATGCCAAGGCGCGCGGTCATCGCGGTTTCGATCGGCATGTCTCTATCCCCCAAATCGCGTCAGGCATCATGACCGATGCGGGACCCGTTAAAAATTCAAAAATCGAGAACAGGTCCATCTCAATCATGAAACAAGCGCGGGGTGATTTCGTGCAACGAAATTTTTCCGGCCTCTCCGCAACAAACGCTGCGGCTTTCCATCGCAGTTGCACGACAGCGATCGAAAAATTTTGGATTGCACGCTCTCATACGTTAGTATGAGGCGCTGGCCGGCACGAACGAACCGCGAAACGAAAAGCATCCAATCTGGGAGGAACTACGATGCGTCACGCATTCGTATGGTGCTGTTCTATTGCCTTTTTGGGATCGGTCTCGGCGGCTGGCGCGCAGGACTGGACCAAGTCGAAATGGGGGCCGGACGACGAGATCGGGGCCGCCAACTACATGAAGCCCGATCTCGTGGTGAAGGCCGCAGGCCTCGTCAAGACCGGCAAGACCTATGCGCTCGGCATTCCCGTCGACACCAAGACACCGGCCTACCCGCCGCGCACCTTCAAGATCACCATCGTTCAGCCCGGGCAGGCCGGCATCGCCGGTATCGGCCCGAACAAGGCCACCTACAATGACGACATCATCGACACCTGGGTCGGCATCGGCAGCCAGCTCGACGGCCTCGGCCATCTTGGCGTCGAGCACGTCTACTACAACGGCAACAAGCTTGCCGATTTCGCCGATCCCAACGGCTTGAAGAAGCTCGGCATCGAGAAGGTGCCGCCGATGGTGACCCGCGGCGTGCTGCTTGACATGGCCGCCTATTACAACACCGACATCGTCAAGGAAGGCACCGCCTTCAACGTCAAGGAGATTGAGGAGGTCGCCAAGAAGGAAGGCGTCGAGATTCGCGAGGGCGATGTCGTGATCTTCCACACCGGCTGGCTCGGCCTGATCGGCAAGGACGATAAGCGCTACAATGCCGGCGAACCCGGCCTTGGCGTCGAAGGCGCCAAATACCTCACCGGCAAGGGCGTCGTCGCCATCGGCTCCGATACCTGGGCCGTCGAAACAATCCCGTTCGAATCCAAGAACGTGTTCGAGGTTCACCAGATCCTGCTCGCCATGAACGGGACCTACATCCTGGAGAACATGGACACGGCCGAACTGGCCAAGGACAAGGGCTACGAGTTCCTGTTCGTGCTGGGCCAGCCGCGCTGGCGCGGCGGCGTACAGGCCATGGTCAATCCGATCGCGATCCGCTGACGGTGGCCAGGAGCGAGCCTTCACCTCCTCCCGCCGGGAGGACGTGAAGCAAGAGAGCTAGGCGGGCGGGCGTCGCAATGTTATGCGGCATGCCATGCCCGCTCCCGTCCTTCCCCTCATCGATGCCGCCCTGCATTGGCCCGCCCGCGGTGCGCTGGTCGGGCTCGATCTTGGCACCAAGACCATCGGCGTCGCCGTGTCCGATCCGGACCGGAGGCTCGCGACCGGCGTCGAGACCATCCAGCGCAAGGCATTCAAGGCGGACGCGGCGCGGTTGCTTTCGATCGCAGGCGAGCGAAACGCGGTCGGCTTTGTGCTGGGGCTGCCCATCAACATGGACGGCAGCGAAGGCCCGCGCGCGCAATCGACCCGCGCCTTCGCCCGCAATCTCTCCGGCCTCACCGAGCTTGCGATCGCCTTATGGGACGAGCGGCTGTCGACCGCCGCCGTCGAGCGTGAGCTGATCGCCCATGATGTCAGCCGCGCGAGGCGCGCCGAGGTGATCGACCAGCACGCCGCGATCTTCATCCTGCAGGGTGCGCTGGACAGGCTCGCCAACATGCAACATCGTTGATCCCGGAAGGAACGAAATGGGTTCGTTAAGACCGAAGGCTTCGGCCGCCGTTGGCGCTCTCGTGTTAGCCGCGCTGGCCTCGGGCACCTCATTTGCGGCAGATGTTCATGCGACGTCAGACCTCAAAGGCGAATGGTCCGGGACGCTCCGACAATTCTCGCATGACATCGACGACAGCTTCCCTGTGAAGCTGACCGTCTCAACGATCTCCGGCGATGAATTCACCGGCATCATGGAATGGCCCACGTTCGAGGGCTGCCGAACGAAGGTCCAGGGAGCATTTGACGGCAAGCTGATCAAGTGGACCGAAACCGCCTATCTCAAGGGCGATGACGTCGTCCTCCACGGACTGTATGTTGCGCAGTTCAAGGCGGACGACGAGATCGCCGGAGATTGGATGGATCCCAAGCACACCATCAGCCCGAGCGGCCCGCGATACGGCACCGCCGGCGCCAGCTTCACCCTCACGAAACAATAGACCCCTGACTCTTCAGCGAAATCCCCATCCATGGCAGTTGTGATCACGGCGCTCCTGCCGGTCTTCATCCTCATCGTGCTGGGCGCGGTATTGAGGCGGACGCTGATGCCGCTGGAGACGCAATGGCACGGCCTGGAACGGCTGACCTATTACGTGCTGTTTCCAATGCTCCTGATCCAGACCCTGGTGAAGGCCGATCTCAGCAGGGTGCCGGTCGCCGGTGTCGGCGGCGCGCTGACACTCTCGGCGCTGGCGGTGTCGCTGCTTTGTCTCGCCCTGTGGCCCGTCCTCAAGCGCATGAATGTCGACGGCCCCGCCTTCACCTCCATCTTCCAGGGCGCGATCCGCTGGCAGACCTATGTCGCGCTCGCGGTCTCCCGCAATCTCTATGGGGCAACCGGGCTCGCGCTCGCCTCCGTCGCCATGGTGGCGATCATCCCGATGGTCAATGTGTTCAGCGTCGCGGTGCTCGCCCATTACGCCGCGCCCGAAAAACGATCGGCGCGCGCGATCGCGATGACGATCGTGAAAAATCCGCTGATCTGGGCCTGCGCGATCGGGCTGTTCATCAATGTCATCCACCTGCCCCTGCCAAAAATCTGGCACGAGGTCGCCGACGCCCTGGGAAGCTCGTCGCTGGCGATCGGCCTGCTCGTCACCGGCGCGGGCTTGCACCTCGAAGGCCTGCTCCGGCCGAGCGTGGCCGCCGCGGCCGGCGTGATTTTCAAGCTGGCACTCATGCCGGTGCTCGCCATCGCGCTCGCGCTGTGGTTTGGGCTGTCCGGCACCAGTCTGGCGATCGTCGCCATTTGCTCGGCCGTGCCCACCTCTCCCAGCGCCTATGTGCTGGCGCGGCAGATGGGCGGCGACGCACCGCTGCTGGCGCAGATCATCACGCTGCAGACGATCCTGGCCGCGATCACAATGCCCGTTTGCATCGCGCTCGTGACCGCAATTCCTTAAGTGTAGGGGCCGGCCTGTTGATGGCTAAATGAACCATCGCCGTCGTTCCCGTTCGATCATCTCGACAACGAAAAACCCATCATCAACGGCGTATCATTCCCTCTCGATTCCGGCTTCCTTGATGACCCTTGCCCACTTGCTGTTGTCGACATGCAGCTTGTCGGTGAACGCGGCGCTGCTGCCGCCAAGCACGACGCCGCCTTCCGCCCGCACGCGCGCGGCGATCGACGGCTCCTTGAGCGCCGCATTCCCCGCCTCGTTGAGTCGTGCGACGATGGCAGGCGGCGTGCCGGCGGGCACAAGAAGGCCGTACCACGTACCGGCATCGAAGCCCGGATACCCCTGCTCCTCGACGGTCGGAACCTAGGGCAAAATCGCGTTCCGCTCCCGAGCGGATACGGCGATGGCGCGCACCTCGCCACTCTGGATCAATCCAAGCGAGGTCGGGATCGACGACAGCATCAGCGGGATGCGGGCGGCGGCGGTATCAAGCAAGGCCGAGGTCGCACTGCTCGACGGAATATGATGAAGCTTGATGCCGGCACTGCGCGCAAACAGTTCGGCGGCGAGATGCGAGACCGTGCCGATGCCCGGCGTCGCGAAGTCCATGCCGTCCGGAAGCTTCTTGGCCGCCTCGACGAGGTCGGCGAGCGAATGATACGGCGAACTGGCAGGGACAATGAAGACGTTTGGAGCATCGGCGAGCAGCAGGACGGGAACGAAGTCCTTGAACGGATCGTAGGGTAAGTGGCGATACAGCGTGGGATTGATCGTCAATTGAGAGGTCTGTCCGAGCACGATGGTGTAACCATCTGGCGGCGACTTCGCGAGTTGGTTGACCGCGATGTTGCCGGCCGCGCCCGGCTTGTTCTCCACGACGACGGGTTGCTTCAGCGTGTCGGCGATATTGTTGGCCACCAGCCGCGCCACGGCATCCATGCCGCCGCCGGCGGCGCCCGGCACCAACAGGCGGATCGGACGATCGGGATAGTCGCCGGCGATGGCGCCCACCGCGCATAGCATCAGCATCGACGCGGCGGCCGCAATCCGCACGGCGATACGAACAGACTCCTTCATTGTCGCTCTCCCCTGATGTTTGATGTTCGCGGCTGTTGATCGCCGCGTTTTTCAGACTTTTGCCGGCGCGAGGCCGGTCTCGGTGCCGGATTCCGGCACGGAGCTTCCATACAGCAGACCTTCCTGAAGCTTGGGCATGGTTTGCGGCAGGTCGAGCACCGGCAAACCATGCGTGGGCGCAATCGCTTTGACGCCGAGGTCGTCGCACAGCCATTGCAGGCGATCGACATACAGCTTCATGTCCGTGAACTTCGTCCAGAACAGTGCGCGATCGGCAAAGACCGCCGAAACATCGGCGAGATCGAGCGAAATCGCCTCCTCGGCCAGCAGGCCGCAATGACCATCCTCATGGTAGTGGCTGTAGGCGAAGCCATCGCCCGGAAACAGCACGCGCTCCTTGCTGTCGAATCCCCACCACGTGGTGCGCAGATCCCGGATCACCGGCTCGACGGCGACGAACGAACGGCCACCGAGATCGATTTTGTCGCCAAGCGTCATCGGCAACATGCGATCGGCGAATTGCGGGAAGGCGAGATGATAGTCGCTCATGTCGCCGCAAAGAATGGCCTCGGGATAGCGCGCCAGCACACGGCCAAGGCCGCCCGAGTGAGGCGTCTCCTGATGAGTCACGAAGAGATATTTCAGTGGCGCCCGGCCCGCCAGCAACTGCCTGAGTTGCCTTTCGATGATCGGGAAATCCTTGGGATGCCCGGTTTCGATCAGCATCGACGCGTCGGTGCCGCACAGCAAGAAGGCCGCGTTGTAGGTGTGGTAGATCTTGCCCTTGGCGCGTTGCTCAAGGCAATCGCCCAGCCAGAACACGCCATCGGCGAGTTCGCGCGGCATCGGCTTCGAGAGATTTGGCATCGCCTACCTCAGTTCGTCGCGGTCGACATATCTTGGCTTGACGACGCTCTGATCGAGCCGCGCCAGAACCTCGTCGAACATCTTGTATTGGCGCTCGACCAGGGCTCGGCCGCGCAACACGCGGCCATAGCCGGGAGCAATGGTCTCGATCGGATATTTTTCGAAAATGGCCCCGAACTTGCGGCGCAGTTCGGTCGTCTTGCCGCCTTCGAGCCACCAGTATCGGGTGTTCAGGAGGAAGCTGCGGATGTGGTCGGCGGTGGTCCTGCAATCCTGGTCGGAGAGAGACCACGGTCCGTCCGGATTGTCGCTCCATTCATGGGAGAAGCTGTCCGACGTGAACAAGGTTTTGGTGTTCTGGTCGAACATCCATCGGGTGTTGATGAGCCGGATCGGCGCCTGGAACACTTCGAGCGCGCGGGCATCGCCGACCCGGAGCGTTTCCGCGCGCGATACCAACGTGGTTTTCAGCGAGTACGGGCGGCTGTCGTTGGCGTCGGAGCGGCGGCCGAAATCAACCCATAGCGCTGCGTCGGGATTGCCGGAATAGCACTGCTCGACGTTGAAGCTCTGCGCGATCGCCTCGACGTTGCAGACCGACATATATTCGTTGATGCGCAGCGGGAACACCGAGAGCAGCGTGTCAGCCGTGGTCAGGGACCGGATCTGCGCGATGATCGAGGCTTCGTGCGCCGACAAGCCGCTGTCGAGCAGCAATGCGCGATTGCCCTCCTTGATCAGATAGCAGTTCGAAACCGAGTAGCCGCGCGCATTGGCAGGATAGGCGCTGACGCGGCCGTCAAGCTCCATCACATTCTGGAGCGCATAGAGCCTGCCGTCCGCGATCGTCTCGATATTGCTCTTTTCGATCGTGCTGCGGCCAACTGGGAATGCCGGCCGCGGCGGTGGCTTTGTCTGGAGATTCAAGGCCTTGCCCCTTCGCCGACGGATCATTGGAACGCGTCGATAAGAAGGTCGGCGCCCTTGCGGGGTCAAACGAATTATTGTCTAACCACTGTGAGAAAAATACACAATCGGACCATGTCCCCGCCACCCCTGAACGCTGTCAGGGCCTTCGAGGCCGCCGGCCGGCTGGAGAATTTCAGCAAGGCAGCGGCCGAATTGAACGTCACGCCCAGCGCGGTCAGCCGCCAGATCAAGAATTTGGAACAGCACCTCGGCGTCGACCTCTTCGCGCGGGTCGGAAACGAGGTGCGGATCACGGCGGTCGGCAGGCTCTATCTCGGATACGTCAACGAGGCCTTCGCCAAGCTGGAAGGCGGCACCCGCGCCATCGGCGCCGATCATGCCGGACGGCCGCTCCACATCTGGGGATCGCGCTTTTTTATCCGGCTCTGGTTACTCCCGCGATTGCCCGACTTTCATCTCAGGTTTCCCGATCAGCAAGTGCTGATCACGACCGTGCGCCCCGACGAGCCGCTGCCCTCGGAGTTCGACGTCGCGATCATGCTCGGCAAGGGCCAATGGAATTCGATGCGCGCGGACCTCTTGTTGCGGAGAGTTCTGACGCCGGTCCTTAGCCCCGCCTATCTGAAGTCGGCACCGCCCTTGCAGAAACCGGCCGATCTCGAGCACCACACGCTTCTGGAAACATCAGCAGGGCTCGATCAATGGGATCGATGGTCGAAGAGCGCCGGCGCGGGTTCGCTGGCGCTCACGCGGCGCATCACCTTCACCAGCACTGATCTAGCATTCAGCGCCGCGCTCGACGGTCTTGGGATCGTGCTCGGCCGGCGCGGGTTCGTGGAAAACGATCTGCGCAAGGGCAATCTGGTGCAGCCGTTCGAACAGACGATCGATGCGGGCGACGGCTTCTATCTGATTTATCCGGACCGCCAGAGGTTGCCGGCCCGGGTTCACAATTTCAAACGCTGGGTCGTCGGCCAGCTTGCAACCGATCAGGCATAGCGTCTGAACATATCGGCGAGCTGCGCGAAACAAACGTTAGAGCCGCTTCGTTAGGTCAGGATGATCCCGCCAGCCACATCGTCTGCGCGACCGCGCCGAGATTGTTGAGGCCGTGCAGAAGGATGGTCAGCCACGTCGAGTTGCTGCGGTAGCGGATGTAGCCCAACCAGAGGCCGATGCAGAAGACTTCGCCGAAGAAGAACCAGTCGTATTGCAGATGCAGTGTGGTCCACACCAGCGACGACAGGAAGATGGCGCCGGGCACGCGGAGGAAGGTCTCCGACCAGCCGCGATAAAGGAAGCCGCGCGCGAAAAACTCTTCGGTGACCGGAGCTGCGACGCAGAAGGCGAGCACCAGCAGCCACAGCGCGCCGTCGCCGCGCGCGGATTTCAGCACGTCGACCATGAAATCCGCCGTCACCTCGTGTGACGTCAAGCGCGCCAACAGATCCCAGCCCTCGACGAGAACGATGAGGCCGACCACCCCGATCACCACATTGCGCCACGAGGTCCAGCGCAGCGCGAGGTAATCGGCAAAGCCCATGCGGGTCCAGCGGATCGCAAGCCAGAGGGCCGCCGCCACGGCAGGCAGGCCCGCGATCACCGAGAGCGAGATCGCAAGCCCGCTCGAGGCAACGACCTTGACGGCTTCGCCGAGTTCGAGCGTGCCGCCGCCCTTCACCACGAAAAAGACCACGACCGCGATCTGGCCGATGAACATCGCGGCGAACACGGCAAAGCCCCAGAGCGCGGTGCCCCAGAACTTCCAGACGCGCGGGGCGGGTTGGGTCGGTTCGAGCAGGACCGGTGGATTTTCAGGACTAAGGGAATCTATCATCTGAGCTTTCATTGGAAGATAGACGCCGTCATTCCGGGGCGATGCGAAGCATCGAACCCTGGTGCGCAATTGCGCACCTGAGAATCTCGAGATTCCGGGTCTGGCGCTTGCGCGCCATCCCGGAATGACGGGGTGATAGATGGCATTGAGCAATTCACGGCAGCGCCCGCTCCAGAAGCGCGCTTGTATCGTTCTCGGAGAGATCGACCGCCCCATACATGCCGGCGTGAGGATCAGCCAGCCTTGTCACCGCGAACAATTCGGCCGAGCGCGGCGCAACGTTGTTCAGCGCGGCCGTTGCCGCAAGCAGCGAAAGCCTGTCGACCGCGAGCCGCGCAACGCGCTCGCTGTCCGGCCGGCGGAATGTCTTGGCAATGAAGGCCGCCGCCTCGCCTGCGCCGGGCAGGCCCTGGCTCGCGTCGCTCAAATCCTTCAGCACGGCCATCGCAGCCTCGGCCTCGCGCGACAGCGCGCGCAGCACGTCGAGGCACATCACGTTGCCCGAACCTTCCCAGATCGCATTGACCGGCGATTCCCGATAATGCCGTGCCAGAATGCCCTCCTCGACATAGCCGTTGCCACCGAGGCATTCCATCGCCTCGAACAGGAACGGCGGCGCGCTCTTGCAGGTCCAGTATTTGATCGCCGGCGTCAGCAGCCGCATATAGGCCGCCTCGCGCGGATCATCACGGGTGCGATCGAAGGCATGGCAAAGCCGCATCACCACGGCGATGGATGCCTCGACATGCAGTGCCATGTCCGCCAGGACCGCGCGCATCAAGGGCTGGTCGGCGAGATGTTTCTGGAACACGCTGCGGTGACGGGCGTGATGCAAAGCATGCGCAAGCCCCGAGCGCATCAGCCCGGCGGATGCGATCGCGCAGTCCTGCCGCGTCAGCTGCACCATCTGGATGATGGTGCGGATGCCCTTGCCCTCCTCGCCGACCCGCACGGCATAGGCGCCGGCAAATTCGACCTCGGAAGAGGCGTTGGAGCGATTGCCGAGCTTGTCCTTGAGCCGCTGGAACTGGATCGCATTGACCGAACCATCCGGCGCAAAACGCGGCATGAAGAAGCAGGTCAGCCCCTCCTCGGCCTGCGCCAGCACCAGAAACGCGTCGCACATCGGCGCCGACATGAACCATTTGTGGCCGGTGATGCGGTAACCGTCCGCGGCGCGCTTGGCGCGCGTCATGTTGGCGCGCACATCGGTGCCGCCCTGCTTCTCGGTCATGCCCATGCCGAGCGTCATGCCGCGCTTCTCCCACCACGGCGCGAACGACGGATCGTAGCTGCGCGTGGAGATGATCGGCATCGTCTTTGCGAGCAGACCAGGCTCCGCCGCCAGCGCCGCCACCGACGCCCGCGTCATGGTGATCGGGCAGAGGTGGCCGGTCTCGACTTGCGAGGCTATGTAGAACTTTGCCGCACGCTCGACTTCGGCTGCGTCGCCTGCCGGCCTGCCCTCGACAGTCCAGGTCGAATTGTGCACGCCGGCATGCGCCGAATGCGCCATCAGCTCGTGATAGGCGGGATGGAATTCGACCTCATCGCGGCGATTGCCGCGCGCATCGAAGGTTCGGAGTTTCGGCGTGTTCTCGTTGGCGACGCGGCCGCGCGCGGCCATCGCGGCCGAGCCCCAATGCTTGCCGAAGTCCGACAATTCCTTTTCCGCATCAACGCCGCCAAAGGCCGCGACCGCCTCCTTGAGCGGCCGGTCCAACGTGAACAGATCGACGTCCTCGAAGGGCGGCGACTGGTTGAAGACTTCGTGGGTGGCAAAGGCGGGTTGGGTCATGGCTGTCGTCCTGGCCGTCTCCCCGGGAGGAGCTAACGGCGCGCGGTGATCGGGAAATCATAGGCTGCCCCGCCCGCGCCGGGCAGCGAAAAGTGCCACCACTCCTTCGAATAGTTCACAAAGCCTTGCCGGGCCATGGCGGCGATCAGCACCTCGCGCCAATGGCGCTGCGCGGGCGTGATGGCCGACGACCTGGTGTGGCCCTTGAGGTCGGTGCAGTCATAGCCGGTGCCCATGTCGATGCTGCCTTCCGGAACGCGCTTCGCCACCGGAGCGGTGCAGTCGGCATAGGTTTTGGCGGGATCGAAAGTCGCGGAATTGTCGGCGGTGAGATCGACCAGCGTGAGATCGAGCGCGGCGCCGGTCGAATGCTGCGAATGCGACGCGATATAGCCGAGCCGGAACAGGTCGCGCTTGTCGATGGCGGGATTGAAGCGGTTACCGTTGTCGTGAGGATCGCGCGACCAGTTGACCATGTCGATACTGGCGCGCGCCGGGCGATAGCAATCGAACATCTTCAGCGACGGCTTTCGCTTCAAAAGCTCCTGCTGGATCGCCTTCAGCCGCAATCCCACCTCGCGCTTCACCACGCACTCGCCAGCCTGATAGTCGTCGATCGGGCGGCCGATGAAGTTGTTCGAGGTCGCATAGCGGATATCCTGGACGATGCTGGGATCGATATCGCGCAAATAGACGAACCCGCCGGGCAAGCTCCGGGCGGATGCCTGGGAGATGCCGGCTGCAACTACGAGCGCAATCAATTTGGCGTTCATTCGAACCTTCAGGCCATCGTCTCGTTAAATGAGCGCGGCTTTTTCGGCACCTCATTTACCGTAGCCGCGAACGATCCGGGGATAACTTTTTCGCGGCTCTTTGGCCCTTGCTAGAGGGGAAATCCCCGCCTATAGCTCTGGCTTTAATGACATCCGCATCGAAATCGACCTTTGTCCTCGGTCACCGGCATTTGCTGGGTATCGAGGGGCTTTCCGCTGCCGATATTGGCGGTTTGCTCGACCTCTCCGAAGAATATGTCGAGCTCAACCGCCAGATCGACAAGAAGCGCACCTCTCTGCGAGGGCGCACCCAGGTCAACCTCTTCTTCGAGGCCTCGACCCGGACCCAGTCCTCGTTCGAAATCGCCGGAAAGCGGCTCGGTGCCGACGTGATGAACATGTCGGTGTCGTCGTCCTCGATGCGAAAGGGCGAGACGCTGATGGATACCGCGGTGACGCTCAACGCCATGCATCCGGACATCCTGGTGGTGCGCCATCACGCCTCCGGTGCGGTGGAACTCCTGGCGCGCAAGGTTGACGGTTCCGTGATCAATGCCGGCGACGGCGCTCACGAACATCCGACGCAGGCACTGCTCGACGCACTCACCATCCGCCGCAACAAGGGCCGGATCGAGGGGCTTCTGGTCGCGATCTGCGGGGACGTGATGCATTCGCGGGTGGCGCGCTCCAACATCATCCTGCTCAACACCATGGGCGCGCGGGTGCGCGTGGTCGCGCCCTCCACCTTGCTGCCGCCGGGGATCGAACGGATGGGTGTCGAAGTCGCGCGCGACATGCGCGAGGGCCTCGAGGGCGCCGACATCGTGATGATGCTCCGCCTGCAGCGCGAGCGCATGAACGGTTCCTTCGTGCCGTCGTCGAGCGAGTATTTCCACTATTACGGGCTGGACCAGAAGAAGCTCGCCTACGCCAAGCCGGATGCGCTGGTGATGCACCCGGGTCCGATGAACCGCGGCGTCGAGATCGACTCCGCGGTGGCGGACGGCGCGCAGTCGCTGATCCGGGAACAGGTCGAAATGGGAGTGGCGGTGCGGATGGCGGTGCTCGAAGCGCTCGCCCGCAACCTGCCGAACGCCTAAGTCAAGTCGGGAAACGAACATGCTGACCGACCGCCGCCCGATCCTGCTCGCCAACGCGCGGGTGATCGACCCGTCGCGCGATTTTGACGGCCCGGGCGATGTCCTGATCGCCGACGGCGTGATCCGCGACCTAAAGCGCGGCATTGGTGCTGCCGGCGTGCCCGAAGGCACCGACGTCATCAATTGCGCCGGCAAGATCGTCGCCCCCGGCCTGGTCGACATGCGCGCCTTCGTCGGCGAGCCCGGTTTCAGCCATCGCGAGACGTTCGCCTCCGCAAGCCAGGCCGCGGCCTCGGGCGGCATCACCACCATCATCTGCCAGCCCGGCACCGAGCCGGTGATCGACAATTCGGCGACGGTCGATTTCATACTGCGCCGCGCCCGCGACACTGCGATCGTCAACATCCATCCGATGGCTGCGCTGACCAAGGGCCTGGCCGGCGAGGAAATGACCGAGATCGGCCTGTTGAAGGCAGCCGGCGCCGTGGCGTTCTCCGACGGCGACAAGAGCGTGATCAATGCGCAGGTCATGCGCCGGGCGCTGACCTATGCCCGGGATTTCGACGCGCTGATCGTGCATCACACCGAGGATCCCGACCTTGTCGGCGAAGGCGTGATGAACGAGGGCGAGTTCGCCGCGCGGCTCGGCCTGATGGGCATCCCGGACGCGGCCGAAGCGGTGATGCTGGAGCGCGACATCCGCCTAGTGGCGCTGACCGGCGGGCGCTACCACGCGGCCTCGGTCAGTTGCATGGCTTCGCTGGAGATCCTCAAACGCGCGCGCGACGCGGGGCTGCAGGTGTCCGCCTCGGTCTCGATCAATCACGTCACACTGAACGAGAACGACATCGGCCCCTACCGGACGTTCCTGAAGCTCTCACCGCCGCTGCGCACCGAGAACGACCGCCGGGCGCTGGTGGAAGCGCTCGCCTCCGGCCTCGTCGATGTCATCATGTCCGACCACAATCCGCAGGACGTCGAGGTCAAGCGGCTGCCGTTTGCAGAAGCCGCTTTCGGCGCGATTGGCCTGCAAACCGTGCTACCGGCGGCGCTGCGGCTGATCCATAATGGCGAGATGGAGTGGAAGACGTTGATCCGCGCATTGTCGACGCGGCCGGCCGAGTTGCTCGGGCTGCCGGGCGGCAGCTTGCGCCCGGGCGCGCCGGCCGATGTCGTCGTGATCGACGCCGACATCCCCTGGGTGCTCGATCCCACCGACCTGAAATCGCTATGCAAGAACACGCCGTTCGACGAAGCGCGGTTTTCAGGGCGTGTGGTGCGCACCATTGTCGGCGGCCGTACCGTCTACGAGCACGTCTAACGCGTTCCAAGGAGCGGCTCTCATGGGACCCGAAACCTCTTACATCCTCGCCCTCCTGATCGGATATCTCCTCGGCTCGATCCCGTTCGGCCTGGTGCTCACCAAACTTGCCGGCACGCCGGATCTGCGCTCGATCGGTTCCGGCAATATCGGCGCGACCAATGTGCTGCGCACCGGGCGCAAGGGGCTGGCAGCGGCGACGCTCCTGCTCGATGCGCTGAAAGGCACGCTGGCTGTCATCATAGCCGGGGCCTTCGGCGGGCCGAATGCGGCGATGCTGGCGGGGCTCGGCGCGTTTCTGGGCCACCTCTTTCCGGTCTGGCTGCGATTCAAGGGTGGCAAGGGCGTTGCGGTTTATATCGGCATTCTGCTCGGCCTGATCTGGCCTGCGGCGATTCTGTTCTGCCTGATCTGGCTCGGCATGGCCTTCGCGCTCCGCTATTCCTCGCTGTCGGCGCTGGTTGCGAGCGTGGTCACGCCGATCGTGCTGTGGTGGTTCGGACACGCGGCCCTCGCCGCGCTGTTCACGGTGCTGACGCTGCTCCTGTTCTACATGCATCGCGAGAACATCAAGCGGCTGCTCGCGGGCACCGAGGGCAGAATCGGGCAAAAAGCATAAATTCCCGCCACGCGATCAACCGATCGAGGCGTGAAAGTTGCGGCCTTGCGACACCCGTGAGTCAATAAAGCGGTTCCTGTTCGTAGTCGCGCTGCGCGACTGGAAAAATCCCCTCGCCGCTGCCATTGTCGTCTCGGGGTAGTCGCATTTGGAATGCCTGAGATGAACAAGAATGTTCCATCAGGCGCGGATGATGGGCTGGAACGGAACGGCGCGGCGCAAGAAGCCGCCGCCTATCTCCGTACTGCCGCCACCGCGCTGCTCTCCGCCGCTGAAATCTGGTCGACGAACAATGTCGTGGCTGCGCAACCGCAAGCCACCACGACGATGGCGCGCACCGAAGCGCCCGCTGTCATCAACCGGGCGCCAGAGGAAACCAGAATTCCCGACGTCAAGTTGCCGGAGAAAGCCACGGCCGGTCGCACGTTGCAGCTCTCCGATATCCTGGCGGAAGCGCGCTTCTTCAGCTGGCATGGAAAACGGCCGCAGGAAGGCCAGGCCACGCCAACACCCGAGGCTTCGGAACTGCTGCCCGCGAAACCCTTGGTCGAGCCGCCACGGCCGCCCGCCGAGGCGAACGTCGATGTCGAGATCGCCCGTGCCTTGGAAAAGCACGCCGCCGCGGCGTTCGCCCAGGCTCAAGTGCAAGCCGAGGAGCAGGCCAAAGACCCTGCCAAACCACAAATCAGGGAAAGCGCCACGCAGCCGCTCACCTGGCCGCCGAGAAAGCTGTCGCTGGCGCTGCAGGGCGGCGGCGCGTTCGGCGCTTTTACCTGGGGCGTACTCGAACGGCTGCTGGAAGAGCCGACCTGCGATTTCGACGCGATCAGCGGCGCCAGCGTCGGTGCGATCAACGCGGTGTTGCTGGCCAGCGGCATGGTCCGTGGGGGCCGCGAAGGCGCGCGCAAGCAGCTCGGAAAATTCTGGCAGCGGCTGATCAACGAGGCCTC
>Ga0153954_1001108_pt1 | contig 16101 bp, 16 predicted proteins | sample TSFL038MetaG_FD_102277 | JGI IMG/M metagenome (GOLD analysis project Ga0153954, IMG submission 102277) | Attine ant fungus gardens microbial communities from Florida, USA - TSFL038 MetaG | ecosystem: Host-associated > Fungi > Mycelium > Unclassified | place: USA: Florida, Wekiwa Springs State... | reverse complement strand
CGGTTTTGATGCGACTGTTTTCGCGCACTGCCTCTGAAGAGGTGGGAAACAGACGCGGCAAACAATTGGTGAAGCTGGCCGATGGTTAGCGAATGTTGTTGGCGCGGGGCCGCTCAGGCGGCTAAGTTGGTATGCGGATGGGCATCGTCGCGCGTACATTTAATCATTGGGAAGGGATGAGCAGAACATGCCGTTGAAGGCCGTTCCGATCGCGCTCGCGCTCATGGTTACGCCCGCCTTAGCGTTCGATACCAGCAAGCTCGGGCAAGGCGGCAGCCTGCCGTTGAGCGACCTGATGCCGCTCATCGGCAAATCGGCCAAGCTCAAGCGAGAGGTCGAGCGCGCGCTCGCCGAGAGCAAGAAGACAGCCGATGACGTCATGTGCGACGGCGTGCGCTTCCCCGGCGATTGGGTCAATCTCAGCGGTGAACGCGTCGCGCCTTATACGTGCGAGTTCAGCGGCAAGTGGTTGCGCATCAATACGAGGGTCCGGGTCACCGGCAAGAACGGCCGCGTGTTCGAATCGATCACGCCGGCCGCGATGCAGAACGCGACCGATGTCAGCGAGAGCAATCCGACGGGGAAGTGGACCACCACCGATCCGAATGCAGAATAGCGAGACGAGGAGAGTCATGATCCAGGCGAAGCGCATCGGTCACGCGACGTTCGAGACGCCCGATATCGAGCGGCAGATCGACTATTACACGCAGGTGGCGGGGCTGCTGCTCGCCGAGCGGGTGAACGGCCGCGCGTTCCTCGCCACCAAGGTCGGCGACCTGGCGGTGGTGCTCGAGCAGGGAGAACGCGCACGCTGCGCGGGGTTGGCGTTTCAGGTCGCCCCCGAGACCGAGCTTGCCGACATGCAGCGCGGCCTCGAGCGGGAAAACCTGCGCGGGGAGGCGCGCCATGATCCGGCGCCCGGCATTCCTGCGGCAATGACGTTTGCGGACCCCAAGGGCACCACCATCGAATTGTTCGCGCGCGCCGCCCCGATCGCCAAGAGCCAGCCGGTCATGAGCCAGCCAGTCATGGGCGTAGGCCCTCTCAAGCTGGGCCATCTGGCGTTCTGCGTTCCGGAGCCCAAGGAATTCGTGGATTTCTACTGCCGCGTGCTCGGCTTCCGCGTGTCCGATTGGATCGAGGACTGGTTCGCCTTCATGCGCTGCGGACCCGACCATCACACGGTGAATTTCGTTCGCGGCAAAACCACCCGGATGCACCACATCGCATTCGAGCTGAAGGACTGGGCGCAGGTGCAGCAGGCCTGCGACTTCCTCGGCAGCAAGAACATCCCGCTGATCTGGGGACCGGGCCGGCACGGCCCCGGCCACAACATCTACACCTATCATCGCAATCCAGACGACCAGATCGTCGAGCTGTTCACGGAGCTCGACAAGATGTTCGACGAGACCCTCGGCCATTTCGATCCGCGACCGTGGCACCGGGACCGGCCGCAGGTCCCCAAAGTGTGGCAGGGGGTGCGCGATATCTGGGGACAGCCGCCCACGCCGGACTATCTGCGGCAACGGGAGTAGCGAGCCGTCCTCGCGCGTGCCGCGTCCTGGTTTGCGGTGGCGACCGCGATCGACCGCGATTTTGTGGGCTTTGCCCACCCTTCGTGCCGGCAAAAGGGGGTTTTCGATATTCGGCGGCTATGGCGGCGGCGTTGTTGCAACGCCCCAGGCACCGATCGACAATTGGTAAATCCACCGTTGGCACGCGCAATCAAGAACTGTATGGTGGCGCGCTAACTTCTGGAGGCTACAGATGGCTAAGGGTACTGTGAAGTGGTTCAATCCGACCAAGGGCTATGGTTTCATTCAGCCCCAAGGCGGCGGCAAGGACGTGTTCGTGCACATCTCCGCCGTTGAGCGCGCCGGGTTGAGCACCCTCAATGAGGGGCAGGTCGTGCAATACGAGATCGTGGCGAGCCGCGGTAAGGAATCGGCGGAAAACCTGAAGGTCGACTGAGCACGGCCAAGATCCGAGCGATGTAACCGCCGTCCCCGGCGGTTCATTTTTTTCTACAGTCTACGAGTTCCATCGCACGCACGCGTGGCCTTGCGTGTGCGTGCGGGGTTGCGTTTTGGGGGGGCCTCCGGGCCTGCACCTTTGTCCGTCTGGTCGTAGCGCATGCGCACGCCGACCTGACGGTCTCCTTCGGCGGGATCGTCCGAGGGTGACGAGGCCAGTGGCGCAATCTACCCGAACGTTCCGCGTGTTAACGAAGCGTTTACCAGGGCGGGGCAACCGTTGCGCGGGCGAATCTCATAGGGGCTCATCATGACGGCCGGACCGTTTACGGCAGATGTCTCGGCGAAAGAGGCGAGGGCAGGCGCGCGCGTCGATGAGGCCTTGCGCACGATTCCCGGTGTCATGACATCCATGCTCGCCGCATTCGACGCGAACGGCATCCGTACCGTCGAGGATCTCGCGGCCTGCGCCACGGACGACCTCATCGGCTGGGTCGAGCATTCGCGAGAGGGGGTCACCCGGCACCCCGGTATCCTCGGCGATATGCCGCTGTCGCGCCAGGAATGCGACGCCCTCATCCTGCATGCGCGCATCCGCGCCGGTTGGATCGAGCCGGCCGCGTCCGGCCCCTGAAGCGCAGGATGCCGCGCAAGCGACGAGCCAGGCGCACACGTGCGACGCCGGCGCGGGAGACATCGCTCTATCTGCCGGTCAAGCGTTTTCTCGAGCAGCAAGGCTTCGAGGTGAAGGGTGAGGTCGGCGGCTGCGATCTCGTGGCCTTGCGCGGCGACGAGCCGCCGCTGGTGGTGATCGGCGAGCTCAAGCTCGGCTTCAATCTCGATCTCGTGCTGCAGGGGGTCGACCGCACCGCCGCCTGCGACGAGGTGTGGCTCGCCGTACGCATGTCGCGCCGCGGCCGTGAGAACGATGCGCGGGTGCGCAAGCTGTGCCGGCTCTTGGGTTTCGGACTGCTCGGCGTGTCGAGCGCGGGCTATGTCGAGCTCCTGGTCGAGCCTGCGCCCTGGCGTCCGCGCCGTGATCCCAAGCGCCGTGCCCGGCTTGTGCGCGAGCACCGGCGCCGCATCGGCGATCCGGTCGCCGGCGGGGTCACCAAGATGCCGCTGATGACCGCCTATCGGCAGCAAGCACTCGCCTGCGCCGCCTCGCTCTCCAACGGTCCACGGCGCACAGCCGATATCCGGGTAATCGTGCCGGACGGCCCCAAGATCCTGCTGCACAATGTCTATGGCTGGTTCTTCCGCGTCGAGCGCGGCGTCTATGGCCTCACGCCCGAGGGGATCACGGCGCTGGCGCGGTGGCCACAGGCTACCGTCGGCTGAACTGCGCGGCTCGGATTCGAGCCGTCACCCGCCCTCGATCTCCTCGCGCAGCACTTCGAGCTCGAGCCAGCGCTCTTCTGCGGCTGCCAGCTCCGCCTGCGCCGCGGCGAGCGCGGCCGAGGTGGTGTCGAAGGCGTTGCGGTCGCGGGCATAGAGGCCGGGATCGTCGAGCTTCTGCTGCAGCGTGCGCATCTTGGCCTCCAGCGCCGCCATGGTCTTGGGCAGGGTCTCGAGCGCGTGCTTCTCGTTGAAGCTCAGCCGCCGCTTGGCTGGCTTGGCGGTGTTCGGCGGCGCGACCTTGGCTTCGCGCGGCTCCTTCGCCGCCGCCTGCTTGGCCGCCGCGCGGGCGAGGTCCTCGCCGCGCTGCGCCAGCATGTCGGAATAACCGCCGGCATATTCGACCCAGCGCCCGTCGCCTTCCGGGACGATCACCGCGTTCACCACGCGATCGAGGAAATCGCGATCGTGGCTGATGAGCAGCACGGTGCCGGCATAGTCGCCCAGCATCTCCTCGAGCACGTCGAGCGTCTCGAGGTCGAGATCGTTGGTAGGCTCGTCGAGCACCAGCAGGTTCGAGGGTTTCGCCAGCGCGCGCGCCAGCATCAGACGGCCGCGCTCGCCGCCCGACAGCACACCGAGTGGCGTGCGCGCCTGCTCGGGCGCGAACAGGAAGTCCTTCATGTAGCCGATCACATGCTTCGGCTGTTCACCGACCATGACGGTGTCGCCGCGCCCGCCGGTGAGGGTCTCGGCGACGGTCGCGTTCGGGTCGAGGCTCTCGCGGCCCTGGTCGAGCGTCGCCATCGCGATGTTGGCGCCCAGGCGCACCGTGCCCGTATCGGCCGGCAGCGCACCGGTGAGCAGGCTGATCAGCGTGGTCTTGCCGCTGCCGTTGGGGCCGACGATGCCGATGCGGTCGCCGCGCTGGATGCGGGTGGAGAGGTCGGAGACGATCGGACGCCCATCGTATGATTTTCCGATGCCGTCGGCCTCGATCACCAGTGTGCCCGAGCGGTCCGCAGAGGCGGCGGTCAGGCTCGCCTTGCCCGCTGCCGCGCGATAATCGCGCCGCTCCTGACGCAGCGCGTGCAGGCCGGCGAGGCGCCGCACGTTCCGCTTGCGCCGCGCGGTCACGCCGTAGCGCAGCCAATGCTCCTCGGCCACGATCTTGCGGTCGAGCTTGTGCTGCTCGCGCTCCTCCTCGGCCAGCACCTCGTCGCGCCATGCCTCGAAGGCGGAGAAGCCGCGCTCGATGCGGCGGGTCTGTCCGCGGTCGAGCCAGATCGTGCTGCGCGACAGGTTGCCGAGGAAGCGCCGGTCGTGGCTGATCATGACCAGCGCGCTGCGGCGCGAGGCGAGCTCGCTTTCGAGCCATTCGATGGTCGGAAGATCGAGATGGTTCGTCGGCTCGTCGAGCAGGAGGATATCGGGGGCCGGCGCCAGCACGCACGCGAGCGCGGCGCGCCGCGCTTCGCCGCCGGAAAGATGCGCGGGATCCTCGTCGCCCGTGAGCCCGAGTTGCTCCAGCAGATAGCGCGCCTGGTGCTGGTCGTCGCCCGGGGCGAGCCCCGCTTCCACGTAGGCGAGCGTGCTTTTGGCGCCGGCGAAGTCAGGCTCCTGCGGCAGATAGCGCACTGTGGCGCCCGGCTGCATGAAGCGGCTGCCACGATCGGGCTCGACCAGGCCGGCGGCGATCTTCAGCAAGGTCGATTTGCCGGAGCCGTTACGCCCCACCAGGCAGACGCGCTCGCCCTCGGAGACGGAGAGCTCGACGCCTTCCAGGAGCGGCGTGCCGCCGAAGGTCAGCGCGATGTCCTTGAGCTGGACGAGGGGAGGCGAGGCCATGCTTAAACGACCCGGTGCGTACGCTGCACGCGGCGGATCGCCTCCTCGAGCGCGGAGAGGAACGCGGAGCGGTCGCGCGGCGAGAACGGCGGCGGCCCGCGGGTCGCCTCGCCGGCCGAGCGCAGGTCGTGCATGAGATTGCGCACCGCGAGCGTCATGCCGATCGAATCGTCGGTGAAGGGCCGGCCGTTTGGCGCAATCACTGCAGCGCCCGCCTTCACGCAGCGGCTGGCGAGCGGGATGTCGGCGGTGATCACGATGTCGCCGGCGTGCGCGTGCGCGACGATCCAGTCGTCGGCCGCATCGGGGGCGGTCCCGGCGGCGACGCGTGCGATCATCGGGTCCTGCGGCACGCGAATGAAACCCGCGGCCACGACGGTGACGGGAAGCTGGTGCCGGGCCGCGACCCGATAGACCTCGTCCTTCACCGGGCAGGCGTCGGCATCGACGTAGATGTGCATTGGGCGGCAATTAGCCGTTCGGCGTCGCCGTCACAAGGGGCGCTAACCTTGACATGCTTTCTTGCCTGCGTGCCGAAGCGCCTGATGCTAACGTCTTTTCGTGGCCCGGTGGCGGAATGGCGACGCGGAGACGGGGCACCGTCTCACATCCTGGTTCAACTCCAGGCTGGGCCTCCAAAATCACATCGATGATGAAAACGTAGGTTGGGTTAGCGCGGGCAGGTGCTCTCGATGCTTGCCGCGGACGGCGTCCGCGCGTAACCCAACAACAGCCGTGCTGCCTGGAAAGTCCGCCGTTGGGTTACGCGCGGGCTGGCACCGCAGCAGGAGCAGCGACGCTTTCGGCCGCGCTAACCCAACCGACCGTTCTCAACCGAACAGGTAGAGGATCGCGCCGGTTGCGCCGGCCACGACCAGCATTGCGGAGATCCAGACCGCGCCGAGAAGGAGCCAGATCGACCAGTACTTCCGGCGATGGGACGGCATCGGGTCGGGGAGCCCGATCTCGAGGCCCGGCTCGGCCTCGCGCAGCGCCGCGGATGCCTTCTCGATCTCGGCCACCGCGAGCGCGAGCTGGTCGGGGTCCATGGCGGGTGCCGCAGGCGTGGCGACGAGTGCCGCAGACGCGGCGACTTGCGCGCTGGCCGGCGTTGCTTCGGCTGCCCCTTTGCCGGCGGGATCGGCCAGAGCCGGCGTCGGATCGGACTTCGATGCGAGGTAGCGGTTGGAGGGGCGGACGGGGGCCGAGCGGCGGTCCTGCGCCAGCGTGTGCAAGGCGCCTTCGCGCGCGACCGCCAGCCGCGCAACGACGTGCCAAGCCTCGCTCCAATCCGACCGATCGGGGCGCTTCAGGCCGGGCGTGTCCTCATGCGACATAACAACGGTCCAACTCTGCCCCCCAAAATGAGTAGCCGAGCGGTGCTTGGGCCGCGATGTTAAAGGAACCGTAACCTTAATCGGACGTGTCACATCCTTGTCACGTGATTGAGAGGCTGCCGTGGCGGGCGGCCACCGCGGCGGGCGCGTCTCGCGGGCGGGATTTTCACGCCCGGAATGCTCGCGCCCAGAATGCTCGCGCGCGGGACGGTCACGCACGGCATCTTCATGCGCGACCTTCTCGCGCGGGGGCTTGGTGCGCGCAGGCCGCTCTTGCGCGTGCGTCTCGCGTGGCCGCACGAGCCTCAGGTCGGGTGGTCTAGTGTGCATTCCGGTACGCCTTGGGCGAGAGTGCGGTGCGCAGGATGATCTGCAGGTCGAGCCCCAGCCACCAATTGTCGATGTAGTAGAGATCATGCTCGACGCGTTGGCGCATCTTCTCGTCGGTATCGGTCTCTCCGCGCAGGCCGTGGATCTGCGCCCAGCCGGTGATGCCGGGCTTGACGTTGTGACGGCGCGCATAGAGCGCGATGCGGCGCTCGTATTCGCGGTCGTGGGACAGGGCGTGCGGGCGCGGCCCGACCAGCGACATCTCGCCCATGATCACGTTGAACAGTTGCGGCAGCTCGTCGATGTTCGTTCGGCGCAGCCAGGCTCCGACGCTGGTGATGCGCGGATCGCCCTTCTTGGCCTGATTGACTACAGGGCCGTCGTCGAGCGTGTGCATGGTGCGGAACTTGATGATGCGGAACGGCTTCTGGTTGAAGCCGAAGCGGTGCTGCAGGAAGAAGATCGGGCCGGGGCTGTCGAGCTTGATCAGCAGCGCCACGATCGCGAATATCGGCGTGAGCAGTATCACCGCGATCGAGGCCAGCAGCAGGTCGAATGCCCGCTTCGTCCACTGCTCGAAGCGCGAGAGCGGCGTGCGCGTCAATTGCAGGCTCGCCATCGAGCCGTGCTTGGAGAGCTGCACGTGCTCGTAGCGGTCGAGGATGTGCTCGGCGCCGAGATGAATCTCCACCGGCAGTTTGAGCAGTTCCTCCGCGCATTGGTGGATCGGGTCGGTGGCCGACCACGGCATCACCAGGAAGATCGCCTCGGGCTCGAGGATGCGCGCGCTGGCGATCGCCGCCTCCAGGTCGCGCTTCAGCGCCGCGCGGCGCGCGGCTTCCGGTGCCGCAGACTGGACCGGCGTCAGGAAATGGCAGCCGATGATGTTCACCCCGAACGCCCGAGGATCGTGGCGGGTGATGAACTCATCGATGTGCTTGCCGGTCCCGAACAGAAAGATCCGTTGTGCCGAGATCAGGCCGAGCCTGCTGCCCAGCACGGTCGCCTGGACGGCCAGATAGCGCGTCAGCAGCAGCACGCCGAGCGTGGCCATGTAGTACAGCACCACCCAGCCGCGCGAAAAGACGGCGGAGATCTGCGTCATGAAGCCGAGCGCCAGCAGGCAGATGAACGTCACGTTCCAGGACTGGATCGTGCGGCGCAGGTGCGGCTTGAAGCTGAAGTAAGTGCGCAGCTTGTACTCGCCGCGATAAAAGTTGAGGAACACGAAGATCGCGGCCGACATGAGCCCGACCTCGAGGTAGGACAGCAGGCTGCCGCTGAGGCCGTATGTCGCCAAGTGGTAGCCCACCCCGGTCAACCAAGCCATGGTGACGATGACGGCGACATCCAACGCGAACAGCGTGGCGTAGAATGCCGTGCGCGAAATCGCCGTCCATTTTCGCAACACGCGATTTGTTTCAGTTCGGGACGTAAGTGCGTAGGCGTGTGGCGCGGTCATGGGCCTGGCTTCATATTCCGGGACGCTCGATCGCCCTTGCCGGAACTACTGCCAGGAGTGTGCCAACTGAGAGGTCAGCGATCGCAGGTGGTGTGGTTAATGTCGGCGCGTCCGCCGAACGAGGCGCGCGTTTGTTTGATAGGCAGTTGCGGAGGCGGCAAGGCGCGCTTGTAGCCCGTATGGAGCGCGTCAGCGCGTAATGCGGGGCGGCCTCGCCGCACGCGACGAACCCCGGATTGCGCTTCGCTCCATCCGGGCTACAAGTGGTCGCGTACGCCGCTTATGCCGTGCTGCCGGCGTCGACGGTCAAGACCGTGCCGGTGATGTTCTTGGCCTTGTCCCCGAGCAGGAACTCGACCGCGTTCGCGACATCGTCAGCCTCGGGCAGCCGGCGCAGGGCGCTGCGCCGCGCCACCTGACCGCGCTGCTCCTCGTCGAGGCCCTTGGTCATGTCGGTCGCAATGAAGCCCGGTGCCACCGCGTTGACGTTGACCCCGTGCCGGCCGACTTCACGTGCCAGCGACTTGGTGAAGCCGAGCATCGATGCCTTGGTCGCGCCATAGACTGAAAGGCCGCTGTAGCCGGTAAAGCCGATGATCGAGGCGACGTTCACGATGCGGCCGCCGCCTTCCGACAACATGGAGCGCACGACGTATTTGGTGAGCACGATCGGCGCGACCGTGTTGATGCGCACCAGCTCTTCGATCTGCGAATTGTGCATGATGGCAAGCGCGCCGTCGGTTCCGATGGCGGCATTGTTGATCAGGCCGTAGATCGGCCCGAACTCCTTGCGGATCCGCTGAATCAGCGACGGTACGGACTTGATGTCGCCGAGGTCGAACGGAATGAAATGCAGCGCGCCCGCGCCTGCCTGCGCGGCTTCTTCGATCGCGGCTTCGAGCGGCTTGCTGGTCTTGCGCGCCACCGCGACGACGCGATAGCCGGAAGCGGCGAGGCGGCGGGCTATACCCAGGCCAAGCCCGCGGCTCCCGCCGGTCACCAGGATGGTGCTCATCTCCGCCTTGCCCGACGGATCGTGCGGCGTGCCGTTATGCATGCGGGCGGACCATCTTGCCGGTTGGGGATATGTCGAGCGACCCGACGAAGCGGATCGAAGCCGGCACCTTGTGCTGGGGCAGGCTGTTGCGGCAGGCCTCGAGGATCTCGCGCTTGAGGTCGGTGACGCGGTCTTGGCTGCTATCCGCCGACGCCCGCAGCACCACGTCCGCGACCACGATGGCGCCGGTGATCGGATTCTTGCGGGCCCTCACCAGCGAGACGCTCACGTCGGGATGGCGATTGATCACCGCTTCGATCTCTTCGGGATGAACCTTGAGCCCGCCGACATTGATGATGCCGCCGCGGCGGCCGGCGAAATAGTAACGGCCACCACGCAACTCCACGATGTCGCCGGTCGCGACGAAACCGTCGGCATCGCGCAACGGTCCGGTATTTCCCAGATAGCTGAGTGCCGTCCGCGTGGAACGGATACGAAGCTCGCCGTCGACGACCCTCATCTCGATGTTGCCGGATGCCTGCGCGATCAGGGTTTCCGGGAAGCCCTCCAGACCGTCATTGACCTCGAAGCCCACGCCCGCTTCGGTCGAGGCATAGGCGTGGCCGATTTTCGCATCCGGAAAGAAGGCGCGCAGGCTGTCCAGGATGGCCTGATCGGCGATCTCTCCGGAGAGCCGAACATAGCGTGGCGCGATCGCACGCGCCGACGGGTTGACCAGTGCCCAGCGCCAGTGCGACGGCGTGCCGGTGAGATGGGTGACGCCGTGCGCGCCCAGCCGCTTGAGGTGCGCCGCCATGGGCTCGTCCGCACTCGAGAGCACGAGCGACGTGCCGCCGACGATCGCGCGCAGGAAGATCTGCAAGCCGCCGTAGCGGCGGATGTCGTAGAAGGTGCCCCAGATGATGGAGTCGTCCCGCGTGTCGGTCTTGATTGCGCCCGTCAGGCCGGCCAGCGTATGCACGGCCATTTTCGGCGTGCCGGTCGTTCCCGAGGTGAGCATGATCCATTCCGTGCGGTGGCGGCGATCGGCCGTCGCCGCGCCGGGCACGATGGCCGGGCTGCACGTGACGTGAAGCGCCAGGCCGCGTGCGGCCGGCGGCGGACCGTTGCTGCTCGAGACCACGGCATCCACGTGGGCGGTCGCAATGATCTCGGACAGTTGCTCGTCCGGCACGCCGGGCGGACAAATCACCAGTCGGTGCGCGACACCGTCGAGTGCGATCAAGGCCAATGCGGCCGTGAGCTGATCGGCGGTGGCCACAAGCACAGAGCGGCCTTCGAGCGCGGTCGGCGACACGGAGAGACCAGATCCGCGCGCAAGGTCGGCGAGTGCAACGCTCGCATCGGCTGCCCAGAGGAAACGGCCTGGGGCGGCCGCGGCTACGAAATCACGAAGCGTTTTCGAGTTTGCTGGCGGCATTTTCATAGACCCTTATGAAGTCGCCCAGGGTCACGGGGAAATAAACATCTTCCGATGCGGTGAAAGGATCGAAGCCCAGCTCATCCTCGAGACGCGCGACCAGGATCGCAAAAGCGAGGGAGTCGAGACCGGTGTCGAGCAAGCCGAGATCATCGGAAAGCGGCGGCAGCTTGACTTGCTGCTCCTCGGCCACCTGCGCGATCTGCGACATTATCGTCAGTCTTATCGTCATGGGACGCGTTCTCTTTGAAATTCGTCGCCTCGATGTCGTCGGATATGACGGTAGCCGAAGAGGGTCAAGTTTGGTGGGACGTTAAGGTGAATTACAAATCATTTCTGGAAATACAGGCATCCGGGAATACGCAACAGCAGATCGCCGCGTGAGACATCGACCGCGTGATTGATCTGCTGACGCGTGGCTTTCAGTCGCGATTATGGCGCATCGCGCCCATGAATCAGGCCAGCGCTTCCTTGATCGCGGCGCCGGCGGCCTGCACCGCAGTGCGGGCATAGGGGATCACATCGGCCATGCCGGTGAAGTGATGGATCATGCCGAGGTGGCAGGTGTACTGCACTGGAACGCCGGCGGCTTTGAGCCGCTCGGCATAGGCCTTTCCTTCGTCGAGCAGCGGATCGAACTCCGCCGTATGGATGTGGGCCGGCGGCAGGCCCGACACGTCCGCGGCGCGCAAGGGAGAAATGCGCGGATCATGCGGATCGACACCCGGATTGCAGTAAGTCTCGATGGTCCAATCGATGGTCTTCTTGTCGAGGAAATAGCTCTCGGCATAGGCGCGGCGCGACGGCGTCTCGGTGATGAGGTCGAGCACCGGATATATCAGCACTTGCAGGGCGATGTGCGGGCCACCCTTTTCCTTGGCCATCTGGCCGATGACCGCTGCCAGATTGCCGCCGGCTGAATCGCCCGCGACCGCAATGCGGCGCGGGTCGATCCGCAGCCGCTCGGCGTTATCCGCCACCCACATGGTGGCCGCGTAGCAATCCTCGACGCCGGCCGGAAACTTGTGCTCCGGCGCGAGCCGATAGCCGACCGAGATCACACGACACCCGCTTTCGTGCGCCAGCCGGAGGCAGAGGCCCTCGTGCGTGTCGAGGTCGCCGAATATCCAGCCCCCGCCGTGAAAGAACACGAGACCTGGCGTGCGGACGGTCCTGGCCGCCGACGGCGTATAGATGCGGATCGGCAGCGGCTCCGCAGCGCCCGGGCAGCTCGCATTCTCGATGCTGGCGACGGCGGCATCCCTGCGGTCGACCATGTGCGCCAGCGCACGGAAGCCGAGGCGCATGTCGTCCGGTGTCAGCCGCTCGGACCGTGGCGCGGCGAGCTTCAACATCTCGAGAAACCGCTGAACGTGCGGATCGAGCGGCATGATCAGGCTCCCTGCCGCCCGTCAGAGGAAGGAAAGTGCGCGGCGGGGTCGAATTATCGGGTTTTCGGAGCCCGATCAAACCCGCAGACACGCCGGATTTCGATCAACGATCCGCGAGCAGGGAACCGACGAAGGCGTCGATCGCGGTGACCGACCGGAAATTGTGCAAGGTCATGTCGGTGTCCGGGATCTCGAGCCCGAATTCCGCCTCGACCGCCAGCATGAGGTTGACCATGTCGATGGAGTTGAGGCCGGCCTCGCGCAGGTCCTCATCAGCCTGAACGGGACGCTGGATCGCGCGCCGCTGAAGGATGTCCTGGACAACACGAATGACGCGATCGTTGGGAGCAATGGTGGTGGACATGACGCCAATAGCCGCTCTGCCTTTATATGAACCATTTTGCCGCTCCACTCCGGAGGCGACGTTTGGTTGTTTTGGCACGCGAATTTCGGCGAGAGAACTATCGGCCGCGGCGAGGGGCCGGCTATTGCAGAGTAACCTTTACCGGACAAAAGGAACTTTCAGCGCCGCCATCTCGCAGGACAAAAGTGCACCCATCAACTAGTCATTATGAAACACAACGATGGGTCTTCGCATGAATTTCGGCGGCAACAGCAGTAAGAGCTTGCGACTTCCCCGCGCGGCGAACAACGACGAGATCGCCGTCGCCGACGTGGCCGACCTCAAGCATCGGGCGAGCACGGTGGCGTCGGCCGCCGCGGCTCATGCGGACGCGGTCGATCGCGAAGCGCGGTTTCCCCACGAAGCCATTGCAGTCATGCGCTCTCAGCGCCTGCTCGGCATCGCGGTCCCGCATCACCTCGGCGGCGAAGGTGCCAGCACCTCGGATGTCGTCGATATTTGCTATGCGCTCGGCCGCGCCTGCGCGGCGACCGCGATGATCTATGCCATGCACCAGACCAAGGTCGCATTGGTCATTGGTCATGGGCAGGACGTCGCCTGGCACCAGGGGCTCCTGCGCCGTCTCGTGGCCGATCAATTGCTGCTTGCGTCCTCGACCACGGAAGGCCAGGGCGGCGGTGACGTGCGCAAGAGCACCGCTCCGATCGTCGAGGAAGCAGGCGGCATCACGCTCGAGCGGGCGGCGACGGTCATTTCCTATGGCGAGCATGCCGACGGCATCGTGACCACCGCGAGGCGTTCGGCCGAGGCGGCTGCGTCCGACCAGGTGCTGGCCGTGTTCCTCAAGTCCGATTACTCCCTCGAGCGGCTCGTCGGTTGGGACACACTCGGCATGCGCGGCACCTGCAGCTCCGGGTTCAACCTTCGGGCCCGCGGCGTTCCGGAGCAGATCCTGCCGGAGCCCTACGAGACCATCCATCCGCGCACGATGATGCCGGTGGCGCATCTGACCTGGAGCGGGGCCTGGGCCGGCATCGCCGCCGGCGCGGTCGACCGGGCCCGGCAGTTCGTCCGCGCCGCGGCGCGCCGTGCCGGCGGACAGCTTCCGCCTGGCGCCGCCCATCTCACGCGCGCCAACGCCTCGCTGCGGGCCTTGCGGGCGCTGGTCGCGTCGTCGGTGCAGCGCTTTGAAAGCTCCGACGCCGGCGCGCGCGACGCGCTCGATTTCCAGACTGCGATGAACCTGCTCAAGGTGAACGCCTCGGAGCTGGCGATTGCGACCGTCATGTCCTCGCTGCAGGCGAGCGGATTGACCGGGTACCGCAACGACGGCGAATTCAGTATCGGCCGCTATCTGCGCGACGTGCTGTCGTCGCCGATCATGATCAACAACGACCGGATCCTCGCCAATGTGGCGGCGGCATCGATGCTGGGCAGTGTGCCGGCGTCGTTGCGGGATTGAGAGCTTGAAGCGAAAGATTTCGGGGCGACGATTGATGGTGCCTAGGAGGCGCGTAAGATGAACGTTGTATTCAAGTCCCCGACCGAGCGGGATCCGCTCGAAGCGATTGCCAAGGTGCTGTTCCGCCCGATGGGCGCCGACGGCGTTTACGCGCGCACTGCGCTCTACGAGCGGGTCGTCGAAGGGCTGTCGAGCCTGATCTCGCGCCAGCGCGATCCGAGCGCCGAGATCCTGCGATTTCCGCCGGTCATGAGCCGCCGCCAGGTCGAGAAGTCGGGCTATCTGAAAAGCTTTCCGCATCTTCTGGGCTGCGTGAGCTGCCTGCATGGCAGCGATCAGGACGTTCGCGCTGCGCTCGATCGGTTCGAAGCGGGCGGCGATTGGACCACCGCGCTGGGGCCGGCCGATTTGGTGCTGGCGCCCGCGGCCTGCTATCCGGTCTATCCGATGGTCGCCGAGCGCGGCCCGGTTCCGGTGGGCGGCCTCATCTTCGACGTGGCCTGCGACTGTTTCCGCCATGAGCCGTCCAAGAATCTGGACCGGCTGCAGTCCTTCCGCATGCGGGAATATGTCTGCATCGGCGCGCCCGCGACCATCGACGCGTTCCGAGAGGGTTGGATCGTCCGTGCCCGCGAGCTCGCGGAGCGTCTCGGCTTGGCCTATCACGTCGATCAGGCCAGCGATCCGTTCTTCGGCCGGGTCGGCAAGATCATGGCGATCAACCAGATCGAGCAGTCGCTGAAGTTCGAGCTGCTGATCCCCGTCCGTTCGGCAGAGCAGCCGACGGCCTGCATGAGCTTCAACTGCCATCGCGACCATTTCGGCGAAGTTTGGGGCATCCGCACCGAGGACGGAGACGTTGCCCATACCGGATGCGTGGCGTTCGGCATCGACCGCCTCGCGCTGGCGCTGTTTGCGACCCATGGCACCAATCTCGCGGCCTGGCCTGCGGGGGCTCGCCAGGCATTGGGACTGTAGGCACCTGGGATCCGGCGAAGCCTGCATCTTTGAGCGGTCGGAGCGCATTCAGTTCTCAAAACTGAATGCGCTCCGGCTTCTTAAGTTGGTCGCTTTCTTGGACGGACAACTGGTCGTACAGCGCTTGTAGCCCGCATAAGCGCGTTCACGCGCGTCTTCCGACGCGCTATGGAGCGCGTCAGCGCGTAATGCGGAACGGCCTCGTCGATGCGACGAACCCCGGATTACGCTTCGCTCCATCCGGGCTACATGCGGTCACGCGTGGGCGAACTCCCAATAGAGTGCGCGGGCCTTGCTGTAGAGCGGGCCCGGCGCCAGTTCGCGATCGTCGATGCGGGTGAGCGGCGAAACCTTGGAGAAATTGCCGCTGGAGAAGATCTCGTCGGCGCCTTGGAAATCGGCATAGGTCATGCTCTTTTCCACGACGGTCGCGCCATCGGCGCGCAGCAGGCCGATGATGCGCTGGCGCGTGATGCCGTTGAGGAACGTGCCGTTCGCCGCCGGCGTATAGACGATGCCGTCCTTGGCCATGAACACGTTGGCGGTGCCGAGCTCGGCGACGTGGCCCAGCATGTCGCGCATCAGGCAGTTGTCGAAGCCGCGGCTCTGCGCCTCGAACAGCGCGCGTGCATTGTTGGGATAGAGGCATGCGGCCTTGGCGTCGACCGGCGCGCATTCAGCGGTCGGCCGCCGGTAGGGGGAGAGCGTGACGGAGCCACCGGTCGGCTTCGGGATCGCCGCCTCGTAGATGCACAGGCACCAGCGCGTCGAGTCTGGATCATGCCTGATGCCGCCGAGCGAGCCGGTCTCCGCCCAATACATCGGTCGAATGTAGAGCTCGGCGTCGCGGCTGAAGCGCTTCAGCCCATCACGCGTCAGTGCGATCCATTGTTCGACCGGAACGACCGGCTGCAAAGCGAAGCTTTCCGCCGAGCGGTTCACGCGCGCGCAATGCAGGTCGAGGTCTGGAGCGACGCCCTCAAACGCGCGCGCGCCGTCGAAGACGATGGAGCCGAGCCAGGCGGCGTGCGAGCGCGGGCCCAGGATCGGTGTGTTGCCCTCGCGCCAATCACCGTCAAGGAATGTCCATGTCTTGGAGACCGGCGCCGGTCTGAACGCGGCCGGCGCGCAGCGGGGCGCGGCTGCAAAATCCTCGCGCTTGGCATTCGACAGCATGTTG
>Ga0153954_1001107_pt1 | contig 16151 bp, 15 predicted proteins | sample TSFL038MetaG_FD_102277 | JGI IMG/M metagenome (GOLD analysis project Ga0153954, IMG submission 102277) | Attine ant fungus gardens microbial communities from Florida, USA - TSFL038 MetaG | ecosystem: Host-associated > Fungi > Mycelium > Unclassified | place: USA: Florida, Wekiwa Springs State... | reverse complement strand
TTTTTATCAATGATGCTTGCATGCCGACTGTCAGATCAACCCCGACAAAGTGCCATAAGCGGACAGTTTCAGCGCAGCAGGAACGTCGTTATTCGATAACAGCCTCGGCTTCAACCAGCAGCCCGGCGCGTGATCTGTGCGAGCCACAAGTGACGATCGCTCGGCTCCTGCGGGAAGCTGAAGTGGCGACAGCGAACGGAGTGCCTGGCCGCCTGGCGCGGCGACGTTTCTGAGAAAAAGACGTTTCCAAGAAAGATTCCAAGAAAGAAACGTGGTGCGCCCCGCCAAGGCTGGGCGAAGTTGGAACCGGCCCTTGCCAATAGGCATTCACCCGGGGGTTTCGGTCTCTTGATCTAGATCAAGCGCGCTGCGCCGGATAGGCCTGACGAGATTCAAACGTCGACCGGTCGGCGTCTTGTAGAGCATGAGCATGAGTACAGCAGCGAGTGCGAAAACGACCAATGAGGGGTGGCCCTGGCACGCGATACCTCAACAAGAGGTCGTGGAGCGACTTGCTACCAGCCGCGAGAAGGGCCTTGACCCGGCTGAGGCCGCGGCCCGACTTCAGAAATACGGGCCAAACCGCTTGCCCGAAGGTCGGAAACGGGGCCCGTTTGCGCGGCTTCTCGCGCAATTCAACAACATCCTGGTCTATGTGCTGCTCGCCGCAGGGTTCACCAAGCTGATGCTGAACCTGTGGGTCGACGCGGCAATCATCTTTGGCGTGGTCGTCCTCAATGCGCTCCTCGGATTCATCCAGGAGGGTAAGGCCGAGAAGGCATTGGACTCCATCCGCAACATGCTGTCCGCCGAAGCTCGGACGGTGCGCGGCGGGGAGACCCGCATGATTCCTGCGGAGCAACTCGTTCCGGGGGACGTCGTGCTCCTGGAGTCGGGGGACAAGATTCCCGCGGATCTGCGGCTCATCGAGACGAAGAACTTGCGGACCGAAGAGGCGGCGCTCACAGGGGAATCCGTGCCGGCGGAAAAGAGCATCGATGCCGTGCCCGCGAACGCGACGGTCGGAGATCGCGAGAGCATGGCATTTTCCGGCACCATGGTCGTATCCGGTCGCGCAACCGGATTGGTCGTCGCGACCGGCAATGAGACCGAACTCGGCCGTATCAACCAGCTGCTCGCCGACGTCAGCCCGCTCGAGACTCCGCTGCTGCGCCAGATCAAGAAATTCGGCTACGCCATCACCGCGGCGATTGGTGTGATCAGCATTCTCATCTTCGCCTACGGCAAATGGGTGAAAGGTATCGACTTTGTGGAGCTCTTCCAGGCGGTCGTCGGCATCGCCGTGTCGCTCATCCCGGAGGGGCTGCCTGCACTGATCACGATCACCCTGGCCATCGGCGTCCAGCGCATGGCCCGGCGCAACGCCATCATCCGGCGGCTGCCCGCGGTTGAGACTCTGGGCTCGGTGTCGCGGATCTGCTCGGACAAGACGGGTACGCTGACGCTCATGGAGATGATGGTGGTGTCCGCCGTCACGGCCGAGTCGGCGTATCAGGTCACGGGAGATGGCTATTCTCCCGAGGGGGACATCAAAAAGGATGGACAGCCCGCGGGCAAGGACGCTGTCCTTGAACTCATGGGGCGGGTTTCCCTGCTCTGCAACGACGCGGAGCTATTCCAGGACGAGGGCATCTGGAAGGTAGAGGGCGATCCGACCGAAGGCGCGCTCTATCCGTTCGCGACCAAGCTCGGGATGGATCGGCAGGCCGAGCAGGCTGCATCTCCGCGGATCGACGCCATTCCGTTCGAATCCGAGCACAAGTTCATGGCGACGCTCCAGCGAACTGCGAGCGGGGAGCAAGACTTGCTCGTTAAGGGCGCGCCCGAAGTCATCCTCGAGCACTGCGATCGGCAGCAGACCGCAGACGGCCACGCGAGCCCACTCGATCGCGAGCACTTCTCGAGCCAATCAGACCGGCTTGCCGCCCAGGGCGAACGTGTATTGGCGCTTGCCTGGCTTCAAAATCCGACTGTGAAGGCGGGCGGTCTCACCGCGGCCGACCTGCCGAGGACGCTCGTCTTGCTCGGCCTGATCGGCTTGCTGGATCCGCCGCGCAAAGAGGCCATCGAAGCCGTGAAGGAGTGCCACGGCGGCGGCATTCGGGTCACCATGATCACCGGCGATCACAAGATCACCGCCGCGGCCATCGCCAAAATGCTGGGGCTCGGCGACGGAAAGACCGCGATCACGGGCGCCGAGATCGAGGACATGGACACCGCGACCTTGCAGGAGCGCGTCCGCGCCGTCGACGTCTTCGCGCGCGCCAGCCCCGAACACAAGCTGCGCCTGGTGAAAGCGATCCAGGCCAATAATCAAATCGTGGCGATGACAGGCGATGGCGTGAACGACGCGCCCTCGCTCAAGAAAGCCGACATCGGGGTCGCGATGGGTATCAAAGGCACCGAGGTCACGAAAGAAGCCGCCGGGATGATCCTGGCCGACGACAACTTCGCCTCGATCTCGGCGGCGGTGAAGGAGGGGCGTACGGTCTACAACAACATCGAAAAGGCCATGCTGTTCGTGCTGCCGACCAACGTCGCGCAGGCGCTGGTCATTGCGGTGGCGATCTTTGTCGGGTTCACCATGCCGATCACGGCCCCGCAAGTGCTCTGGGTCAATATGGTGACCTCGGTTGCGCTTGGCCTGGTCATCTCCTTCGAACCGCATGAGATCGATGTGATGCAGCGGCCCCCGCGCGCAGTAGACCGCCCGATCGTGACCGGCTTCGGGATCTGGCGGATCATCTTTGTCGGCCTGGCGCTGCTTGCTTACACCTTGCTGGCGTTCTTCTGGATGAAGGCGCAGGGTGCATCGGACGGCCTTGCCCGGACGGTGGCCGTGAACGCCATCACGATCGGCCAGGTCTTCTATTTGCTGAATAGCCGCTACCTGCTCGACTCGTCGCTCTCCCTGAAGGCGCATATGGGCAACAAGTACCTGCCGCTCGGCATCATTGCCGTCGTGATCCTGCAACTGATTTTCACTTACGCGCCACCGGTCCAGGCGCTGTTCGGCAACGAATCCGTTCCGCTTTGGGTGTGGCCCTGGCTTATTGCAGGCGGCTTGCTGTTCTTCCTCGTCGTGGAGGCTGAGAAGCTCATCATTCGCTCGTCACGCTCCTTGCGGAAGCTTGTAGTCGCCGCGGAGGCCGGCGCGTGAGCGGCTTGCTCGGGCGTTCGAGCGCGCGACTCAGGATTCGCGCGCAAGCTGCGCACGCGCCGCCGCCAGCTCCTTCTTCTGCTCCGGGCTCACCTTGGGATATGCAAGGTCGAGCTCCTCCACGGCCTCCACGATCGCCGCGGCGACGACAAGACGGGTGAACCACCTGTTGTCGGCCGGAACCACGTACCACGGCGCCTGCTTCGATGCCGTGGCCGCGATCGCCGCCTCGTACGAGCGCATGTAGTCGTTCCAGTACTTGCGCTCCTGCACATCGGATGCAGAGAACTTCCAGTTCTTCTCCGGATTGTCGAGACGCTTCATGAAGCGCTTCTTCTGCTCTTCGTGCGATACATGCAGGAAGAATTTGAGGATGACCACGCCCTGCCGGGTAAGGTAGTCCTCGAAATGCGCGATGTCCGCCAGCCGTTCGTCCCAAATGCCCTTGCTCATGACCTGTGGAGGTAAATTCTGCCTCTTCAAGATGTCCTCGTGCACGCGCACAACGAGGACCTCTTCGTAATAGGAACGATTGAAGATTCCGATCCGCCCACGCTCCGGCAGACGCGTCACGTAACGCCACATGAAGTCATGATCGAGATCCTCTCGTGAGGGCTGCTTGAACGAAAAGACCTGACAGCCCTGCGGATTCACGCCCGACATGACGTGCTTGATCGTGCTGTCCTTGCCAGCCGCATCCATGGCCTGGAAGATCAGCAGCAGCGACCAGCGATCCTGGGCATAGAGCATGTCCTGTTCTTCTGCGAGCCATTGAGTGCCGCGTTGCAGAAGGTCGGCGGCTTCGCCCTTGTCCATCTTCAGGCCGCGTGTGTCACCGGGATCGAAGTCCTTCAGTTGAAAGCCCTTGCCCTTGGTGATGCGGAATGGCTGGGTGTACCGCTGAATCTGGTCGAGAATCTCTTTTCTCGGCATGTGTGATCTCCCATTTCAAGAGACGATCCCGCGCGCTCACGGCGCCAGGTTGGACGTGCTTCGACATCCTTGATGCCTGCATCATACCCTATCATGGCGATGGCGCTCCGTACGCCACGGCCTGATTTGCCATGCGGTCCAAGTCGGCCGCCGTGACCGCAGTGCAGCGCAAAGAGTTCGGCCTTGCGCCAATCGCAATCAGATTCGAATGGCAAAAAGCACGACGATCTTCTCGCATGATACCAACGCAAGCAGCTTCAGTCGCTCTCTGGCGCGTTTGATGAAAATCCAACCTGTAATTTACGGGCAGCAGCAACTGTCCCGTAAGCATGGACAGGCGCGCCCATCGCAGAAGATCGTGCGCAATTGACTGCTAACCAATCCCGGACGATTGGCGCGAAATAGCAAGACTCGAGATCTGAATTGGCGCAAAATGCTTAGCGAAGCTGCTTGCCAATTGCCCGGCTCCTGGCGAGCCACTTTTCGACAAGGTGCAGAAGATGCGCCGGACGATCTTGAGAGCCACATCTGAAATCATCAGCCGCCGTTTGTATTTGTTTCAGGAGGAGATAAGCGATGAACATCACCCGTCGATCCCTTGCGTTTGGTGGAATGGGGCTGCTGGCAGGCGCGGCGGCAACACGATCAGTCCTCGCCCAGGATTCCTTCCTCGGAGTGGGGCAAGGGTTGGAGGATTTCTGGCTCGCGAGCGATGCCTACATTTTCGGCTATCCGCTCGTGACGATGGAGATGACGCGCCGCGTCCTCACCAACGTCGCCGAACCCGTGGGAACGAAGGCGCCGATGGGCCAAATCATCAAGCTGCGCCAATATCCCGATGCTTCGTTCAGGGACGTCACCGCGCCGAACGCTGACACTCTGTACACGACTTCCTTCTTCGACGTCGGGAAAGAACCGTGGGTCCTCAGCATCCCGGATATGAAAGGGCGCTACTTCCTGATGCCGATGCTGGACGGCTGGACGACGGTGTTCCAGGTCCCGGGGAAGCGCACCACCGGCACCGGTGCGCAGACCTACGCGATTACGGGCCCCGGGTGGAAAGGCACACTGCCGGCTGGCGTGAAAGAGTACAAGTCAGCCACCAATATCGTGTGGCTCCTTGGCCGCATCTATTGCACCGGCACGCCGGAGGATTACGCGGCCGTCCACAAGCTGCAGGACGAGTGCCAGCTCGTACCGCTCAGTGCTTACGGCAAGCCGTACACGCCACCTCCCGGAAAGGTCGATCCGTCGATCGACATGAAGACCGCTGTCCGCGAGCAGGTCAATCGCATGGACGCGGTGTCGTATTTCAAGCTCTTGTGCGAACTGATGAAGACCAATCCGCCATATGAAGCGGACGCGCCTCAGCTTGCCAAATTTGCCCGGATCGGCATCGTCCCCGGACAGGATTTTGACGAGAGCAGGCTCAAGGCGGACTTCCTGAAGCGCGTGCCGGAGATGTCGTTCGACAGGATCATGCTTCAGTTCAAGATCAACAAAGCCATCAAGAATGAGAATGGCTTTGCGTTCACAACAAAAACCGGCATCTACGGCACCGACTATCTGATGCGGGCCCTGGTGACCGCGATCGGGCTTGGCGCCAACCGTCCACAGGACGCGGTCTATCCGACCTCGCAAAAGGATGCGAATGGCAACAAGTACAACGGTGCGAACAAGTACGTCATGCGGTTTCCCAAAGGCCACCTGCCTCCTGCGGAGGGATTTTGGTCGCTCACGATGTACGATGGCGAATACTTCTTCGTGAAGAATCCGATCAACCGCTACTCGATCAGCGCTCGTGAAGATCTGAAGGAGAACCCCGACGGCTCGGTCGAACTCTATCTTCAGAAGGACTCCCCGGGCAAAGACAAGGAGTCAAACTGGCTTCCTGCCCCTGAGGGAGAGTTCATACTCATGCTGCGCATGTACTGGCCGCAGGAAACGGACCCCTCCATCATAAACGGCACATGGACGGTTCCTGCCGCCAGGAAGGTCGGGACCTGAGAACTAATCCAGGTCATCAGCTTTCCCCCCGGCGTTACCGGCCGACCTGGAAGGTGAAGTTGCCCTCCGTGGTGTGCATATCCACGGACAGCACACGCCAGTTCACATGATAGGTGCCTGCACCGCCGGCGCGCAGCGGGATCGACATCTGGTTGCCGCTGACGCGGGCTTTTCCGCTGTCGACGCGCTCACCCGTCGCATTGGTCACGGTCATGCTCGAGAAGGCCGGCTCGAGCTTCTGGGTGAACCACAGCGTCACATTACGTGGTGGGCTGGCGACCTTGTTGCCGACGCGCGGCTCGGAGTGGTCGAGAAAAGCATGCGCTTGCGCCGCGCCGGTTGCGAGCATGAGCAAGAGCGAGGTGATTCCAATCAGGGATGAACGTCGCATGGTCAACTACCTTGGAAACGGGCTTGCGGACTGGACAGCGCCGCCGAACAGCGGTTTGCCGATGCCATGCGGATCGATGTCATCGAGGTAGTAGTGCAGTTGGGCGATCACGCCGACATTGCTGCCGCTCTGCCGGTTGATCGGGATCAGCGCCTCGACGCCGACCTGGAAATAGGTGCCGGCCCAGATCACCCCGGGGTTGATGGTGCCGGTGGTCAATCTTCCCGAGGTCAAGGTGTTCGTCACCGGCGTTTGCAGATTCGCCTCGATCAGCGGGATCAGGTGATTGATGAAATCCGGCAAGCCCAGATCGACCACTGCCGATTTCAGATAGGGCATGCTGTACTGAATGCTCCCGCCCCAGTTCAGCACCTGGGGGTGGAACTCGGTATCGATGGTCTGCAGGCCGGTGTCAGAGTCGATACCAAAGGTGGTCGTGAAGTTTCTGGCCGGGATCGAGTAGCCGACCTGGCCCGTGATCGCGACCGGCCTGATCCAGGACAAGGAGTCCGGCAGGTCGCCCAGGCCTTTGCCGAAATAGACGTTGGGCGTGTAGGTGTTGAACGGCTCGGCGCCGACAGTCGAAGACCCGGTGCCACCCCATTCCACGCTCAAGCCCACCGACAGGACAAACTCATGCTCGGCGTTTTTGAAAACTCGATATTTGAGCGTGGTGTCGAGATTCTGGAATCCGTTGGCTCCGGGCGCCATCGGATCGAACGGGCCGAGGAAGGTGTAGGTCGTGCCAAATGATATCGCAAAATCCTCGGTGATCCGTTTGGAAAACTCGCTGGATATGTCGCGCTGCCTGACCGGGGGAACGTCGCCGGTGTTGAAGCTATCGACGGTGGGAAGCGCCAGTTCGTCATTGACGCCAGGGTCGTCGATGGTGAGCGTGGCCGGGAAGAACCGATTGCCGACGATTTCGTGGGCTGCGCTTTGACCTAAAGCAACGAATGCGGCGCCGAATCCGAGAAGACCTGCGCGCAAATGACGGAAGGACATTGAGAACCTCCGCAACGGCCAGATAACGATGGTTTCGGCAGCCTCGCGGCCGCCGGCTTACATCAGCAGCGGTGGAGCGCGAGCCTGCGTGTTGGAGCGGCGCGGGAGGGCGACAGGTCCGCTGCGGCAACGGTCCAGTCCACGTGCGTGGCCTGAAGATAGGGAACCGTGAATGCGGTTTGCTGCCGCGCATCGATCGAGGCGCTCGCCTGCACCACGCAACAGATCACGCAAGCGACATCGTGGGCAGGTTGTCCGCCGCCTTGATCGCTCTGACCGGACGCCGCGCCGGCAATACTTTGACAGATTTCAGCCGATTGCAGCCGATCGGCAGCCGTCGTTGCGACCGCCCAAGTGGCGGCGATGGGTGCCAGGATCTGCACCGCCAGCGCAATCAGAACGATCGGCAGAAATTTTGGATGCCGAGGCATGCTGCTCACCCTTGATCCCGCTATTAGCATCTCGGGACAGGGAGTGTCGACTGGTTTGGGTCAAAAGCGCCGTTCGGAAGATCATCCAGTCTGCTTCCGGTTTGCCCGCAAACGCGGTCACCTGATAACGGAAGAATTGAAAAGTCGGTTAGCAGGAACGGTGACGGCACGCGCCAGCGCAGAACCACTATTAGCGGTCCGGCTGATCTGCGCGTGTCGTCTGAGTGCGTTGGTGTTTCCACATTCCGTAAGGCGCAAAAACATAGCCCAGCAGTGCCCAGCCAATCATCCAACTCATCGCTACCCAATACGGCAGCTGCACGAATGCCTTCGCCCAAAGCGGCAGAAGCATTCCAGCAAGCCACACAAGTGCACCCATGACGGCCTTGCGCCAACCAAGGTTGGCCAGGACGTAGGTCCGATAGGCTCGCAAATACTCTCCAAGATCCCGCATTTGTTTATCTTAGCGATCCGGCAGCCCGCGCTCGGCCTGACGTAGAAGCACAATTTCATATCGCCGAATGATGATTGAAAGCGCGGATCCTGCGACAATAAACAATCCCAGTGACACCAGGGTCAACACTTCGGAAATCTTGTTGATTTGGGTTCCGACTGCATAGGCACCGAAGCCGAAGAGACACGCCCAGCAGATTCCCCCGGTGATGTTGAAGAAGAAAAAGCGGGCCGCGGGCATGCTATTTGCGCCAGCAAGCAAAGCTGCAAACATTCGCAGCAGCGCGATAAAGCGGCCAAAAAACACGACGGCGGCTCCATACCGAAAAAACAGGTATCGACCGATCAGCAATCGGTTTTCATCGAGATGAATGCGTCGACCGTGTTTGCGAAGAAACGGCAGTCCGAAGCGTCGCCCGACGATGTATCCGATCCCGTCCCCGATGATCGCACCTGCAGCAGCCGCAGCCACAACGGCAGCGATGTCGATCCGATTGGTGGTGGCGGCCAAGAGAGCAGCAGCAACAAGAACTGTCTCACCGGGGAGGGGCACACCGGCGCTTTCCAGCGCGACAACGACCGAGATGATCCAGGGGCCATGGACCTGGACCAAGCCAATCAGATAGCTCGAGAAAGAGGCTGGGTCCATTTCCTGAGACCGCCTGTTACAGATTGCATACCTGAAATTGCAAAATTGGAAAAGGCGGGAAGTAAAATTAGCCTCCAACCGTGCTTACGGCGGAAGTCGCCGCACCCCGGCAAATCATGGCGCGGAAGGCGAGGTTGTGGCCTCTCTCTCATTGCGAGCGAAGCCAGGCAATCCAGCAAGCCATCCAGAATGTTACCGCGGAAACAGTCTGGATTGCGTCGTCGCTTCGCGTCTCGCAATGACGGCGAGGCTGGAAAATGAATCAAACCTCACCCCGCCGCCTCGTCGACCTGTGCGCTCGCGTCCAGCCATTCTTCCTCGGCACGCGCGAGTGCGTCTGCGGCATTGGCGCGGGCCTGGCCGAGTTGCGCCGCCTGCTTGGGATCGCGGGTGAAAATGTCCGGCAGCGCCAGCGCGGTATCGATCTTGGCGATGATGCCGGTGATGCGCTCGATTTCGGCCTCGGCTTCGGCGATGCGCTGCTTCGGCGGCTTTTGCCGCACCGTTTTGGACCGGTCCGGTTTTTCGCGGCCTTCATTGCGCTCGCTATTGTCGCGCGAGGCGGCGCGCTCGCCGCGGGATGACAGGACCAGCCGGCGATAGTCGTCGAGGTCGCCGTCAAAATTCGTGACCGCGTGATCGGCGACCACCCAGAGGCGGTCGGCGCAGGCTTCGATCAGATAGCGGTCATGCGAGACCATGATCACCGCGCCCGGGAAATCGTTGATCGCTTCGGCGAGCGCAGCGCGGCTGTCGATGTCGAGATGGTTGGTCGGCTCGTCCAGGATGATCATGTTGGGGCCGAAGAAGGTCGCGAGCCCCAGGAGCAGCCGCGCCTTTTCGCCGCCGGACAGGCTTTTGACCGGCGTGTCCGCGGCCTTGCCCGAGAAGCCGATCGCGCCGGCGCGGCCGCGCACTTTCGATTCCGGCGCGTCGGGCATCAGTTTGCGGACGTGGTCGTAGGTCGATGCATCCTCGTTCAGTTCATCAAGCTGGTGCTGGGCGAAATAGGCGATCGACAGTTTTTCGGCGCGCGTGATCGCGCCGGAAAACGGCTGTAGCCGGCCCGCGAGCAGCTTCACCAGGGTCGACTTGCCGTTGCCGTTGGCGCCGAGCAGGGCGATGCGGTCGTCATTGTCGATCCGCAAGGTCACGCGGTTCAACACCGGCTTGCCGGGCTCGTAGCCGACGGCGACATTGTCGACGGCGATGATCGGCGGCGACAGCGTTTTTTCCGGCGCTGGAAAGCTGATCTCGCGCACGTCCTGCGTCACCAGCGCAGCGATCGGCTTCATCCGCTCGAGCATCTTTACGCGGGATTGCGCCTGCCGGGCTTTCGAGGCCTTGGCCTTGAAGCGGTCGACGAAGGCCTGCAGCCGGTTGCGCTCGGCTTCCTGCCGCTTCGCCTGCTTGGCGTCCAGCATCTCGCGCGTGGCGCGCTGCTCCTCGAACGACGAATAGCTGCCGCGATAGAGCGTGAGCTTGCCGCGGTCGAGATGCAGGATCTGGTCGACCGAGGTTTCCAGAAGGTCGCGGTCGTGGCTGATGACGATCACGGTGCGCGGGTAATGCGCAAGATGATCTTCGAGCCACAGCGTGCCTTCGAGGTCGAGATAGTTGGTCGGCTCGTCGAGCAGGAGAAGGTCGGGCGCGGCGAACAGCGTCGCAGCCAATGCGACGCGCATGCGCCAGCCACCGGAAAATTCCGCGACCGGGCGCGCCTGGTCGGCGGCCGAAAAGCCGAGCCCGCTCAGGATCGATGCGGCGCGGCTGGGGGCGGAATGCGCGTCGATGTCGACGAGGCGTGTCTGGATCTCGGCAATGCGGTGCGGATCGCGCGCCGTTTCGGCTTCGCGCAACAGCTCATCGCGTTCGAGATCGGCCTTGAGCACGATCTCGACCAGGCTCTCAGGGCCGTCAGGCGCTTCCTGCGCGAGCGAGCCGACGCGCCAGCGTGGCGGGATCACGATGGCTCCGCTCTCGGTGGCCAGCTCGCCGCGAATGGCGCGGAACAGCGTCGATTTACCGGTCCCGTTGCGGCCGACCATGCCGACCCGCGCGCCAGGGGTGATCTGCACGGTTGCGTGGTCGATCAGAAGCCGCCCCGCGAGACGGATCGAGATGTCGGAGATGGAGAGCATATGCGGTTGTCACCGCAGCCGCCGCCAAAGGCAACCGGTTTTTATCGCAGGAGTCCGCGGTCGCGCTGAGACGGGCTATTGATGCCGCTCTCGGCCTCGCGCCGGCGCATTTCCTCCATCAGCCGATCGAGCTCGGGCGAAGGTGCCATGCTTTGTGGCGCGAGGTTCTGCTGGAGCCGCTCGCCTACCGCGTCGCAGATCGACCGGCTGGTCTTGCGATCGATCGTCTCGCTGTCATGGGCATCAAAGCCGGTCATTGCTCGTTCCGTGGGCGATACCGTTCGGGTTGTCATATGCAATTCAAACTCGTCGGCACCGAAATGGTTTCCGGGAAAGCCATGGTCCCCTTGGCTTTTTGGTAAAACTTGCATGAATCTTTCGACGCGGCATGGGTCCGCAAGGCCTCCGCCGCCAGGTCGGGCTCTTTGAGCCAGCCTGGAAACCGGAGCGTTCAGCAGCAGTGGTTTACGAGCCGCCAGCGGGGTCCCCAGGGGGTCGGAAGCAGCTCGCGCTGGTAGCAAAGCCCGTACCCGAAAGACACCGGCACGCCGTTGTAGAAGCGCTGGCACGACGCGCGACGATATCCACCACCGTACCAGCCGCCCAGATCCGCAGCGTGGCTTGGCGCGACAGTCATAATGTCCAGCGATATCGCGGCCGCCACCAACAGCATGCATTTGCGAAACATGGCTACCTCTCTTCGATCGGCATGTTGTTACCAAACGGTTGTAAATCGGGCATTTCGAGCGGCCGGCTCCGGAAGCCGGGCGCTTGCCGTGCGCCCGGGTCATCGATATAAGCGCGGCCAACTCCACAACCCGTTAATTTGAGGACCAAAAATGGCGATTGAACGTACCTTTTCGATCATCAAGCCCGACGCGACCGCGCGCAATCTGACTGGCGCGGTGAACGCGTTGATCGAGAAGGCGGGCCTTCGCATCGTCGCGCAGAAGCGCATCTGGATGACGCGCGGACAGGCGGAGACCTTCTATGCCGTGCACAAGGCGCGGCCCTTCTTCGGCGAACTTGTCGACTTCATGATCTCCGCTCCCGTGGTGGTGCAGGTGCTTGAAGGCGAGGGCGCCATCGCCAAATACCGGGATGTGATGGGGGCGACCGATCCGTCGAAGGCCGCCGATGGCACCATTCGCAAGCTGCATGCCAAATCGATCGGCGAAAACTCGGTGCACGGCTCCGATGCCTCCGAGACCGCGGCTATCGAGATCGCGCAGTTTTTCTCGGGCAACGAAATCGTCGGCTGAACAGGCAAAGCAGGCCAATAGGAGCCGCCTGGAACGGTCGCGATCGGGGGATGGGCTGTGAACGCCTTGCTGCAGATCTTTGATCCGGCCAATATCGGCGCGTTCTTCACGCAGTTCCAGGCCGATATGCAGCGGCCGGCGTTCTGGTTTGCGGTCGGCAAGATCATCTGGATCAACGTGCTGCTGTCGGGTGACAACGCGCTCGTCATCGCGATGGCGTGCCGCGGCCTGCACGGAAGGCACCGCCTCTGGGGCATGATCATCGGCGCCGGCATCGCCGTGGTGCTGCTGATCGCCTTCACCGGCATCGTTGCGACGCTGATGTCGCTGCCCTACCTGAAGCTGGTCGGCGGCATTGCGCTCCTGATCATTGCCGCAAAGCTTCTGGTGCCCGAAGACGAGAACGACGAGGTTGCGGCCGGCACCACGCTGTGGCACGCGGTCCGCATCGTCGTGATCGCCGACATCATCATGAGCCTCGACAACGTGATCGCGGTCGCGGCGGCCGCCAACGGTCAGCTTTCGCTGCTGGTCCTCGGCCTTGCCATCTCGATTCCCATGATCATCGCCGGCGCCGCGCTGATCATGATGATCCTCGATCGTTTTCCGGTGCTGGTCTGGCTCGGCGCCATGCTGCTCGGCTGGATCGCCGGCGATGTCATCGCGAGCGATCCGGTCGATCAGACGGTGTTCCACCGCATGCTCGATGGTCATTTCAGCATCGAGGCAACGTCAGCGATTTTGGGTGCGTCGCGTTTCAATTTCGACGGAGATCTGATGGATCTCGTGGCGTCAGGGCTTGGTTCCGTTGCGGTTCTGATTGTGGGAATGGCCTGGCGGCGACGGAGGCTTGGGGGCGCGCGCGCCGAACTCCCGGAAGCGGCGCACACGGCGGAGTAGGGGGCAAGCCAGCCTCGCTGTTCGTATTTTGCGACAAATAGCCGCCCGGACGGACCAGCCGATTTGCGATACCGAGTGACGGCGCGCACCCGCTCTCGGAGGCTGGATTGAACTGGTTGTCGGACTTACTGGATCCTGCGGGCATCGGTGCGCTGCTCAGGGAATTCGGCGCCGAAATCAGTCACCCGCAATTCTGGGTCAGTCTCTCCAAGATCATCTGGATCAATATCCTGCTGTCCGGCGACAACGCGCTGGTCGTCGCCATGGCGTGCCGCTCGCTCGAGCCGCGCCAGCGCCTGTGGGGCATGGTGCTCGGTACTGCCGCAGCGGTGGTGTTGCGCATCATCTTCACCGTCGTCATCGCAAAAGTGATGGGGCTGCCCTATCTGAAGCTGGTGGGCGGTCTTGCATTGATCGTGATCGCCGCGAAGCTTCTGGTGCCCGAGGAAGAAGATGCCAAGAGCGTAGGCTCGGCGTCGCATCTATGGGCCGCGGTTCAGATCGTGGTGGTCGCCGACATCGTGATGAGCCTCGACAACGTGATCGCGGTGGCCGCGGCGGCGAACGGAAGTCTCCCACTATTGGTTTTCGGTCTCGCCAGCAGCATCCCGCTGATCATCGCCGGCGCGGCGTTGATCATGGCGCTACTTGCCATGCTGCCGATCCTGATCTGGGCCGGCTCGGCTCTGCTCGGCTGGATCGCGGGCGATGTGATCGCGAGCGATCCGGCCGTGCATCCGAAACTGCAGAGTCTGTTCGAGGGCGCGCTCGGCCTCGAACTGGACGGGCTGCTGACAGTAGTGGGCGTGGCTCCGCTGTTCGTCGACGGCAACGGCGGCGAGATCGTCTGCGCCGTGCTTGGTGTGATCGTGGTGCTGATTGCGGGTGCGATCTGGCGCAGGCAGAGCCCGCATTTTGCTGCGGAAGGAACGCGTTAGATCAGCGCCGGACGATCGACCCGGAGCGGCCGATCAGCCGCGCCAGTTGCTTGAAGCGGCTGCCGACCCGGTCGGCGACGAGATCGACCATCTGGTGTTCGAACACCAACATCAATTTGCGGCCTTCGCTGCGGAAATGGGTCGCCGGCAGCACGCCTGGGCGGGCCGCCGAGATCAGATGCGCGACGCGGAAGGCCGCGCCGAGGACGCGGGCGCGCTCCAGCATATGGGTCGTAACCTGCTGCTGGATGACGGGCGGCGGCTGGTTTTCCTCGCTCAGGCCCGCATAGCGGAAGAACACCGACAGCGCGACAAAGGCGCGGCCCGGGTGGCTGATCGAGCCGAAATTGCCGTTGGTGATGATTTCGAGCGTCTGCTCGCCGCGGTGATCGGGATGCGCCCGCCAGCCGATATCGGACAGCAGGCAGGCGGCATGCCGCAACCGGCGATCCTCCTCGGTCTCACGCAGATGCACCACGCGAACAAGCCGGTCGGTCCACTCGATCAGTTCCTTAGCGTGGCGCGCCGAGCGCGACAGCAATTCGTTCAAGGTCTGCGCCGCGCAGAGCAGGCCGTCCTTGTTGCGCTCCTTCTCCGGGAGCATGGAGAACAGCAAGCCCTCGCGCACGCCGAAGGTGGAGAACGTGATCGTCTTCGGCCGCGCCGTGCGGATGATGTATTCGAGCACGAGCGCCGCGTAAGTCAGCAGCGGACGGCGGGCCTCGGCGACCGCCTCGATGTTGGCGAGCATGTTGGTGGCCATGAGCCGGCGCAGCCGCCGCACGAAATCGAGGGCATCGGCAGCGGGAATGGAATAGCCATGCATCACTTTCAGCGGATAGCCGCTCTGGATGATGTGGATGCGGGCGAGCGCGCGCCAGGTACCACCGACGGCGTAGAAGGTGCGGCCCCGTCCGGCCGCGAGCCGTGCCACTTCCGACAGCTCGGTCTTGACGATGCGCTCGGCCCGCTTCAGCGATTTGTGAGCGAGGTCCTGCAGCGCCAGGCTGCCAAGCGGCAGCGTGACGCCGCCGCGCACCTGGTGGCCGCGCACGTCGATCAATTCCAGCGAGCCGCCGCCGAGATCGCCGACAATGCCGTCGGGCTTGTGAATACCGGAGACGACGCCGAGCGCCGACAGTTGAGCTTCGCGCGTGCCGGGAAGGATCTCGATCCGGGTGTCGCAAATGCGTTCGGCCTTCGCAATGAAGTCGGGGCCGTTGGTGGCGTCGCGACAGGCGGCGGTCGCGATCGCATGGACGCGACCGACCTGCTGTATTTTGCACAGCGCGTGAAAGCGCATCAGCGAGGTCAGCGCCTTGTCGACCGCGTCGGGCGCAAGCAGACCGGTGCTCTGCACCTCGCGGCCCAGGCCACACAGCGTCTTCTCGTTGAACACGGAGACGAGGCTCCGCGCCAACTGTTCATAGACGACGAGACGAACCGAATTCGAGCCGATGTCGATGACCGCGACGCTAGGAGCGCGCTTGCGCGGCCGCTTCACAGGACGGGTCCTTCAGGGCGTGTGATGGCGTTCGTTGCGGCGCGTGAGACGGCGCGGCGAAGATTCCTTGAGCGACTTTCCACGGCCTGAGAGACTCGGATTCGTCATGAAGTAATTGTGTAGATTGAAAGACTCTTCGCCCTTCGCGGCCTTCATACGCGTTGACGAACCATCCGGCAACAATTGCCAGCTTTGCTCATTGTCCTTCAGATTCGCGACCATGATCTGTTCGAGAACCTGCTGATGCACCGTGGGATTTTGCAGCGGGCACAGCACCTCGACGCGCCGGTCGAGGTTTCTCGGCATCATGTCGGCGGACGAGATATACACAGCTGCTTTCGGGTTCGGCAGGCCCT
>Ga0153954_1001106_pt1 | contig 16163 bp, 12 predicted proteins | sample TSFL038MetaG_FD_102277 | JGI IMG/M metagenome (GOLD analysis project Ga0153954, IMG submission 102277) | Attine ant fungus gardens microbial communities from Florida, USA - TSFL038 MetaG | ecosystem: Host-associated > Fungi > Mycelium > Unclassified | place: USA: Florida, Wekiwa Springs State... | reverse complement strand
TTGCACCCGCGGCCTCGTGTGCAGTGTAGAAAGCACACGAGTTAGAAACCACAGGTTCAACCGGAGCGACCCGGCCTTCCCTGCGCGATTGGTTTTAACGGCTTATACGCGCTCTCCTCGGTGACCGGGCTTTGTTGCCACCGTCGTCAGCGGAATATCTCCCGCCGACTTGATCCCAGCGTCGGGGGACCAGGACCACACGACTTCGCCGTCCGCCTGCGGCATCACTCGTCAGTTGATGCCCAAGCGTCCATCGCATCCCGCGCTCAACGTTCGTGACGACGCGTACGCCCCTCTTGGCGAGCGCGGGATACGAGGAAAGAACCATAAATTTCTGAAAAACGGAAGTGAAAAATTTTTCGCTCAGGGGCTGGACTACCCAAATCAGCTTGAAGCGCCTCGCGAAATTCGATTTTTCGTGCACGCGATTTCGGAGGCAAAAGGCCCGGACGGACACTCCCTATGAACGACAACTGGAAACTGAATTGCCGTTCCGAGCCAGCGAGAAATCCCCCGCGGCAAGCGTTCCGTTGACGCTGGTACCTTTGTTCCTACACCGACCGATCATCCCACCTGGATGCGGATGCCCTTTGCGCCGTTGAGCAGCCGTCTCAAATGATAGCTGGCGAGCGGATCATCAGCGCGCATGCCTACCAGGGCTGCGAAAGCCGGCATGGCCGCAGCGTCATCCGACTCCAGCTTGGCGAAGGCGGTCGCGTACTGCATCGCGGCCGGCGCATCGAACTCCGCCGCTGATAGCGGTTCGTGGGCGCGCAGCGGTTCGCTGCGTCCGCGCAGGACAAGATCGCCGATCGGCCGGCCCCTGAATTCCTCTGCCCCGCTCGCGACAGCGTCGCTGACACAGATCCGTGTGCCCAACGTCTTGTTCGCGCCTTCCAGCCTGGCGGCCGTGTTGATTGTGTCCCCGTAGGCCGTGTAGTCGAAGAAGCGATCACCCCCGAAATTGCCGACCAGGGCGGGGCCGGCGTGCACGCCGATCCGCGTGGCGCCAAAATCGACGCCTTTGTGCTTCCAGCGCTCGCGAAACGCCTCTGCCCATTGATCGAGCGCTCGCGCGCAGGCGATCGCGCGCGTCGCGTAGTCGGCCTGGTCACCAGGCGCATTGAAAAGCACCTGGATTGCATCACCGATTACCTTGGCCACCGTTCCTTCATGAGCGAAGACGACATCGGTCAGGCCGCCGACATATTCGTTGAGCAGTTCCGCCAGCACATCCGGAACGGCAGTCTCGACGAGCGAAGTGAAGCCCGTGATGTCAGTGAAGATCACGGCGATGTCGCGCCAGCGCACCTGCATGTCATCGCTATCACTCCCTGCCGCGAGGCGCTTGGCAAGCTCGGGGGAAAAATAGCGCGACAACGAGGCGTGGGCTCGCTCCGCTTCCGCTTGGCGGCGGCGTGCCTCGCGCAACACCTCGATGTGACGGATGGTCTTCAGAATCGTCGCTTCCAGGTCAGCGAAATCGATCGGTTTGGTCAGGAAGTCGAACGCGCCGCGATTCATGGCGGTCCGTATATTGCTCATGTCGCCGTAGGCCGAGACGATGATGGCCGACTTCTTGTCCTCCCGCTCCTGCAGTTTCGCCAGCAACGAAAGGCCATCCATGCGCGGCATGTTGATGTCCATCACCACAAGATCGACATGGGGATGCTGCTCGATCGCGTGGAGCGCTTCAACACCGTCACGCGCGAACACGAAGCTTATGAGTTCGTCACGAATCTGCCGGCGGAATTTCCGCAGGACGAGCGCCTCCAGGTCGGGCTCGTCATCGACCACGAGGATGGTTGCGGTCATGCAGCCTGTCCCAGTCTCGCCTCGACGTCGGCTTCGTCATTCACCAACAGAACCGACACCGTCATGGCTCGCCTCTCCTGTCGTTATTGTCCGAAAAATTACTCACGCGCGGCAGCAGGATGGTGAATTCGGTAAACGCGCCGGGCTCTGTCTCGACATCAATCCTGCCGCCGTGTTGCTTCACGATGATGTCGTGGCTCATGGAAAGTCCGAGGCCAGTGCCTTCGCCGGGCGGCTTGGTCGTGAAGAATGGATTGAACATCTTTTCCCTGACCTCGGGTGGAATACCGACGCCGTTGTCGCGGATGCGGATTTCGATTGTATCGCCAAGGTTGCGCGTGCTGGCGCTGAGTGTGGGCTCAAATCCGACGCCATCTTCGCTGCTGCGCCTGGCCACGGCATAGAAGCCGTTGGACATCAGGTTCAGCAGCACGCGCGTGATTTCCTGCGGGAACACTTCAGCGATGCCGGCGTCGGGATCGAATTCGCGCCTGAGGGTCGCGTTGAAATGCGGCTTCTCGGCGCGCGCGCCGTGATAGGCAAGGTTGAGACTTTCCTCGACCAGCGCGTTCACGTCGGTCGGCCGGTGTTCGCCACCTCCTCCGCGCGAATGCAGGAGCATATTCTTGACGATGGAATCGGCGCGCTTGCCGTGCTGCACGATCTTTTGCAGATTGTCCTTCAGCATCCCGCGCAATTCGTCGAGTTCGCCGCGGACGTCGTCCGGCAGCACGACCGGCGCGAGAGCATCGTCCAGCTCGTCCGTCAGTTCTGCCGAGAGGGCTGCGAAATTATTGACGAAGTTGAGCGGGTTCTTGATTTCGTGCGCGATGCCTGCCGTGAGCTGGCCAAGCGAGGTCAGCTTTTCAGTCTGCACCAGACGGTCCTGTGCGGCGCGCAGATCGTCGAGAGACTTGGCGAGCTGCGTGGTCCGCGCCTGGACTTCTTCGAACAGCCGCGCGTTCTCGATCGCGATCACCGCCTGATCGGCGAACGTGTTGAGAAGGTTGATCTGGCTGTCGCTGAACGTTCCGGGCTCGGCGCGCGAAACACCGATCGTGCCGATCGCAATGCCTTCGCGAAGCAAGGGCACCACGATGATGCTTCGATATCCCCTGACGCGTCCCATGTCTTTGACGGCCTGCGGGACGCCGGGTTCGGTTTCGATATCGGAGCGGAACGCCATGGCCGAAGTCAGTGCGGCCCGGCTGTGAATCCCCGAGGAGGCGAGCGGCGCAGGGAACGAAATTCGGATCTCCTCGTCGCCGGCGCTGTTTCCCGCGGTGCAAGCCGCCAGATGAAGCATGTCACCGACGACGCGCGTCACAAGTGCCGTCTGACCGCCGAGCAACCGCCGCGAGCTCTCGGAAATGACGTCGAAAACCGGCTGCACGTCGGTTCGAGACATCGAGATGACGTTGAGAATCTGGGCGGTGACGGTCTGCCGCTCCAGCGCAATCGCAAGCTCCGTCTGCAGATTGGCGTTCTCGGCCACTGCGGACCGCAGTTGCTGCTCAAGCTCGTCGATCCTGCGTTCGGCGTTCATATGCTGGTCATTCTTGGAGCGGGTGCCACCAGGGATTTGGTGCTCTTCAATCTGGCTACAGACAGCAAGCTCGGGGGCAGCGATTTGCCGGGGCGCGAATCCATTGACGCTATGCGTACGCGCCCGTGCCAATTCGGCCTAACCCAACAAGCGATCAGTAGTCCCAGAAGGCTGGTACCCAACGAAAGGTGTCGCCGTCGACCGCCACCCGGCCGACGGACGGGAACGGCAGGTGAGTGGCCACCAGCATCTCGCCGGTCTCAGCCAGCTCCCGCAAAAGGCGGACCCGAACGCGCGCGGCCTCCTCGGGGTCGTGTTCGAAGCCGTTGTGCCAGTCGGGTTGGTCGAACCCGACAGTAAACACAGCGTCGCCGGCGAACGTGAGCCCCTCACCGCCGGACGCCAGGCGGACCACGCTGTGCCCGGGGGTGTGGCCGCCGGTGCGGCGGACGACCACGCCCGGCGCGACCTCATACTCGTCATCGAACTGCCGCAGCTGGTTGTGGTACTCTTTCATGAACCGCTTGGCGGCCGACCGAAGCGCGTCCGGGAACCCCGGCGGCATGGCGGTGTGGGAGAAATCGGGCGACTCCCAGAACTTGACCTCGGCGGCCGCAACGTGAATCCGCAGGTCCGGACGCAGCCTCTCCTTCACGCCCTCGACGAGCAGCCCGCCAACGTGGTCCATGTGCATGTGGGTCAGCACCACGTCGGTCACGGACGCCAGATCGATGCCGGCGGCCTCCAGTCGCTTGACGGTCTGCCCGGCCCGCGGCAAGTGCAAGTCCGGATCGGACCCTAGCCCGGCGTCAATGAGTATCGTTTGCCCGCCGCTACGTACCACGACCACGTTCAGCGCCCAGTCGAACGCGTCCGGCGGCAGGAACATGTCTTTCAGCCAGGCCGCCCGGACGGCCGGGTCGGCGTTGTGTCCCAACATTTTTGTTGGCAGCGGCAGCACCCCATCGCTGACCACCAGCACGTCAATCTCGCCGACCTTCAGCGCGTAGCGCGACGGAACCAATTCGTCGAGCCCCGATCGAACGGGATGTGTGGTGTTGTCGAGGTTCATGTTTGTCTCCTGCTGAGTGTTGCGGATCATCTGATTCATCTTTGAAAATTCGCGTTCGATCTTGGCGCTCGATCTTGACGTTCGATCCCGGGCGGGCCGCGCTTCCCGCGTGGAAAGCGCGGCCCATGCTGGTGAGGAGTTCAGAGATCGGTGACACGCTCCGGATCGGCCGACGCGAGCGCAGCGGCGCGCTCGGCCTTCGGCGGATAGATCCAGACGGTGTTGATCTCCTGCTTCGTCTTCTTGGCGACGTCGCCGACCATCTCCACCTTGCGTTCCCAGCCACGTGTGAACAGCGCGCCGGCCTCGCCGAGGTCGAGGCAGGTGACGTAGGCCTTCTGGTGGTAGGGCTTGGTCGGAACGCCCAGGAGCTCCGCGGCGGCATTGTTGCCGGCAAAGGCGCCCATGCGTGTGGCGTGCTGGCACGACATCAGCGCGTAATTGCCAACATCGTCGCACGCCGCGCGGGCGGCATCGCCTGTGGCAAAGACGCCCGGCACCGAGAGTACGCGCAAATCTCTGTCCACCAGCAAGCGCCCGAAATTGTCACGCTCGCCAGGGATCTGCGCGGTCAACGGCGCAGCGCGGATGCCGGCCGCCCAGATCACGGTCTCGGCTTCGATGCGTTCGCCATCGGAAAGTGTGACGCCGGATTGGTCGAGCGAGGCGACGCCGGCACCGAGCCGGGCCTCCACACCGAGCTTGCGCAGCGCCTCATCGATGACGGGCCGGGGACCTTCGCCCATATCGGGAGCGATCGCGCTGTTCCGCTCGACGATGATGACGCGCGGCTTGGCTTGCTTGCCGAGGATCGCACGCAGCCGCGTGGGCATTTCGGTGGCGGCCTCGATCCCGGTGAAGCCGCCGCCGGCCACGACGACCGTGTCGCGCCCGTTCCCTGCCGGCCGATCGGCCAGGCCGTGCAGATGCCGGTCAAGAGCGATCGCGTCGTCGAGCTGGTCGACACTGAAGCTGTGCTCGGCAAGGCCGGGAATGTTCGGACGGAACAAGCGGCTGCCGGTGGCCACGACCAACCGGTCGTAGGAGAGCTTCTTTCGCGCCCCCTCGGCAGTGACGATTTCCACCTTTCGAGCCTTGGTGTCGACCGCCTCGGCGCTGCCTTGCACGTAGACGACGTCGATGGACTTGAGGACATCTGAGAGAGGCGCCGTCAGCGTTTCGGGCTTCGGTTCGTAAAGCCGTGGACGAACGACCAGCGTCGGCTCCGGTGCGACCAGCGCGATCTCGAGCTCCTCGGGTGAAACGCCCCTGATGTCGCGCAGGCGGGCGGCGGAAAGTGCGGCGTACATGCCGGCGAAGCCGGCGCCGATGATGACAAGTCGCATGTGACTACTCCTTGAGGGTGGTTTTCCGAGATGCCGCGCGCCTTCATCGATGACGCGAAGCAAATGAAGCGAAGACGCTAGGGGTGAGGCGCGCAGATCGGCATGACCGACATCGGCATCGGACCTTCACAGACCGCACGACAGCCTCCAGGACCTGCAGGCCAGCCGAAATGAAAGGCGAACGGCTGAGCGGGCGTCGGGAAGGCGTGCTTGAAAATCCCTGCCCCGCCATCGGTCATGATGGCGCTCATGGGATTGCTTTGAGCAACTTGCGGCGGGGCTTCCGTTTCTTCGCCCGTCGTCGACGTGAAGCGAACCGTCAGGGACAGTCCGTACACCAGAGCGCTCGCGGTGAATCTCCGCCGCGACATGATTGCATGTGGGCTGACGAAGCTTTTCCAGACCATCGTTTGCCTCCGACTGTTGTTGGCATGGGCACGACGATGATCTAGCGAACCGGACGTGCGGCTGCCCCATAGGGATTGCCGCGCCTGTAGAGCGATTGCTGCTAACGCATGTGCCGCCGCCAATCGCTCGGTGCCTCGCCGGTCGGTTTCCTGAAGGCCGCCGCGAAGGCGGTCTGGAAGCGATGGCCGAGGGATACTTCCGTGCGGGAGCGCGCAAGATCGGCTTGCTCATGGACCTGTGCTCGCATTGGAGAGAGATGCGCGAACCTTGGATGCGCGTTACCTCTGGAGCCGGGTCAGCCAGTCCTCGAAACGCACTGAACCCAATCGGGGATTGTCGCCCGGCGTCAGAGACCGATCGTCCAGCTCCGCTCCGAAATAGCGGGCGTGGATGTCGGCGACGATCTTGCGCGGGTCCTTGGTCGCAACCAGATATTGCCGGCCGAATTCATCGAGGCTGAAGCGTTGCGGGCCGGCCAGTTCGACGATGCCATTCACCGGCGCGCCGAGCGTGACGTCGGCCAGTGCAGCAGCGACGTCGTCCGAAGCCACGGGCTGAAACAAGGCCGGCGACAGCCGGACGACCGATCCATCGGAAGAAGAATCGATGATCCCGCCAACAAATTCGAAGAACTGCGTGGCGCGCAGGATCGTGTAGGGAATCTTCGAAGCCTTGATCAGGTTTTCCTGGGCCAGCTTGGCGCGGAAGTAGCCGTTTTCCGGAAGGCGATCGGTCCCGACGACGGACAGCGCGACATGGTGCCGCACTTTGGCGGCAGACTCGGCAGCGAGAAGATTGCGGCCCGACGTTTCGAAGAATGTTAGAACCGCGCGGTCCTCGAAGGACGGCGAGTTCGCGACATCAACGACGATTTCCGCGCCCGAAACGGCCTTGTCGAGGCCCTCGCCCGTGACCGTGTTGACGCCTGTACTGGGAGATGCTGGAACCACATCGTGGCCCTTCTGACGGAGCCTGCTTGCGAGCTTCGCTCCGATGAGGCCGGTACCGCCAATGATGACAATCTTCATGACCTTCCCTCGATGTTTCCGGGCCACCAACAGCCCTGCTCCTGAAAACTTCGAGAGAAATGCGCCGATGCGGGGCGGAAAGCCTTGCAGCGGCCCTGAATTGCCCTTGAATTCTGCTTGAATTTTCCTTGGATTTTCGTCCAAGCGGAGCGCCAACGTGCAGTTCTTGTTTGAAGATTATTGCCTGGACGCCAACCGTCGCGAGCTCAAGCGAGGCGCCGAACTCATCGCTGTTGGACCGAAGGTGTTCGATCTCCTGCTTTTCCTGGTGCAGAACCGGCAACAGGTGGTGACAAGAGACGACCTTCTTCAGGCCGTGTGGGACGGACGGATCGTCTCCGAGTCCACGCTCACCAGCGATATCAACGCGGTTCGCAAGGCGATCGGCGATACCGGCAAGGAGCAGCGCCTGATCCGGACGGTTGCACGCAAGGGCATTCGGTTTATCGGCCAGGTTCAAGAGCGGGAATTGTTCGCGAGGCCTTCCGTCGCGGCCCTCGACATCGCGAGCGAAACGCTCCGGCCGAATTTGACCGTGCCCGATTCCCCGTCGATTGCAGTCCTGCCGTTTCGCAATCTCACCGGCGATGCTGCGCAGGACTATTTTGCCGATGGCGTCGTGGAGGACATCATCACGGCCCTGTCGCGCATTCGTTGGCTGTTTGTGATCGCGCACAATTCGAGCTTCACCTACAAGGGTAAAATGGTCGACGAGAAGCAGGTCGGGCGCGAGCTCGGCGTGCGCTATGTCGTCGAAGGCAGCGTGCGCCAGTCCGACAATCGGATTCGCATCACGGGACAGCTCGTCGATGCGGCAACCAGCACCCACCTCTGGGCCGAGCGCTTCGAGGGGACGCTTGACGACATCTTCGAGCTTCAGGATCAAATCGCCACCAGCATCGTTGGCGCGATCGCCTCCCAGCTTGAGCGAGCCGAGATCCAGCGCGCCCAAAGGAAGCCGACCGGAAGCCTGAGCGCCTACGACAACTATCTGCGCGCCATGCCTCACCTGCATCGCGGAACGCGCGAGGCGATCGATGAGGCGTTGCCGCTATTCTACAGAGCCGTGGAGCTCGATCCGGATTTTGCCGCTGCCTATGCCATGGCGGCGTGGTGCTATTTCTGGCGGAAGATAAATGGCTGGATGGCTGATCGGACGCGCGAGATCGCGGAAGGGGTCCGATTGGCCCGCCTTGCGATCGAATTGGGCAAGGAGGACGCCGTCGCGCTGACGCGCGGCGGACATGCGCTTGCCCATCTCGCGGGCGACGTGGACGGCGCCATTGCGCTGCTCGACCGGGCGCTGGTGCTTAACCCGAACCTCGCAGCGGCCTGGTTCCTGGGTGGCTTTCTCAGAACGGAGAATGGCGATCCCGACGCCGCGATCGGGTTTTTTACGCGCGCGATGCGCTTCAGCCCGCTGGATCCGGAGATGTTCCGCATGCAGGCCGGCATGGCGCTGTCGCATCTGTTCGCCGGGCGCTTCGATGCCGCCTCGTCATGGGCCGAGCAATCCTTCCGGGAATTGCCGACGTTCCTGTTTGTGGTGGCGATCATCGCCGCCAGCCATGCGCTTGCCGGCCGAGCCGAGCAAGCGAAGGCCGCAGTGGAGCATTTGCGCAAGCTCGATCCCACCTTTCGCATCTCCAGCCTCGATGGCTGGATCACGATCCGGCGGCCCGAGCATCTTGCCAGATTGGTGACCGGCCTGCGGCAGGCCGGGCTGTCAGAGTAAATCTTGACAGGCCGCTTGGTGCGCAGCGCTCCCTACGCGCCCGTCACGCGCCAGATGACGTCGCCGACATCATCGGCCACCAGAAGCGAGCCGTCGGGACCCAGCGTCACGCCGACCGGCCGCCCGTAGGATTCACGCTCGTCGGAAGCGAGGAAGCCCGACAGGATGTCGCGCGCCGGACCCGAAGGACGGCCGTTCTCGAACGGCACGAAGACCACCTTGTAGCCGCTCAGCGTCGAGCGATTCCAGGAGCCATGCTGGCCGATCGCCATGCCGTCCGGAAAGCCCGGCAGCGTGCCGGCCGGCATCCAGCACAGGCCGAGCGAGGCGGTGTGCCCACCAAGCGCATAGTCCGGCGTGATCGCCTTGGCGACCAGCGCGGGATCCTGCGGCACGCGATCGTCGACGGTCTGCCCCCAGTAGCAATAGGGCCAGCCGTAGAACCCACCATCGCGGACCGAGGTCAGATAATCCGGAGGGGTCTCGTCGCCGAGCCCGTCGCGCTCGTTGACCACGGTCCAGAGCACGCCGGTGGTCGGCTCCCACGCAAGCCCCACGGCGTTACGCAGGCCGCCGGCAAAGATGCGGCTCGAGCCGCTCGCGAGGTCGAGCTCATAGATGCAGGCGCGGCCTTCCTCCGCTTCCATGCCGTCGTCCGCAATATTGGTGAGCGAGCCGACACCCGCATATAGCTTCTTGCCATCCGCGCTTGGCAGCAGACTGCGCGTCCAGTGTCCGGCGGGCTTGAAGGTGACGAGTTTTTCTCCCGCGGCAGTGATGCGATCGGCGCCGGCCGTGTACGGAAACGCCACCACGCCATCGGTGTTGCCGACATAAAAGGTGTCGCCCACGAGCGCCATGCCAAACGGCTGGCTCAGTCCCTGCATGAAAATCCCGCGCGTCTCGGCGACGCCGTCACCATCCTGGTCGCGCAACAGCGTGATGCGGTTGGCGCTGACGCCGAGCGCGTCCGCACGCCGCATCGTCGCCTGCATTGCATAGTGAAACACGCTTCGCGGGGGGCCCGCGACCTGCGTCGACTCGGCAATGAGGACGTCGCCATTGGGCAGCACGTTGATCCAGCGCGGATGATCGAGGTCGGTCGCAAACGCGTTGACCTTGAGGCCCGGCGCGGCGACCGGCTTCTGTCCCGCGTCCCACCCTCTCGCCGTCGGCATCTTGAGCGTCGGAATGGCGCCTTGCGGCTTCGCGACCGGAATCTCCGGCGCGCTGCCCCAGGCCGGCTTGGGCTGGGCGCCTTGCAGCTTGCGCCAGGCCAACGCGCCCGCGCCGGCAAACGCGACGACACGCGCAAACATGCTGGAAAAACTCATCACATCCTCCTGTCGACCGCGCACGCGATCCCGGCGTCCGATAGGTTAAGGCGCGGGATAGCATTCGCATAACGCCGTGCCGACGACAGTACTTATACGATCTTCGCGGCGACAATCGAATCGAGGAATTTTGCCGGAACGCTCGCGTCAGGACGTTTCCTCCCAAATCTCTTTGCCCGCCTTCACGGCGGGCTCTCTTTTTCACGACGATCATGCGGCGTCACGGTGAAGCCGGGGGTGGATCACGGCGTCGGTTGTTCAACCGATCGAGGTCGCCGCTGAAAGTCAGCGTCGCGTCGTCCGGCAGCTCATGGAGGACGAAGACGCCCTCCGCGCCGAGCGTGCTGATCCGGCGAGAGCCGCGCCGGAAGCCAGGCATGGCCCATCCACTCGGGAAAATGCGCGTGCGAATGTCCGTCGCCGAATTCCGCACGCTGCTCGGGCCGGACGTTCCACCACATTGCCGCGGCCCAGGGGCGACACGGAACACCTCTTTCGACACTCGACATATATCGTACATTTTTTAAAATATCGGTTGATTTTAAAAACACCAAATGATTACTGGAAAACCGATCGGCGACGCATGCGACCGCCGGCAGCCCGCGTGGAGAGTCGAATGTCCGGAACGATCCTGGTCCTCAACGGACCCAACCTGAATCTGCTCGGCGTGCGCGAGCCCGAGATCTACGGGCGCGATACGCTCGACGACATCAAGAACCGCTGCATCGAGCAGGCGAAAAAGCATGGTCTCGATGTCGACTTCCGCCAATCCAATTCCGAGGCGACCCTGATCGACTGGCTGCACGAAGCGCGCGGCACCAGAATCGGCGTGGCGATCAACCCGGCCGGACTGTCGTTTCATTCGATCCCGCTGCTCGATGCCTTGAAGATGTTCGACGGACCGAAGGTTGAGATCCACATCACCAACATTCACAAGCGCGAGCCGATGTACCAGAAGTCGCTGATGTCGCATGGAGTCACCGGCGTGATCGCGGGTCTCGGCGCCACCGGCTATGTGCTCGCCATCGATGCGCTCGCCGCCTTCGCCAAGGCCGGCAAGGCCTGACCATCATCAACGATCACAAAAATCAGAAAATCGGGGAGTAGCGAAATGGCTTTGAACAGACGGCAATTCGGCGCGAGCGCGATCGGATCGATGGCGGCGATGTGGGGCCGGCCGGCGCTGGCCCAAGGCGCGAAGGTCAGCCTCAAGGTCGGCGGACAGTTCGCCGACAGCCACCCGTCCTCAAAGGCGATGGAAGCCGCCTGCGCCGAAATCCGCCAGCAGGCGAACGGCCGCATCGACATCCAGTTCTTCCCCAATGCGCAGCTTGGCTCAGACGCCGCGATGCTGACCCAGGTGCGTTCCGGCGCACTCGACATGATGACGGCATCCGGCATCTCGATGCAGGTGGTGTCGCCGATCGCGGGCATCAGCGGCATGGCGTTCGCCTTCGGCGACTATGCCCATGTCTGGCAGGCGATGGATGGCGAGCTCGGCGCCAGCATTCGCGAGGGCCTCGACAAGGTCGGGATCTACGCTTTCCCGAAGATCCTCGACAGCGGATACCGTAACATCACGACCAGCAATCATCCCATCAATGCGGTCGACGACCTCAAGGGCATGAAAATGCGCGTGCCGCCGAGCCCGGTCTGGGTTTCGCTGTTCACCGCGCTCGGTTCGTCACCGACCTCGATCACCATCAACGAGCTCTATTCGGCCCTGCAGACCAAGATCGTCGACGGACAGGAAAATCCCCTCACCGTCATCGACGCCGGAAAATATTACGAGGTGCAAAAATATTGCTCGATCACCGAGCATATGTGGGACGGGCTCTGGATTATCGCCAACGGCAAGCGGATCAAGTCGCTTGGTGCGGACGATCTGGCGCTGATTACCCGATCGTTCGAGGCTGCGACGATCAAGCAGCGCGCCGAGACCGAGCGACTGAACACCGAGCTCGAAGGCAACCTCAAGGCCAAGGGGCTTGTGTTCAACCGTCCGGACAAGAAGCCCTTCCGCGAGGCGCTGTCGAAGGCCGGCTTCTATGCCGACTGGAAACAGAAATACGGCCCGGAGGCGTGGGCCATTCTCGAGAAATATTCCGGCAGCCTCGCCTGATTTGGCCATGGTCACCGCAACGGCCGAAGCCGGGAACGATCAGCTGTCATCGGAAAGCCTGATCGTGACGCCGCCGCGCGCCGGCTGGCTGCGGAAGCTGGACCGGACGCTCGGCCTTGCGATTGCCGTCCCGACCGCGCTCCTGGTCCTGCTCGAAATCTTCGTGCTCCTGGGCGGCGTCATCTCCCGCTATGTCTTTCATCATCCGATCATCTGGTCGGATGAGCTGGCCTCGACCCTGTTCCTCTGGCTGGCGATGTTGGGCTCGGCCATTGGGCTGCATCGCTCCGAGCACATGCGCATGACCGCGCTGGTCGGCATGCTCACCCCGCCGATCCGACTCGCACTCGATGTCGTCGCAACCGTCGGCGCCCTCACCTTCCTGCTGCTCATCCTGCCTTCGGCGTACGAGTTCGCGGCTGACGAAATTCCGGTTACGACACCGGCGATGCAGATTTCGGACGCCTGGCGCGCCGCCGCGCTGCCGGTCGGCTTTGCGGTGATGATCGCAATCGGCCTGATCCGGCTGTACGAGGCCGGCAACTGGCGCCATGTCGCAAGTGCGGTGTGTGCCAGCGCCCTGCTGGTCGGCGGCCTTATTCTGCTCCAGCCGGCGCTGGAAAATCTCGGCAATCTGAACCTGCTCATCTTCTTCGTCGGCATCGTCGCGGGCCTCGTCTTCGCGGGTGTGCCGATCGCGTTCGCTTTTGGGCTCGCGACCTTCGGCTACCAGGCGCTGACCACGCAGACGCCCATTGTCGTCGTGGTCGGTCGCATCGAAGAAGGCATGTCACATCTGATCCTGCTGTCGGTCCCTCTGTTCGTCTTCCTCGGCCTGCTGATCGAGATGACGGGAATGGCGCGGGCGATGGTCAATTTCCTCGCCAGCCTGCTCGCCCATGTGCGTGGCGGGCTGTCCTATGTGCTGATCGGCGCGATGTATCTCGTCTCCGGCATCTCAGGCTCCAAGGCGGCCGACATGGCCGCGATCGCGCCCGCGCTGTTTCCCGAGATGAAGGCGCGGGGATCGAAACCGGGAGAGCTTGTCGCCTTGTTGTCAGCGACCGGCGCTCAGACAGAAACCATACCGCCGAGCCTCGTCTTGATCACGGTGGGATCAGTGACGGGCGTTTCGATCGCCGCGCTGTTCACCGGCGGGCTGATGCCCGGCCTCGTCGTCGGCGCGATCCTCTGTGTCGTGGTCTGGCGGCGCAACCGCGGCGAGGACCTTTCGCATGTCGCCAAGGCTTCGGCCCGCGAAATTGGTCGCGCCTTCGTCGTGGCGTTGCCGGCGATCGCGCTTCCCTTCGTCATCCGCGCCGCCGTGATCGAGGGGGTAGCGACGGCAACCGAGGTTTCGACCATCGGCATCGCCTATGCCGCGGTGGCGGGGCTGCTGATCTACCGGAAGTTCGACTGGCGGCGCATCTACCCGATGCTGGTCGAGACCGCCGCGCTTTCCGGCGCGATCCTGCTCATCATCGGCGCAGCGACCAGCATGGCCTGGTCGCTGACCCAGTCCGGTTTCTCGCGCGACCTTGCGAAGGCCATGACCGGGCTTCCCGGCGGCGTGCCGACATTCCTGCTGGTGTCGATCGCAGCCTTCGTCGTGCTCGGCAGCGTGCTCGAGGGCATCCCGGCGATCGTGCTGTTCGGCCCCCTGCTCTTTCCCATCGCCAAGCAGGTCGGCGTGCATGAGGTGCATTATGCGATGGTCATCATCCTGGCGATGGGCGTAGGCTTGTTCGCGCCGCCCTTCGGCGTCGGCTATTACGCGGCATGCGCCATCAGCCGGGTGCATCCGGACGAGGGGTTGAGGCCGATTGCGGGCTACATGGTCGCGCTCGTGATCGGACTTCTGCTGGTCGCTTTCGTGCCCTGGATTTCCATCGGCTTCCTGTAACCGTCCTGCGATGCCCTCAACCAATCACCGCGGCTTCGATGTTGAGACCGACCTCCTGGTCTTCGGCGCCGGTGCTGCGGGAATGACCGCGGCGCTGGTCGGCGCGCTGGAGGGGCTTGAGGTCATTCTCTGCGAGAAGTCGGAGACGGTCGGCGGCACCACGGCGACCTCGGCCGGCACCGTCTGGATTCCCGGCAGCCATCAAAGCCAGGTAGCGGGCATCGCGGACTCGATCGATGCCGCGAAAACCTATCTCGGCGCGATGCTTGGAGAAGGCGCCGACGACGAACGGTTGGACGCCTATCTCGCCACGGGGCCGCTCGTGCTTGATTATCTCGAACGACGAACCTGTGTCCGTTTCGTGCCGCCGCCGGTTCACCCCGACTATCGCGACCTGCCGGGAGCGGCGACCGGCGGACGGGCGCTGGGTGTGGTTCCCTTTGATGGCCGCAAGCTCGGCGCCGCCTTCGATCGCGTGCGGCCGCCACGCCGGGAATTCATGGTGCTGGGTGGCATGATGGTCGGCAAGAACGACATCGAGCCGCTGCTGCATCCGCTGCGCTCGTGGAGCAATTTCGCGCATGCCATCGGCCTCCTGGCGCGGCAGACTCGCGATCGGCTGCGCTTCAAGCGCGGCACGCGGCTCATCATGGGCAACGCGCTGGTCGCGCGGTTGCTCTACGATCTGGGAAAAATGGCGGTCGATATCCGCTATCAGGCCAAGTTGAAGGAGCTGTTGAAAGCCGGCAACGAGATTGTCGGCGCGGTTGTCGTTACGCCCGCCGGCGAGCTCGCGATCCGTGCCCGCAAGGGCGTCGTGCTCGCCACCGGCGGCATCGGCGGAAGCAAGGAACTGCGCGAACGGTTTTTTCCGGCGAACGCCCGCTATCCGCTGGCCCCCGCCGCCGTCGCCGGTGACGGCATCCTCGCCGGCGAGGCCGCATCGGGTGCCGTCGAACAAGGGCTGGAAAGCCCGGCGCTATGGATGCCAAGCTCGGTCATGAAATTGCCCGACGGCCACGTCTCGGTGTTCCCGCACATCCTGCTTGACCGTGCGAAACCCGGCCTGCTCGCCGTCGACAAGACCGGCCGGCGCTTTGTCAACGAGGCCAATTCTTACCATGACTTCGTCGAGGCGATGCTGCGCTCGAACAGGCCGGGGTCGAGCGTTCCGTCGTATCTCATCTGCGACCGCAGCTTCATCAGAGATTACGGCCTCGGCTTGATCCATCCCGGGGCGCGGAACCTCGATCGATATATCGGGGCGGGCTATCTGTTCGAGGGCGACACGATTCAAACCCTTGCCGGGAAAATCGGCGTCGACGCCGACGCGCTCGCGCGCACCGTCGAGCGCTACAACCGCTATGCCGAAACCGGCCTCGACGAGGAATTTGGCCGCGGCACCAGCGCGCTCAACCGCTTCAACGGCGATCCCGCCAACAAGCCCAATCCATGCTTGCGCCCGATCGGTCCGGGCCCCTACTGCGCCGTGGCGGTCTGGCCGTCGGATCTCGCCAGCAGCGTGGGCTTGCGGACCGATTCCAGCGGGCGCGTCCTGACGGCGAACGGAACGCCGCTGAAGGGCCTCTACGCTGCCGGCACCGACGCCGCCTCGATCTTCCGAGGCACCTATCCCGGCCCGGGCACGATGATCGGCCCGGCCATGGTATTTGGCTGGCGAGCGGCCATGGATGCTGCCGGCCGCCTGGACGAGGCTGAGATCAATCGTAGAAACCAAATCCCTGGTGAATATGATAGTGTCCGGTCAACCCAGAGGCCCCCTTGCTGACCAAGACTTCAACCCCAGAGACGATCGGCGAATCCGCCTATCGCCGGATCAGATCGGACATCATT
>Ga0153954_1001105_pt1 | contig 16178 bp, 16 predicted proteins | sample TSFL038MetaG_FD_102277 | JGI IMG/M metagenome (GOLD analysis project Ga0153954, IMG submission 102277) | Attine ant fungus gardens microbial communities from Florida, USA - TSFL038 MetaG | ecosystem: Host-associated > Fungi > Mycelium > Unclassified | place: USA: Florida, Wekiwa Springs State... | reverse complement strand
TCTCTGGACTACTGGAAGCTGCAGAATGACCTCTCCGCTCGAACAAAAGAAAATCAAGATTTCCGGTCCCTCGGTCGTGACGGCCAACCGGACCTGGGATGGCGCGGTGATCTACCGTACCGCTCGCAAGGGCTGGTCGAACGAATTGGCGGACGCCGCGATCGTCCGCAATTCCGATGAGGCACGCACGCTGCTTGCCGAATCCGTCGCCGATGATCTCGGCGCGATCGGCGCCTACATCGCGCCCGTCGAGATCAATGAAGACGCGATCGCGCCGGGCAATCTGCGCGAGCAGATCAGGCTGAGTGGTGTCACCATCGGCCTTCCCATTCAAGCCTAAGGCGACTTTCCATGTACGCATATGACGAAATCGACCGCACGCTGGTCAACGAGCGTGTCTCCGAATTTCGCGACCAGGTGAAACGTCGCCTCTCCGGCGAACTCACCGAGGACGAATTCAAGATGCTGCGACTGCAGAACGGCGTCTATCTGCAGCTGCACGCCTATATGTACCGCATCGCGATCCCCTATGGCACGCTGTCGTCGGAGCAACTGCGCCGGCTCGCGCATGTCGCGCGCAAATACGACCGCGGCTACGGTCACTTCACCACGCGGCAAAACATCCAGTTCAACTGGATCAAGCTTGCGGAATTGCCGGATGCGATGGCCGATCTCGCCGAGGTCGGGATTCACTCGATGCAGACCTCCGGCAACAACACGCGCAACGTGACGTCGGATCAATGGGCCGGCGTCGCGCCCGGCGAGATCGAGGATCCCCGCATCTGGTCGGAAATCCTGCGGCAGTACACCACGCTGCATCCGGAATTTTCATTCCTGCCGCGCAAGTTCAAATTCGCGATCACTGCGTCCGAGCACGATCGCGCCGCCATCAAGATCCACGACATCGGCCTGCGCCTGCACAAGAACGCGCAAGGCGAGACCGGCTTCGAGGTGATGGTCGGCGGCGGGCTCGGCCGCACGCCGTTCCTCGGCAAGACCATCAAGCCGTTCGTTCATGGCCGTGATCTCCTCAGCTATGTCGAGGCGATCATGCGCGTCTATAACCAGTACGGCCGTCGCGACAACATCTACAAGGCGCGCATCAAGATCCTCGTGCACGAGCTCGGCGTCGAGAAATTCGCCCAGGAGGTCGAGGACGAATGGCAGCAGACGCGCGATGGCGCGTTAGCGCTCGATGATGAGGTGATCGAGGATATCCGTTCGCGCTTCTTCTATCCGGCCTATGAAAAGCTGGCGCACATGCCGGACGAGCTGAAGAAAGCGGCGCACGATCCGCATTTCGAGGCCTGGCGCAAGAACTCGGTGTTTCCGCACAAGGTGCAGGGCTATTCGATCGTCACGGTGTCGCTGAAGCCGGTAGGCGGACCGCCCGGCGACGCCACCGCCGAGCAGATGGATGCGCTCGCCGATCTCGCGGACAAATATTCGTTCGGCGAAATCCGCGTCGGCCATGAACAGAATCTGGCGCTGCCGCACGTTGCCAGGCGCGATCTGCCGGCGCTGTGGAAGGCACTCGACAAGGCCGGGCTCGCGACGCCAAACGTCAACCTGATCTCGGACATCATTGCCTGCCCGGGACTGGACTATTGCTCGCTCGCCAATGCGCGCTCGATTCCGATCGCGCAGGAGCTGACGCGGCGCTTCGCCAATCCGGATACCGCCAATCTCATCGGCCGGCTGCACATCAATATTTCAGGCTGCATCAATGCCTGCGGCCATCATCATGTCGGCCATATCGGCATTCTCGGCGTCGAGAAGAACGGCGAGGAAGTCTATCAGATCACGATTGGCGGCCGCGCCGACGAGCATGCCGCGCTCGGTGCGCTGATCGGGCCTGCGGTGCCCTATGCCGAGGTCGCCGACGTGATCGAGGATATCGTCGAAGCCTATCTGGCGCTGCGTGAGCGCCCGGACGAGCTGTTCATCGACACGGTGAAGCGGCTCGGCGTCGAACCATTCAGGGAGCGCGTTTATGCCACTCGTTAAGGGCGGGAAAATCACGGGCGATGCATTCGTCCATGTCGAGGATGGCGCGGAGCTTCCGCCCAATGGGGGCGTGCTGGTTTCGGCGAAGCGCCTGCTTGAGAATCCGGAGCAGCTTTTCAAGCGGGACGGCAAGGTCGGCGTGATCTGGCCGAACAACCGCGACGTCGAGGAACTTGTGCCCTATCTCGACGGGCTCGCTGCGGTTGCGCTGGTGTTCCCCAGCTTCCGCGACGGTCGCGCCTACAGCCAGGCACGGCTGCTGCGCGAGCGCTTCCTTTATCGCGGCGAATTGCGCGCTACCGGCCAGGTGCTGCGTGACCAGTTCGTGTTCATGCTGCGCGCCGGTTTCGACGCGTTCGACGTGAAGAAGCAGAGCGACGCTGAAGCCTTCGCGCAGACCGTGAAGCGATATTCGGTGTTTTATCAGCCGACCGGCGACGGGCGTATCACGGCGCTGCATCGGCGCATGCAGTTGCGCCATTCCGAAAGTGCTCGCTTGTGAGCGTCGCGGCGCCGCAGGCTACCGTGCCCGTGGCGGCGGGTGATTTGCCGCCGGCCGAGACGCTTGACCGCGCTCTGCGCGATGCTTCGCCCACCGAAATTATCGCTGCCGCGCTCAAGACCGTCGGCCGCGAGCGTTTGGCGCTGGTGTCTTCATTCGGCACGGAATCGGCCGCGCTCCTCAAGGTGGCGTCCGATGTCGATCCTGCGATACCGGTGATCTTCCTCGACACCGGCTGGCTGTTCGCGGAAACGCTGGCCTATCGTGATACCCTCATCGAGACGCTCGGCTTGCGCGATGTCCGTTCGATCAAGCCGCTGACAGAGACCCTGTCGCGCGAAGATCCTGGCCGCGACCTCTGGTTTTCCGATCCAGATGCCTGTTGCCGCATCCGCAAGGTCGAGCCTCTGGCGCGCGCCTTGCAGCCGTTTTCGGCCTGGGTCAACGGCCGCAAGCGCTTTCAAGGCGCCCAGCGCGCCGAGCTTCCCGTCGTCGAACAGGACGGCATTCGACTGAAATTCAATCCATTCGCCAATGCTTCGCGCGATCACATCGAGGCGATCTATCACGCCGCGCAGCTTCCGCCGCATCCACTTGTCGCATCCGGTTATACGTCAGTCGGGTGTATGCCTTGCAGCAGCCGGAGTGCGCCCGGCGAAGACGCGCGGGCGGGCCGCTGGCGCGGACGCGCCAAGACGGAATGCGGTATCCATACAGTCAAAACGTCGTAGAACAATGCCGCTGCCGCAAGGCGAACAAGGAAATCCGGTTTCGTTGACTTAGAGTCGTTTCATCCCGAATTTGTCCATGCGCTTCCATGAGCGGCGAGATCACGCTGCCGAAGCAGATGGAGAGTGAGATGATCCGCCGCATTCTGCCTGTTGTCGCTGCGCTGCTGTGGGCGAGCTCGGCCTATGCCGCCGACGTGACGTTGCTCAACGTATCCTACGATCCAACGCGCGAGCTCTATGTCGACTTCAACAAGGCGTTCGCGAAGGCCTATCAGAAGGAGACCGGCAAGAGCGTCGAGATCAAGCAATCGCATGGCGGCTCCGGCGCGCAGGCTCGCGCGGTGATCGACGGATTGCAGGCCGACGTGGTGACGCTTGCGCTCGCTTACGACATTGACGCCATTGCAGGGAAGGGAGTGCTCGCGACGGACTGGCAGAAGCGGCTGCCGCAGAACGCCGCTCCCTACACCTCGACCATCGTATTCCTGGTGCGCAAGGGCAATCCGAAGGGCATCAAGGACTGGGATGACTTGATCAAGCCCGGCGTTGCCGTCATCACGCCGAATCCGAAGACGTCGGGTGGTGCGCGCTGGAACTATCTTGCCGCCTGGGGCTATGCGCAGAAGAAGTTCGGCTCGGCCGACAAGGCGAAGCAGTTCGTCGCCGATCTCTACCAGAACGTTCCCGTGCTCGACACCGGCGCGCGCGGCTCCACTGTCACCTTCGTCGAGCGTGGCGTCGGCGATGTCCTGATCGCCTGGGAGAACGAGGCCTATCTGGCGCAACGCGAATTCGGCAAGGACAAGTTCGAGATTGTTGCGCCGAAGCTGTCGATCCTGGCGGAGCCGCCGGTCGCTGTTGTCGACGCGGTTGCCGATAAAAAGGGCACGCGGGCCGTCGCCGAGGCCTATCTGAAATATTGGTACACGAAGGAAGGTCAGGAAATTGCCGCACGGAACTCCTATCGTCCGCGCGATTCGGAAATCGCGAAGGAGTACGAGACCTCGTTTGCCAAGATCGAGCTCTTCACGGTTGACGAGGCGTTCGGCGGCTGGACCAAGGCGCAGAAAGACCATTTCGCCGAAGGCGGCATCTTCGATCAGATCTACAAGAACTGACGGGTATCATAGTTGAGCGCGAGCATCGCACGACGCAGCACCTTGCCGGGTTTCGGCCTCACCATGGGCGTGACGCTGACGTGGCTGTCCGTCATTGTGCTCATCCCGCTGGCCGGCCTCTTCCTGAAAACGTTCGAGCTTTCGCCTGACCAGTTCTGGAACATCGTCACGAGCCGCCGCACGCTCAATGCCTTGAGGGTCTCTTTCGGCCTCGCCTTTGGCGCGGCCTGCGTCAATCTCGTGATGGGCACCGTCATCGTCTGGGCGCTGGTGCGCTATCGCTTTCCTGGCCGCCGTCTGTTTGACGCCATCGTCGACGTGCCTTTCGCGCTGCCGACCGCGGTTGCCGGCATCGCGCTGACCTCGCTGTTCGCCGAAAAAGGCTGGCTCGGTGCGCCGCTTGCCGCGCTCGGCATCAAGGTCGCCTTCACCCCGATCGGGATTTTCGTGGCGATGATCTTCATCGGTATCCCGTTCGTGGTGCGCACCGTGCAGCCGGTTCTGATCGACCTCGACCCCGAGATCGAGGAGGCCGCGGCAAGCCTGGGGGCCGACCGCTGGAATACGGTCTGGCGCGTTATCCTGCCGAGCCTGATCCCGGCGCTTCTCACCGGACTGGCGCTCGCCTTTGCGCGTGCCGTCGGTGAATACGGTTCGGTGATCTTCATCGCCGGCAATCTGCCGAACGTTTCCGAGATCGCGCCGCTGCTGATCGTGATCCGCCTCTCCGAATTCCGCTATGCGGATGCCACCGCGATCGCGGTGGTCATGCTGGTGGCGGCGTTCATTATAATCTTCGTGGTCAACAGGCTTCAGCGTTGGGCACAAAGCCGCATTCCTCTGCATTGAGACGGTGCCATGAGTATCGAGATGACCGTGCAGCGCGGCCTGGCCTCTTCCTCCCAACGGAAGCGCGCCGGTGGCGCATCGGTTGCGGCGTCCGATTCCGTCCGCAGCGAGCCGAAGGCGGTCCGCATCGTCATCATCGCGATTGCGATCACATTCCTTGTGGTCTTTGTCGTGATGCCGCTGATCATCGTTTTCGCGCAGGCCTTTTCAAAAGGCGTCGTCGCCTATTTCGCCGCGCTGTCGGACCCGGAGGCGCTGGCGGCGATCCGGCTCACGCTCTTGATCGCGGCGATTTCCGTCGGCATCAACCTTGTCTGTGGCCTTGCCGCGGCCTGGGCGATCTCCAAGTTCGAGTTTCCCGGCAAGACCATGCTGATCACGCTGATCGACCTGCCGTTCTCCGTGAGTCCGGTGATCTCGGGCCTGGTCTTCGTGCTGCTGTTCGGTGCGCAGGGCTATTTCGGCCCATGGCTGCAGGCGCACCATCTGCAGATATTGTTTGCCGTCCCCGGCATGGCGCTTGCGACCATTTTCGTGACGTTTCCGTTCGTGGCACGTGCGCTGATCCCGTTGATGCAGGAGCAGGGTACGCAGGAGGAGGAAGCTGCGATCTCGTTGGGCGCGTCAGGCCTGCAGACCTTCTTCCGGGTCACGCTGCCGAACATCAAATGGGGTGTGCTCTACGGCGTGCTGTTGTGCAACGCGCGCGCCATGGGCGAGTTCGGCGCGGTGTCGGTGGTATCGGGCCACATCCGCGGCGAGACCAACACCATGCCGCTCCTGGTCGAGATTCTCTACAATGAGTATCAGCTCGTCGCATCCTTCGCGATCGCGTCGCTGCTCGCCATGCTGGCGCTGATCACGCTGGTGGCGAAGACCATTCTCGAACGTCATCTGGATGAAGGGGAGGCGGTGCGTGACGATTGAGGTCAGAAATCTTGTCAAGGCGTTCGGCGCCTTCACCGCACTCGATGGTGTCGATCTCAGGGTTGCCGACGGCGAACTCCTCGCGCTGCTGGGGCCGTCAGGCTCCGGCAAGACCACGCTGCTGCGGATCATTGCCGGGCTCGACTGGCCCGACGCCGGCGAGGTCTCGTTTGACGGCGAAAATGCGCTTGCTCGCGGCGCGCGTGAACGCCATGTCGGCTTTGTGTTTCAGCACTACGCGTTGTTCCGTCACATGACGGTGTTTGAGAACGTCGCCTTCGGTCTGCGCGTGCAGCCGCGCGCGATCCGCAAGGACGAGGCGGCGATCCGTGCCCGCGTCAAGGAGTTGCTCGACCTCGTGCAACTCGACTGGCTGGCGAACCGCTATCCGAGCCAGTTGTCCGGTGGCCAGCGCCAGCGCATTGCGCTCGCCCGCGCGCTGGCGATTGCGCCGCGCATCCTCCTGCTTGATGAGCCGTTCGGCGCGCTCGATGCCAAGGTGCGCAAAGAGCTGCGGCAATGGCTGCGCTCGTTGCACCATGAGATCCATGTCACCTCGATCTTCGTCACCCACGACCAGGAGGAGGCGCTCGAAGTCGCCAATCGCGTGGTGGTGATGGACAAGGGCCGGATCGAGCAGACTGGGACGCCTGGCGAGGTCTATGACAGTCCGGCAACCGCGTTCGTACATGGCTTCATCGGCGAATCGATCGTGCTGCCGGTTGATGTCGTCGATGGCGCGGTGCGGCTGAACGGCCGGCCGCTCGACATCGCGGCCAATGGCGTGGTGTCCGGGGCCTCCAACCTCTACGTCCGCCGCCATGATATGCAGGTCGGGCCGGCCGGCAGCGGCGTGCTGGAGGGCAGGGTGGCGCATGTCCGCACCTTCGGTCCGGTGCAGCGCGCCGAGGTGGCGCTCGCCGAGGGCGAGACCATCATCGAGATCGACGCGCCGCGCGACCGGGAACTCCAGATCGGCGACGTGATCGGGCTGAACCCGCGCCGCTACCGAATTTTCGCGGCACGCGATTAACCCAGCGTCATCCCGGAAATGGTGGCTACGGATTGGCGCAAGGCTTGAGAACGGGAGCCAGCACGCTCGCGCCATTGGCGGCCCGAATATTAAATGAAAACGCCATCACCTTGTCCAGCCAGACCATTTTCTCTGCCGAGATGCCAAGTGGGTTGGGGTTCTCGGAATCATGCCGCTCGATGTCCTGATTCCGGATGTCTGAAAGCCACAGTCCTTTGCCCGAGAACGATGCCGCGGTCAGTGCCGGGATTCTGAAAATCATCATGTCTGCATCGCCCGCCTTCGCGTAGGACGCCGTCGCTTGCAGCGTCCGGTTTGCGTCGTCGACAAATTCTGCGGGCGCATCCTTGATCGTTTGAAAATCTTTTCGGAATGAGCCGCCGCGATCGAGGATGTACAAGGTGATCGCATTGTCGACGCATCGGATCATGCCGCGATACTTCTTTTCCTGCATCGAAAAGTCGAACCGGGCGACGGGACTGCCTTGGAGATCCGCGATCCGGAATTGTATTTGGCCGCTCTGATCGAAAATGATTCTCATCTGCTTGGCGAGCGCGACGGGAATGCGATAGACGTTGTCGTTGGCCGCGATATTCGACGCTGCGCGCAGGAGCTCAGGGTTGGCGCCCATCCGCCTGACGTAATCTGCAAGGCTGGATATCTGCGCGCCCTCGCTTCCCGGCGCGGCACGTTCATCGGTGTCAAGGCGCGGAAGGCTGTAAGTTTGTTTCGCGCTGTACGAACGGGTTATCCCGCCCAGGAATGCAAGGGCGCAGGCGGAAAGGCACTCGCCTTGCGGATAATTGTAGATGTCCATCGCTTCGTCGAGCGGAATGGATCGGCTGATATATGTGCTGTACCCTGCCTTTCGAATGATCTCGCCGAGCTTCATGCCGGCGGATAGATCGCCGCCCGGAGAATGGAGCGCGATCGATTTGGTCATCCTGGCATCGTCGGTCTTCAGAAATTGTTCCAGTCTGGCAGGGGTGTCGGGCGTAATCCGGCCGATGCCCTGGATGTAGATGATTGTCATGCTCTCCTGCAGCGCCTCGAACACCATTGGCTGTGATGGATCGAGCGGCAGCTTGGAATATGGCGAAAGCTTCTTGCAGGCGTGCTCGTCGAACGCGGATGGCAGTTGTCCGGCAGGGCACCCTTGCTCCGCATTTGCGGATTGCAAGCATGCCTCGCTAGCGCACGCGATGACAAAAGCGGCGGTAATGGTCCTCGCGAAATTCTTCAGCCGATCGTTTCCGACGGCACCCCAGCCCCTCACGCGCAATGCCCCAATGATGTGAAAAATCTTTCTGGAATTATTAAGAACAAAAGAGGAACTTCGTCAATTGAAAACACTCTCCCAACCGCGGCGGCCGGACCGTTCACTATTCAGCCACGGTTGGTATGCAACAACCCCCGCGGATTCGGGGTAGGGGTTGTTCATGCGGGCTGTGGCAGCGATCTTCATCACTTTGTTGCTGGCAGGCTGCGCGGCGGAGGCCCCCGTCGAGACGCCCGCCATGTACGTCAACATGGCCGAGCCGGGTGCCAAGCTCGATGCGATGGCGGCGGCATCGATGATCTCGCAATATCGCCAGAACAACGGCCTCGGCACCGTGGTGGTCGATCCGGCGCTGATGACGTTGGCGGAGACGCAGTCGCAGACGATGGCGGCCAAGAACAAGCTCGATCACGACGTCAAGGCGCCCCTGAACAAGCGGCTGGAGGCGTCCGGCTATCCCACAAATGTCTCCGTCGAAAATGTGTCGGCGGGCTATCACACTCTGGCGGAAGCATTTTCCGGATGGCGCGACTCGCCGCCGCATCGCGCGAACATGCTGAAAACCGGTGTCACAAAATTGGGCATCGCGGCGAGCTATGCTCCGAATACAAAATACAAGGTATTCTGGACGCTTATTCTGGCTTCGGCCGACACGTAATGTTCCGGCGGGCGGCGGTTGACGCCATCGCGAAGTGACGCCACCGTGTGGCGGTCTTCTGTTATGTGACGGCATTTGATCGGCGGCATGATGGATCAATCCAGTTCAAGGACGGCAAGCACGCCCGCAACAGCGCAGCGGGTGCTGGTCCTGCAGGGTGGCGGTGCGCTTGGTTCGTATCAGGCCGGCGCCTATCAGGCGCTGTGCCGCGCGGGGTTCGAGCCGGAATGGGTGGCCGGCATTTCGATCGGCGCCGTCAACGCAGCGATCATCGCCGGCAACCCGCCGGAGAAAACCATCGAGCGGCTCAAGGAATTCTGGGAGATGGTGTCATCTCCGGTGCCGTGGAATCCCGTGGTCAAGACCGACCGCGGACGCAGCGTCTTCAACGAGACCAGCGCGGCCATCATCGCCACTTTCGGGGTGCCCGGCTTCTTCTCGCCGCGCGTGCCGCCGGCGCCGCTGTGGCCGCCCGGCAGTCCGCAGGCGCAGAGCTATTACGACACGACACCGTTGAAGAGGACGCTGGAGCGGCTGGTCGATTTCGACCGCATCAACGACCTCAAATGCCGGCTGAGCGTCGGCGCTGTCAGCGTGACCTCCGGCAATTTCCGCTATTTCGACAATGTCGAGTTCAAGCGGCGCGGCAAGCTGATCGGCCCCGAGCACATCATGGCCTCAGGCGCATTGCCGCCCGGCTTTCCTTCGGTTGTGATCGAGGGCGAGCATTACTGGGACGGCGGCGTCGCCTCGAATACGCCGCTCGATTACGTGCTGGACGAGGAGACCCGCCGCGACCTCCTGATCTTCCAGGTCGATCTGTTCAGCGCCCGCGGGCCGTTGCCGGAGACGCTGCTGGAGGCCGCCGAGCGCGAGAAGGACATCCGCTATTCCAGCCGGACCCGGATGAACACCGACAAGAACCGGGAGATCCACAACGCCCGCAAGGCGGTGCGCGACCTCATCAGCAAGCTGCCGGACGATCTGAAGAACGATCCCACGGTCGCCTTCCTGCGCGAGGCCGCCAAGGAAAACACCGTCAGCGTCGTGCACCTGATCTACAAGAGCAAGAACTACGAGAACTCATCCAAGGACTATGATTTCTCCCATGTCGCCATGGTCGAGCACTGGGAGGCCGGCGTTCGCGACGTTCATTTGTCGATGCGTCACAAAGAATGGCTAGAACGGCCGCAGTCGGGGGAAACCATGGTGACTTACGACCTTACGGGGGACGGGTCCGCGCCCCCCGACGCGAAACAGGAGTGAAAGAGACATGGCTAAGTTGACAGGCAAGACCGCCGTTGTGACTGGCTCGACCAGCGGTATCGGATTGGCGATCGCTCGGGCATGCGCCGGCGCCGGCGCCAATGTCGTTATCAATGGTTTCGGCGCGCCGGCCGACATCGAGAAGGAACGCTCCGGCATCGAGACCGATTTCAAGGTCAAGGCAGCCTATTCGCCGGCCGATATGACCAAGCCGGCCGAGATCGCCGAGATGATTGCGCTCGGTGAAAAGAACTTCGGCTCGGTCGACATCCTCGTCAACAATGCTGGTATCCAGTTCGTGTCGCCGATCGAGGAGTTTCCGCCGGAGAAGTGGGAAGCGATCATCGCGATCAACCTGTCCTCGGCCTTCTACGGCATCCGCGCCGCCGTTCCCGGTATGAAGAAGCGCGGCTGGGGCCGCATCATCAACACCGCATCGGCGCACTCGCTGGTCGCCTCCCCGTTCAAGTCGGCCTATGTCTCGGCCAAGCACGGCATCGCCGGCCTCACCAAGACCGTCGCGCTGGAGCTTGCGACCCATAAGATCACCTGCAATTGCATCAGCCCCGGCTATGTCTGGACGCCGCTCGTCGAGCACCAGATCCCGGAGACCATGAAGGCGCGCAACATGACCAAGGAGCAGGTCATCCATGACGTGCTGCTCGAGGCGCAGCCGACCAAGGAATTCGTGACCTCCGATCAGGTCGCGGCGCTGGCGCTGTTCCTGTGCAGCGATGATGCGGCGCAGATCACCGGCTCGAACTATTCGATCGATGGCGGCTGGACCGCGGAGTAGGGCCTGGTGTGATCGGCGTGGCCAGAGTCATTTTCGAGCCACGGCGATCGCGCTGTCAATACATACGGAGCCCGGCGCAACGGCCGGGCATCCGTTAGACCCTAGCTGATTGGTCTTCTTGCCGCATGTCGTATGTACAGAATCTCAACTGCGCCGCCGCGGACACGGTAAAAGATCCGGAATGGGTAGCGGAGCACGGTGACCGCGCGTACTTGCGAGCGCTGTGATACGCGCGGGGCGGATTCGGGGACCCGTCGGATACGGTCGATGACTTCAAGAATCGCTGTTCGATCGCGCCGGCTATCGCTGGACTGGCGTTGATTCCGTCGATATCCGCGAGCGCTCGCCGCGAATAAACAAGCCTCATCGGGAACGAAATTTCGCAAACGCTGCCGCGATTTCGTCTTCGGCTGCAAATTCTCCGGAGTCGATGGAAGCAATCGCATCATCGATGATTTGCAGCTCCTCGCGCGAGGAGACATAGTCGCCGCCATGCAATTCGCGCTCGATCTGGTTCGCGACGGCAGCGAGTTCGTTCTGAGCCTCTTCGGGCCAACTCCGAACGCGCTCCATCAATTCCTTCAGGTCCGTTGCCGTCATATGGAGACTATAATGTGCCGTGGCGGATTTTCCGACCGCTTGCTCCCGGATTAGGCCTTCCCGAACGCCAGCACGTGCAGGCCAAGCCTGCGCCGCACGATCCAGAACAACAGCACGGTCTCTGATGTCAGCGACAGCGAGGTCGCCGCGGCGGCGCCATGGCCGCCGAAGCGCGGCACCAGTGCGACGCACAGCACGACGTTCATGACAAAGGCCAGCGCATAGGCGAGCGCGCAGATATGCTGGTGGCCAAGCATGTTGAGCAGCCGCTCGACCGGCCCGATCGCCGCGCGCACCACAAGGCCGATCGCCGCGACGAACATGATGTCGTAGCCGCCCGTGAACTGCGCGCCGAACAGCCATAGCAGCGGCTTGCCGAAGACGAGCAGGATGACCGTTGCCGCCAGTGACGGCCAGAACGTCCATCGGATCGCATACGCGACATAAGCCGACAGCCGCTCCCTGTCGCCCTGGGCGTGATATTCGGCGAAGCGGTGCGCGGTCGTCGCCGACATCGCGTAGTGGATGAACGACACCAGCGCCAGCGTCTTCACCACGGCGAAGTAAACGCCCACTTCTTCTGATGAGCGGAATTGCTGCAGCACCAGCACGTCGGTGTAGGACAAGAGCAGGTAGAAGCCTTCGACCATCATGATCGGCAGCGAGATCGCAAGCCAGCCGCGGATATCATAGGCTTTCGGCCCCGGATCGATATGTGTCGTGAGCCTGCGGTTGAGCACGATCATCTGGCCGATCATCGCGATCCACACCGCGGTTGCGCTCGCCGCCATCGCCGTCACCGCGCCGAGATTCAGCCCGAGCGCCAGCGCGCCAGCGGTCAGCGCGATGATGAGGCCCTGGCGCACGATGAATTGCGGCATCAGTCCGAGCCGCATCCAGTCATGCGAGCGCGCGATGCCATCCTGCGTATTGGCGACCACGAAAGCCGGCAGCGTGAGGCAGCCGATATAGAGCGGCTCGATCGCGTTCGGCGCGATCCACGGCGACAAGAGCTTGACCAGCCCGGCCAGCAGCAGTGAGACGAAAGTGGAAACGAGCAGGGTGATCCAGCGGCTGCCGGAAAGGAAGCCGCGCAGCAGCGCGTGTTCGCCGCTGGTGCGGTATTCGGGAATGATCTTCTGCGCCGACGCCGAAATGCCGAAATCCATCATGCTGCCGAGCAGCAGCACCCAGGTCCAGACGTAGACGTAGACGCCGTAATCCGAGCCGCCCATCCAGCGCGCGAGCAGGATCTGCGCGAGATAGGCAAGGCCAGCGCTGAGCACGCGGATGATGAAGATGGTTCCCGCGAGCCGCCGCGTCACCGAGGCTTCCTGCGAGCCGCCGGAAAGCACCGCGCGAATTTTCGCGACGATGCCGGCCGGTGCGGCTGTTACGGGTCGCGCGTCCATCATGGCCACGGGGAAAATCCTGAGCGGGCCACGCAATTGCGGCCGGATATTCCGCCTAGCAACCATTCGTTAAGATTCGGTGCGCCCGTGTCGCTCCGGGCGAACCCAAGGCGGCAAACACCGAAACCCCGAATCTCCGGGCTCACCCGGACTCGCGAATGACCTGCGCGTCACTGCAGGTTGATGTTGAACTCGTAGGCGTGATCGGCGCCGACCAGCGTCAGTTTCAGCGCGGCTCCATCCGGGCTCGCGCCCGGCGGCAGCCCGTCCAGATCGAAGGCGAACCTGACGACCCCGGGCGGACCATTCTCGATGGGCTTGGGAACCGGCAGGCCCCAATCCGGCGTCGGTCCCTCGACGAACAGATTGACGTCGCGCGCATCGGGCCTGACGACATCGACCACAACCTGGGATTTGCCTTCACGCTTGACGTCGCGGATCGTGAGCGGATTGGGGTCACCGATATTCGCCGGCTTGGGAACGGTATCCAGCGCCGCAAACAGGGCGGCATCCTGCGTGCTCGCGACGCTGCTGAAGGGAAGTTCGGCGTTTGCCTCGACCGGGATGCAAATCTTCTCGCAGACTGCATAATTGATCTCGGCGCGAAGCGTCACCGGCTTGTCGGCGTTCCTGGGAACGATGCGCAGCGGAAGCACGAGCTGGTTGTGATATCCCATCGAGTGCCCGCCGGCGCCGTCGTCGAATTTTGCCGGTGCCGGCCACAGAACTGTCACGGCCTCGACGTTTTCCGATTTTGAGAAATCGAAGCGCGGCGGCACGCCGGAATCGCCAGGCGTGCGCCAATAGGTCTTCCATCCGGGCTGAAGCTGGAAGGCGATGCCGCCGAGCAGCACCGGGCCGCTGCGCGAGCCGGCAAGTAGCCGCACGGCGGAATGACCGTCCTTTTGCCACGCCGAGGCGTCCTGCGCGCGGGCCGCGAAGGCGAACGATGATGCAAGCAGAGTGACGGCAATACCAAGCGTCGTGCGCATAGGAACCATGTCGATCATGAAGCGTCTTTACAGGCAGCCATGGGTGCTAACCATTGAATTGCTTGTGATGGGGTGATGGGTCGCAGGAGCGGCCCGGCGAGCTTGATTGACAGAACTAGCACCCGATATCAGGATGCGGCGTGACACGAGAGTCTTTTGCGCATGGACCCTGAAGGCAAAGCCCCCGGGGGCAAGACGGCCGATGATCGGCGCCGTAGCGTTGCTGATATCGGCGACAAGTCCAGCCACGGCTATCTCGACGGCCGTTTGCTTATCGCAATGCCTGTCATGGGCGATCCGCGCTTCGAACGCTCCGTGATCTACATGTGCGCGCATTCGCCTGAAGGCGCCATGGGCATCATGGTCAACCGGCCGGCGGGCAGCATCGACTTTCCCGAACTTCTGGTTCAGCTCAAGATCATCGACAAGGCCGACCAGATCAAGCTGCCGGAAAATGCCGAGACAATGAAAGTGCTGCGCGGCGGCCCGGTCGACACGGGCCGCGGCTTCGTGCTGCATTCCAGCGACTTCTTCATCGAGAATGCGACGTTGCGGATCGATGGCGGCATCTGCCTGACCGCCACGGTCGATATCCTCAGGGCGATCGCCGGCGGTTCGGGTCCCAAGCACGCGTTGCTTGCGCTCGGCTATGCTGGCTGGCGGCCCGGTCAGCTCGAGGCCGAGATCCAGGACAATGGCTGGTTGCATTGCGACGCTGACGCTGATCTCGTCTTCGGCGACGATGTCGAGGACAAATATTCGCGCGCACTGCGCAAGATCGGAATCGATCCCGGCATGCTGTCGAACGAAGCCGGGCACGCCTGAGCGCGCCAGCCTGAAGTCGTCATTGACGATGCTTCGCCTGGCAACCGCGCGAGAGCCCCCCTGGCGCTGCCGTCACAGCCCCTTCAGATATTCGACCAATGCCCAGCGGTCGTCATCGCTGAGCGCGGCATTGCCGTAATCGTGGCCGGCATTGGAGTTGCCGTCGATGACGCGGCCTGAGCCGTCGCGGGTGTTGAAGACGAAGCTGTTGTCGCCGGCCGGCGCATCCAAGAGCTTGCCGTCGGCATCGCGCGTGACATAGCCGATGCGGACGGGATCGAATTCCCGGGTGCCAATCAGGAACTGCTTCGGCCGCTGCTCCGGCGGCAGCAGCAGGTCGTACAGCGTCGGCACCGAGCCGTTGTGCAGATACGGTGCGGTGGCCCAGATACCGTTCAGCGGGCGGCCCTTGTAGGCCAGCAGCGGATCGGTGCCATTCAGGCATTTGTTGCGGCGGTCCTGCGCTTCCTGCGAACGCAGCGGCCGCTGGTCCGGCGGCAGCGCCGACGGAAATTCGAAGGTCGAGCCGAGCCGGTCAGGCGTGGTGGCGAAGATTGTCTTGTTGATGTCGGCGATGACCGCTTCGTGATCGGCCCAGATCGTGCCGATCACGGTGGCGCGCAGCAGGTCGGCGACCGCGGCGCTGTCGCCGAAGTGCCGTCCGGAATTTTCGATGAAGTCGAGCGACAGAGGGGTCGGCAGATAGGTCAGGTATTTGCCGTTGAACAGGCCGCTCTTGGCCTGGTCCGTCACCGCATTGCAAGCCATCCAGATATCCGTGCCGATCTCTTTCAGCGGCGTCATGACCGCCTTGATCGGAGTCGTGAGATTGGTACGCGAAAGCTGCTTATGACAATCGGCGCAGCTCGGAACCTTCTCGCCGTTGCTACGCATCTCCTGCTCGAAGATCTTCTGGCCGCGCTGCCATTTCTGTGGATCGATTTTTCCGAGGAGCGTTGTCGGCCACGCCGGCGGGCGCAGCGTGCGTAGTTGATTTTCAAGGGTGTTCAGATTGCTGGTGTTGACGCTGGTCGCGATCTTCGGCGGGATGAAATCGAACGGCGACGTGCCGTTGATCTTGACGTCGGCGAACACGCCGATCACCTCACCGGTGTTGCGGGCCAGCGCGCCGAGGTCGTAGTCACCGACACGCTTGTTGGCGACAATGCCATTCCACTGCACC
>Ga0153954_1001104_pt1 | contig 16179 bp, 9 predicted proteins | sample TSFL038MetaG_FD_102277 | JGI IMG/M metagenome (GOLD analysis project Ga0153954, IMG submission 102277) | Attine ant fungus gardens microbial communities from Florida, USA - TSFL038 MetaG | ecosystem: Host-associated > Fungi > Mycelium > Unclassified | place: USA: Florida, Wekiwa Springs State... | reverse complement strand
TGCGACCGTCCGCTGTTCACGGGCTATACCCGCGATGGCGGCTATGCCACGCATACGGTCGCCGACGCGCGCTACTGCTTTCCACTGCCCGAACGCGGCGATGATGCCGAGATCGCGCCGTTTCTGTGCGCCGGGTTGATCGGCTGGCGCAGCTATCGCATGGCGGCGGATGGCGCGCCGCCTGCTGCGATCGGCCTCTATGGCTTCGGCGCCGCGGCACATATTTTGGCGCAGGTCGCCGCCTGGCAAGGCTGCCGCGTGCATGCGTTCACCCGACCGGGTGATGCCGCGGCGCAGGCCTTCGCCCGTTCCCTCGGGGCGGTCTGGGCCGGCGGTTCCGACGCACTGCCACCGGAGCCGCTCGATGCCGCGATCATCTTCGCCCCCGTCGGCGGGCTCGTTCCCCTGGCGCTCAAGGCGGTGAAAAAGGGTGGAAGGGTCGTGTGCGGGGGCATCCACATGTCGGACATCCCAAGCTTCCCCTATCGGCTGTTGTGGGAGGAGCGCCACGTGCTCTCGGTCGCCAATCTAACGCGCGCCGACGCCCATGAATTCCTGGACGTGGTGGCGCAAGCAGGGGTGCAGACCGAGATCACCCGCTATCCGCTGGAAGGCGCCAACGAGGCGCTGGCGGATTTGCGCGAAGGGGTGCTTGAGGGTGCGGCGGTGCTCGTGCCGTGAGTCAGGACAGGGCGACGGGCGCGCTCTTCAAATTTAAGCGATCAACGCTGCAGCGCGAAGAAAGTCATATTTGTATGGGAACCTGTGGCCGAATGAGACAGGGATGGCAGTCTCGCCTGGTGTCGGTTCCTCGCTCGCTCTGCCTGGACCGACCGCACCATGCTTCGTCAGCATCGATGGCGTCTCGCCCCTGCGAACGGTCCTCGACCGACCAACGCCTCTGGACAGACTGTCGGATGGGAGCGCACCCTGCGCCTCCGAACTTTCCGGCTTTCCCACGGTTGCCTCGCTAACGGAGATTTAGATGGCCCGACTGACGATCAACGGAACGACTCACGACGTCGATTTCGAACCGGATACGCCGCTGTTGTGGGCTATCCGCGAAGCGGTGGGTCTCACCGGCACCAAATATGGCTGCGGCATCGCCATGTGTGGCGCCTGCACCGTGCACGTCGACGGGGTCGCCATGCGCTCCTGCAGCGTGATGGCGAGCGACGTCGAAGGCAAGCAGATCACCACGATCGAAGGCCTTGCGCAGAACGGCAAGCTGCACGCCGTGCAGCAGGCCTGGATCGACAACGATGTCCCGCAATGCGGTTACTGCCAGTCGGGCATGATCATGGCGGTGGCAGCACTGCTCAAGGATAAGCCCAAGCCCACCGACGCCGACATCGACGAGGCGATCACCAACATCTGCCGTTGCGGCACGTTCCAGCAGGTGCGCGCGGCCATCCACGCCGCTGCGGCCAACGCGTAAGGGGGCGATCATGAATTACGTTCCGAAGATCGATCGCCGCTCGTTCCTCATCACCGCGGCTGCTGCCGGTGGCGGCCTCGCGCTCGGATTCGACCTGCCGCTCGGTGGTCCCGAAGTTGCTCGCGCCGCCGATGGCGCGCCGGAGGTCACGGCCTGGGTCGTGATCAAGCCCGATGACAGTGTCGTCATCCGCATCGCGCGCTCCGAGATGGGGCAGGGCACCATGACCGGCCTCGCCCAGCTTGTGGCCGAGGAGCTCGAATGCGACTGGTCGAAGGTCTCGACCGAATTCCCGACGCCGGGGCAGAACCTCGCACGCAACCGCGTATGGGGTAACTTCTTCACCGCCGGCAGCCGCGGCATCCGAGAATCGAACGACTACGTGCGCGCGGCGGGCGCCACCGCGCGGACGATGCTCATCCAGGCTGCGGCCAACGAATGGAAGGTGCCGCCGGCGGAGTGCCGCGCGGCGAGCAGCGTGATCACGCACACGCCGTCCGGCCGCACCACCACCTACGGCAAGGTCGCGGACGCCGCTGCCAAGATCGAGCCACCCAAGGACGTGCCGCTCAAGGACCCGAAGGATTGGAAGATCGCCGGCAAGCCGCTCAAGCGGCTCGACACAGCGCCCAAGGTCGTGGGCGAGCTGGTCTATGGCCTTGACCTGAAGCTGCCTGGGATGCTGATCGCGGCGATCAGGGATTGCCCGGTCTTCGGCGGCAAGCTCGTGAGCTTCGACGCGGCGAAGGTGCAGAACATGCCGGGCGTCAAGCACGTGCTGAAGGTCAACGACAGCGCGGTTGCCGTCGTGGCCGACCGCTGGTGGCGGGCGAAAACCGCCATCGACGCGCTGCCGATCGTCTGGGACGAGGGTCCGAACGCCAAGGTCTCGAGCGCCACCATCGCCGAGTTTTTGAAGACCGGCCTTGACGCCGACCAGGCTTTCATCGGTAACGAGAACGGCAACATCAAGGAGGCGGTCGCCGGCGCCGCCAAGAAGGTCGAGGCGGTCTACTCCTATCCGTACCAGGCCCACGCCACCATGGAGCCGATGAACGCGACCGCGCTCTACACGGCCGATCGTTGTGAGGTGTGGGCGCCGACGCAGAACGGCGAGGCGACGCTCGCCGCCACGGCCGAGGCTTCGGGCCTGCCGGTCGCCAAGTGCGATGTCCACAAGATGTTCCTCGGCGGCGGCTTCGGCCGGCGCACCGCCAACGACTTCGTCGCGCAGGCGGTCGCGATCGCCAAACAGATCCCCGGCACGCCGGTGAAGCTGATCTGGTCGCGCGAGGAGGACATGACGCACGGCCGCTACCATCCGATCACCCAGGCCAAGATGGTCGGCACGTTCGACAAGGACAACAACCTCACCGGGATGCACATGCGTATCTCGGGCCAGTCGATCCTCGCCTTCGTCGCGCCGCAGAGCCTGCAGAACGGCAAGGACCCGTTCGTGTTCCAAGGCCTGAATGCGGCCGGTCCGGAAGGGCAGTTCGGCTACACGATCCCGAACCTGCTGATCGACCACGCCATGCGCAACCCGCACATCCCGCCGCACTTCTGGAGGGGCGTGAACAACAACCACAACGCGATCTATCTTGAATGCTTCATCGACGAGCTGGCGCACGCGGCGGGCCAGGACCCGCTTGCGTTCCGTCGCAAGCTGATGGCGAACCATCCCAAGCACCTCGCGGTGCTCAATGCCGTGGCGGAGAAGGCAGGCTGGGGCACGCCGGCGCCGCAGGGCATCTATCGCGGCCTCGCCCAGCACATGGGCTACGGCAGCTACGTCGCCGCCTGCGCCGAGGTCTCGGTCAGCGACAAAGGTGAGCTGAAAATTCACCGCATCGTCGCCGCCACCGATCCCGGCCATGCGGTCAATCCGGCGCAGATCGAGCGCCAGATCGCGGGCTCGTTCGTGTACGGGCTCTCCGCCTTGCTCTACGGCGCCTGCACCGTGAAGGACGGCCGCATCGAGCAGGACAACTTCCACACCTACAATTCGCTGCGCATCAGCGAGATGCCGAAGGTGGAGACCATCATCATCCCCTCGGGCGGCTTCTGGGGCGGCGTGGGCGAGCCCACGATCTTCGTGGCCGCGCCCGCCGTGCTCAACGCGATCTTCGCGGCGACCGGAAAGCGCATCCGTTCGGTCCCGTTGAAGGACCAGAACCTGCGCACCGCCTGAGTAGCGGCACCTTTCCGGCACTCCATCGATCGCCGCGGTCCCAGGATCGCGGCGATCTTTTTTTGACCTCGCGCGCTCTGCTTACGTCGAAGACCCGCTCTGCGGAGAGGCGGCGCGTCCTCGCAGCAGCCTGGATGCTTCACACAGAGCGCGGCTCGGCGTGTCCGATGGCGCGCTTGATGGCCGGGAAGCGCGATCGCAGCGCACGCTCGACCTCGTCGACCTTCTCGTGCACGTCGGCGACTGTGACCGCGGGATCGACCAGGCAGTGGAAATTGACGATCTCGCCGTCCTCCGCCTCCCGCACCCGCACGTCATGCACCTCGCCGACAAGGTCGACCTTGGCCGCGATCTCGCGCAAGGCATCGTGGACCTCGCCGATGCGCGCGGGGGGCGCCTCGCGGCCGCGCCCGTCATAAGCCTGCAGCGGCTCGATATGCGTCTCGACCTCGACCTGCGGCCCCAATTCATCGCTGATCGCGTCCTCGAGGCCGCTCGCGATGTCGTGGGCGGCGCGCAGCGACAGCGCGCCGTCCACCTCGAGATCGAGCGAGACGGCGAGCTGGTCCGCGATGGTGTGCACCGTCACATGGTGGACCGCGAGCGCGCGGTTGCGGGCGATCACCATGATGCGCTCGAGCACCGTCTCGTCGTCGAGCGCACGTGGCTCGGTGGTGACCGTGACTTCAGCCTCCGGGCTGTCGGCGCGCACGATGCTGACGATGCGGTCCTTGACCGCCGCAACGCGGTCGAGCGGCAACGTGCGGCTCACCGCCACCACGAGGTCGACAAACAGCACTGCCCCCGCTTGCCGGACGCGCAACCGCTCGAGCGCGACCACGCCGGGGATACGCTGCACCGCCGGCGCGATCTTCTCGGCGGCGCCCTCCGGTGCGGTGTCGGTCAGGGTGTCGATGGTGCGGCGGCCGAGCCGCCAACCGGCAACGCAGATGAATATCGCGACCACGACTGCTGCCACCGAGTCCGCCCAGGGATAGCCGAGCGCCACCGCGATGAGGCCCGCCAGCACCGCCGCCGACGACCACATGTCGGAGCCGAAATGCAGCGCATCCGCCTCCAGCGCCTCGCTCGCCGTGTCACGGGCGACGCGATAGAGCACCCGGGCGCGAAAGAAATCGATGACGATCGAGGCGATGATCACCGCGAACGCCCATGGCGTCGCCTCGACGCCATGCCCTTCGGCGAAGATCAAGCGACGCAGCGCTTCCCAAACCACGACGACGGACAGCAGGAACAGCAGCGCCGTCGCGGCGAGCGCCGAGACGCTCTCGACCTTTCCGTGCCCATAGTGATGCTCTTTGTCGGCCGGCTTGCCGGAAATACGCACCGCGAAATAGGTCATCACCGTCGCGGCGAGATCGAGCAGCGAATGGCCAGCCTCGGACAGGATTGCGAGCGAGCCGGTGGCGAAGCCGACCGCGGCCTTGGCCGCCGTCAGCGCTGCCGACGCCGCGATCGAGGAAAGCGCTACTTGTTCCTTGACGTGCTGCATCGGCGTTCTCTGCGCCGCGACCGGTAGCGGGGCAGGCAGCGCGCGTCAATGCTGCGCGACGATTTTAGCGGCTCATCGGAATGCAAATGATTTGCATATGAAACGCGATCGCGGCGTGCTTCATGTGTGCAGTGCTTTCATGCGTGCAGCAGCAGCCGCATGATGCGATTCCCGAGGCGCGTGCTCGCCGGACTGTTGCTCAGCACGAACACGCCAAGGCGCGAGGGCGCGCCACTCCCCTGCCAGGCCACATATCCCATCCAGGAGGTGAAGCCGGCGACGCCGCCGTTCTTGTTGAGCACGATCGTTTCGCCGTCCGGCGTTGGGACCTTGGCGTGGAACCAGCCGTAGCTCGTCATCGGCCCCGGGCCATTTCCTGAGCAGGGCGGAGTCTGCATGGCGTCGGTCTGCTGATAGGCCAGCGCGCGGTCGTTCAAGCCGCCGGGAAGGCGGCCCATATTGTAGAGCAGGAACTGCATCATGTCGGCGCCGGTGCTGACGATGCCGCCGGAGGCGTAGCCCGCATCTCGTGCCGGTTGATAGTTGCTCTCCTGCGGCAGCGCCACGAAGCGGCGTGTGTAGCCGGTCGGCAGATGCGGCTTGAGGCGCGGATGGAAGACCTGCGTGTTGTTGGCGCCAAAGCCACGGCAGAATCTCTGAAGCTCGGTGTTGTAGTGCTCCGCGTAAGCCGCAGTGTCGAGGTTCGCCTGTCTGACCGTCGCCATCCCGAGCAGCGACCAGCCCAGGTTCGAATAGGCGTAGCAGGTGCCCTGCGGGAAAGGGGGCCTGAAGTGCGACAGGAAGTCGAACAGGTTCGGCAAGCTGCGCATGATGCGTGGCGGATAGACGCCGCCTCGGTTGTCTTGCGCGAAGCCCGGGCGATAGACGGCAAGATTCCTGAGCGTGATATCGGCGACAGCGGGCGACATCCTCAACCTGTCGCCGAGATGAGAGCCGAGCGTGCCCTCGTAGGGCCCGTGCAGCATGTAGTACATGCCCGAGGTGAACACCTTCGAGATCGAGCCGATCTCGAAATGGGTGTGCTCGTTGAGCGGCAGATGTTGGCCGCCGGGATTGGTCAGTGTCTGGCCGCCGGCGAAGACGAACCGTCCACGATCCCCGGAATCCGGCAGCGCGATACCGACGGTGACGCCGACCCGCGCCCTGCGACCGCCCATCGAGTGGGCGTAGTAGTCGTCGACGACGCGTTGAATCTCTTCCAGAACCTGGGCCTGCGCGGGACGCGATCGCGTGAGCAGTGATCCTGAAAGGATGGTCGCCGCCATGCCGCCGCCGGCCCGCAGCAGCGCACGTCGCGTCACCATGCGTCGTCTCCGATCTCGCGCTCGCCCGAGCGCGAGATGCCAGATTCGCGGCGTTACCGGAACAGGTTCGTGCGCGCGAGCTCGACCAGCTCGGTGCCGCGGCCGTTGATGATCGCCTTGGCGGCATAGAGGCTGAAGCCCAGCGCCTGCTCCGCCTCGATCTTGGGCGGCATCACCAGCTCCATCCCGGCCGTGACCACGTCGACCAGCGCCGGTCCGTCGTGGGCGAAGGCCTGCTGCAACGCAGCCTTGAGCCCTTCGGGGTCCTCGACCCGGATGCCCTTGATGCCGGCGGCCTGCGCGATCTTCGCGAAATCCGGGTTGTCGAGATCGGTGCTGACGTTGAGGAAGCCGGCCGCCTTCATCTCCATGTCGACGAAGCCGAGCAGGCTGTTGTTGAAGACCACGATCTTCACGGGCAAAGCGAGCTGGCGCAGCGAGAGCAGGTCGCCCATCAGCATGGTGAACCCGCCGTCGCCCGACATCGAGACCACCTGTCGGCCGGGATACGCGGCCTGGATACCGAGCGCCTGCGGCAAGGCGTTTGCCATCGAGCCGTGCAGCATCGAGCCGAGCAGGCGGCGGCGTCCGTTCATGTGCAGATAGCGCGCCGCCCATACGGTGGTCTCGCCGACGTCGCAGGTGAAGACTGCGTCTTGCGCCGCGACCTCGTCGATGATCCTGGCGAGAAACTGCGGGTGGATCGGCTTGCGGCCAGGCTCTCCCACCGCGAGTTCGTCGAGCGCCTTGCGGGCGTTGCGGTAGTGCGCCTGCGCCTTGCCGAGGAAGGTGCCGTTCGTCTTCTTCACGAGCTTCGGCAGCAGCGCTGTCAGCGTCGGACCGAGGTCGCCGACCAGACCGAGGTCGAGCCGGGTGCGGCGGCCGAGATTCTCGGCCCGCACGTCGATCTGCGCCACCTTGGCGTTGCCCGGATAGAATTGGCGATAGGGAAAATCCGTGCCCAGCATCAGCAACAGATCGCACTCGCGCATGGCGTGGTAGCCGGACGAGAACCCGATCAGCCCGGTCATGCCGACATCGAACGGATTGTCGTACTCCACGAATTCCTTGCCGCGCAGCGTATGGACGATCGGCGCCTGCGCCGTGTCGGCGAGCTTGAGCACGAGGTCGTGGGCGCCGGCACAGCCCGCGCCGCACAGGAGCGTGACCCGCTCGGCAGCGCTGATGAGGGCGGCGAGCCGGTCGATCTCACCCGCCGGCGGCAGCATGGTCGGAGGGAGAACGTGCGTGAAGCCCACGGGCGCGTCGCTCTCAGCCTCGCGCAGGCCAACGTCGCCAGGGAGCACGAGGACCGAGACCCCGCCTTTGTCGATCGCCGTGCGGATGGCGATATCGAGCATGCGCGGCATCTGCGAGGGTTGCGAGATCAGCTCGCAGTAGTGGCTGCACTCCCGGAATAGGTATTCCGGATGGGTCTCCTGGAAATAGCCGCCGCCGATCTCGGGGCTCGGGATTTGTGCCGCAATCGCGAGCATCGGGACCCGATTGCGGTGCGCCTCGTAGAGCCCGTTGATGAGATGGAGGTTGCCCGGACCGCAACTGCCGGCGCAGACGGCCAGCTTGCCGGTGACCTGCGCCTCGGCGCCGGCAGCGAACGCCGCGACCTCCTCATGACGCACATGCATCCAGCGAATGTCGGTGCGGCGCAGCGCCTCGGTGAAGCCGTTGAGCGAATCCCCGACGATGCCCCAGATGCGCTCGACGCCGGCCGCGACGAGGGTTTGTGCCAACTGGTCTGCGACACGCTTCGCCATGATTGCTCCTCCGGATTCCCGACACAACGACCCCGCAGGGGCGCGGTTCCGCTGCGATCAGCGGGCCGTGCATTATAGCGAAGGAGGGCGGGCGGAACGAAAGTGTTGGGTAAAAAGATCGTGGGCCGCGTCGGAGTTTGTCACGGGCCCGTTCGTGGCGATCGCGCGCGTGTCGATATCGCTCTTGATGGCGGCTCATCGTTCGAGCCGCGGACTGCCTCGATGCGCACGTTGTTCTTTTTTGCGCTAAAGTCTTCGGCGGCACGAAGCATTGTACCTATTGAAGCTCCAGCCTCAATTCACGATCCGCGAGGCGGATGCCTATTCAACGCCTCTAATCGTGAGAAGATGCGAGATGCGCTGCGAACGGCTGACCTTCCTCAATAGTCAATAGAAGAAAGCCGCAGCGCAATTCGATCTGCGCCACAGACACAGATCCTCGCCACGGCACGAACATCCGCAGTCGCTCCGCGTGCCGACCCTCGGGACCTGCCGCGGGTCGGCACCGACGAGGCCGCAATCAGAGCCCTACAGCGGCGGCCTTCACCACCAACCGGGCGAGTAACAGACGTTCACCCACTGGAAGCCATTCCAACGCCAGCACGAGCCGTACCCGCTGCCCGCTGCCGCGAAGGCCAGTCCTGCGGCAACCGGAAAGCCCCAGCCCCGGCGCCATCCCCATCCGCCACCGCCCCATCCGCCGCCCCATGCAACGCGGCGCCCGGCCCATCCGCCACCCCATCCGACGCGGCCCCCGGTCCAACCGCCCCGCCAGCCGATGCCGCCCGCACGAATTCCGGCACCTCGGAAAGCGCCGCCTCCGATGGCTGCGCCGCGAAATCCCCCGCGAAAACCTCGTTGCGCAAGAGCGTGATCAGGAACCAAGGACGCGAGCATTAGGGCTGAAGCGCCCAGAATGACGAGTTTTTTCATGGAGACCTTCCTTCCGCATACTCTGAAGCCAAGCTCTGAAGCCAAGCGTCAAGCACCAGGGACCAACAACAACGCGCTTCCTTCGAAATCGGTCCCTGTCGGGAGCGCAAGAACCGGCGCGCCTGCCTTATTTCAGCATGAGAGCCTGACGAAGCCCACACGGGCTCAGGTGATAATCGGAAAATCTGGTGCGCGCACGATGAACACGTCGCCGATAATTCGTGACAAATGACGATGCGAGCATTTCAGGAAAAGTGGGGACCGGTTTTCCGTCCGAAAATGCGACCAACCAAAGAAGCTCTGGCGACGTGCCTATAGTTTCCGCCGGCCTGCAGCACGGCCTTGCTTCGTGCAACGTCTACGTCGTGAGCGGTTGAAACGATCCGGCCGGCGCGGCATCAAGCTCCGACCAGTCGAGCTCCTCCTGGATGCGGAAGAACGCCTCGTCGCTGATCGTGCCGTGACGGCGCAGCCGCACCAGCGCCTCGCGTTGGGCGGCGACCGCCCGCAACCGCAGCCGGTCGTAGTCGGTGGCAGCCTGCGGCGCAGTCTGGTCTGCGGCGACCTTGCGGGAGGCCGCGTATTGGTCGCGCAAGGCCGCGGCCGCCGGCGAGGGATCGCCGGCGAGGCTGTCGAGCGCCGCCTGCATCACCGCGACCCGGGCAAGCGACACATCGCGCGCGACCGCGCCGTCGTCGGGCAGTGCCAGGCGTTTCAGCAGCGGCTTGAGCGTGAAGCCCTGGATGATAAGCGTGCCGAGCACGACGCAGAACGCGCAGAGCACGATGAGATCGCGGCCGGGGAAGTCTTCCGGCAGCGCGAACGCGGTGGCGAGCGTCACCAGGCCGCGCATGCCGCTCCATGACACGAAGATCGCACCCCGCGTAAAGGCGGCAGCCGGAACGGTTTCGTCGGGGCCCGCGCGGGACCAGCGCCACTTCAGCGCGTTGGCGGTCCGGTAGAAGCCGATCCAGAGGATGCGGACAAGGATCACCGCCGCGAGCACGGCTATGCCGAATATCATTGAGCCCACGCGCTGCTGCTGCGACAGCCGCTCGATGATGGGACGTGCCTGCAATCCCATCAACACGAAGGCCAGCACGTTGACGATGAAGATCGCGGTCTCCCAGACCGCGTAGGAGCTCACCCGAAGACGGGCTCCAATTCGACCAGGCGTCACCTGCGCCAGCGTCATGGCATAAGCGACCACCGTAATGATCGGGGAGAGCTTGAGCCGGTCGGCCAGCAGCCAGACGCCGAAGGTTGCGACGAATTGCATGATCGTGTTGCTGGGCGCGTCGTGGATCCGCGCGGACACCAACATATAGAATCGTGCGATCAGATATCCCGCAGCGACGCTTCCGACGGTCGCGATCAGGAGGATCGGCGCGTCGTGTGTGAGCGTGAATGTCCCCATCATTGTGGCGACCGCGACACGATAGATCAGCAGCGCGGTCGCGTCGTTGAGCAGGCTTTCGCCCTGCAGGATCAATCCGATCCGTTGTGGAATGTTGAGATCCTTCATCACCGCGGTGGCGGCCGTCGCGTCAGGCGGTGCGACAATGGCGCCGAGCGCGATGGCCGCGGCGACCGGCAGGCCGGCGAAACGCCAGCCGAGGAAGGCGACGACAGCGGTGGTCAGCACCACCAGAACCACGGCCAGCGAGCCGACGGGCCTGGCGTTGCGCAACAATTCCCGCGGCGAGGTATCGAACGCCGCGTCGACGAGCGCGGGCGCAACGAACAGCGCAAGCGCCAGCTCAGGGTCGATCCGGATGTTGGGTCCGAACGGCAGGAAGGCGATCGCTGCGCCCGCGATCGCGAGCAGCGATGGATAGGGCACGCCCAGGCGCCCGGCGAGCATCGTCAACGCGACGGCGGCCAGGAGAAGGGTCAGCACCCATTCGAACAGGATCATGTGTGTCGTCCTGCCGGAGGCGTATCGGATCGCGCGGCTATTGTCATGCCGCCAGCGTCCGGCGGCGGCGGATCAGGTCATTGCGCGCGAACAGCTCGGCGATCCAATCGACGAAAATCCTGAGCTTGTTGCTCAAATGCCGGTTCGGCGGATAGACGATGTGGAGCGGCATGGTCTCCGCCGCCCAGGCGGTGAGCACGCGCCGCAGGCTACCTTCCTCCAGATGCCGCTGCACCATGAACGCCGGCGCCTGGATGATGCCGAGGCCGGCGAGCGCCGCCGCCACATAGGCGCTACCGTCGTTGACCGAGACGACGGTGCGCGCCGACGGCTCGTACTGCTCACCATCGGCTGCGAAGCTCGGCGGGTAGAAGCGCCCGCTGCCGGCATGGAAATAGCCCACGATGTGGTGGCCGTGCGCAAGCTCCGTGGGGTGCAGCGGCTCGCCATGGCGCGCGAGATAGGACGGCGCCGCGCACGTGATGAACTCCATCTCTCCGATCCGCCTTGCCACCAGCGATTGATCCGTCAGCTCGCCGGCGCGCACCACGCAATCGACGTTCTCGCCGAGCATGTCGACCGGCCGGTCGGTCACGCCGAGGTCGATCTGGATCTCGGGGTAGCGGGCATGGAAATCCGGTAGCGCCGGAATGATGATCAGGATCGCCAACGATCCGCTGACGTCGATCCGCAAACGGCCTTTCGCGCTTGCTTGCGACAAGGTCATGCTGCCGTCGAGCTCGTCGATATCGGCAAGCAGGCGCACAACCCGCTCGTAATAGGCCGCGCCGTCGGGGGTGACGGTCACGCGCCGCGTGGTCCGGTTCAAGAGCCTGGTGTGCACGTGCGCCTCGAGCAGCTGGACCAGCTTGGTCAGGGTCGGCTTGGGCGTGTTCAGGGAGGCGGCGGCGCGGGTGAAGGTGCCCGCCTCGACCACCCGGACGAACGCTCGCATTGCAGCAAGCTGGTCCATCGGATTTTCTCCATTTTCGGCCTCAGAGCGGCGCCAAGGCCTTAGAGCGGCGCCAAGTGTGCCCCGATGGCCCTATTATTCACATATGGAAACAATGAAGTCACTAAAGGCCCCTTTGTTGGAGTGCCGGCCATGCCCAGTTAAGTGTGCATCGCAGCAAGCCGGTGCCATAGGGCGCCGCCGGCCAAGGGGCAACAGGCGATGGACTGCACCGAAGAGCTCTGTCAGGTGGACTGCTGCGCCATGGGCGTGCGCGTCTATGGCGGCGCAAGCCGGAGCTTGCGGCCGCTTGTGCTCCACTTCCACGGCGGCGCCTTCGTCGGCGGCTCGCTCGATGGCGGCCGCGCAGTGTCGAGCCTGCTCGTCGAGGCCGGTGCGGTGGTGGTGTCGGCGGATTATCCGCTCGCGCCCAAGCATCCGTTCCCGCATGCGCTCGAGGCTGCCTACGGCGCGCTGAGTTGGCTGCATGACCAACGCGGCCGGTGGGCCGGCAAGCGATCCCGGATTTTCGTCGCCGGCGAGGAAGCGGGTGGCAATCTCGCCGCCGGCCTCGCATTGATGGCGCGCGATCAACAGGCGCCGGCGCTCGCCGGCCAGATCCTCATCTCGCCCATGCTCGATGCAGGCATGGCCACATGCTCGATCCGTGAAGCCGAGGCCGGCCCCGTCGGCTGCAAGTGGGCGGACGGCTGGCACCAATATCTGCGCTCGCCCGACAAGGCCGCGCATCCCTATGCGTCGCCGCTCGCGTCGTCGCGATTGGCGGGGCTGCCGCCCGCGCTGGTGCTGACGGCCGAGGATGACCTGATGCGCGACGAGAGCCTGAGCTACGCGCGCCGACTGCGGGAAGCGGGGGTTGCGGTCGCGGAGCATGTGCTGCCGGCGCCGACCGGCTGGCCCGAGTCGCTCGATCAGCTTCCGCGGGTCGAGGCACCCTCGATCCAGGCTGTCGCGCCCGAGCCTCCTTGGCGCGGCGTCGTGCGCGACCGCTTCGCCGCTTTCCTCAATGAGAATTCGCCGACGCGGCGTGCCGCATCGGTTCAGCCGTGATTGGACTGGGAATGGAGCCAACCGTGAAAAAGTCTTTCCTTCGCGCCCGTGCCGGGCTTGCAGGGATCGTGGTGGCCGCCGCCGCGGTGGGGGCCGCCTGGATGTTCGCCGTTCCAAGCAGCGCGCCGCGCGCGAGCAATCCGCCCGCCGGCTCGCCGGCAACGGCAACGCCCGTCTCCGTCGCCGTGGTCGAGCAGCGCGACGTTTCCCTCTGGGACGAGTTTTCCGGCCGGCTCGAAGCGATCGATCGCGTCGAAGTGCGCTCGCGCGTGGCGGGCCAGATCAAGTCCGTGCACTTCCGGGAGGGCGCGCTGGTGAAGCAGGGCGATCTCCTCATCACCATCGATCCCGATCCCTACGCCGCCGAGGTCGACCGCAACGAAGGCCAGGTTGCGGCGGCGCAGGCGCGGGTTGCGCTGACCAGCAACGACCTCGAGCGCGGGCGCCAGCTCTACGATAGCCGCACGGTCTCGCAGCGCGAGCTTGACCAGCGCCTCAACGCCCAGCGCGAGGCCGATGCAAACCTGCGCGCGGCGCAAGCCGCGCTGCAGGCGGCGAAGCTCAATCTCGACTACACGCAGGTGCGGGCGCCGGTGTCGGGTCGCGTCGGCCGGATCGAGATCACCGTCGGCAACCTGGTCGCCGCCGGGCCGGGCGCGCCGGTGCTGACCACGCTGGTCTCGGTCAATCCCATCTACGCGAGCTTCAATGCCGACGAGGACGTGGTCATGCGCGCGCTGAAGGCGATCGGCGCCGACGCCCGCGCCCATACCAAGCTCGACGGCATCCCGGTGCAGATGACGACGCTGGCGAGCAATGGCGCGCCGATCGAGGGCCGCCTGCAGCTGATCGACAACCAGGTCGATGCGCGCAGCGGCACGGTGCGCGTTCGTGCCGTGTTCGACAATGCCGACGGCAGCCTGATGGCGGGCCAGTTCGCGCGGCTGCGCATGGGCCAGCCCAAGAGCGTCCCGGCCCTGATGGTGAACGAGCGCGCGGTCGGCACCGACCAGGACAAGCGGTTCGTCCTGGTGGTCGGCGATGACAACAAGGCGCAGTACCGCGAGGTCACGCTCGGCGCCGCAGTCGACGGGCTGCGCGTGGTGACGCACGGCCTCAAGTCGGGCGAGCGCATCGTCGTGAACGGATTGCAACACGTGCGGCCGGGAGCGCTGGTCGCTCCGCAAGTGGCCCGCATGGATCTGAGGCCCGAAATGCAGGCGCAGTCGCAGCTTGCCAACGATGGGGTCGTCGCGCGCTAAGGCGACGAGGGGGCACCCGCCATGAACATCTCCAGGTTCTTCATCGATCGACCGATCTTCGCCGGCGTGGTGTCCGTGCTCATCTTTGTGGCGGGCCTGCTTGCGCTGGGCGCCATGCCGATCTCCGAATATCCGGAGGTGGTGCCGCCGTCGGTGGTGGTGCGCGCGAACTATCCCGGCGCCAACACCAAGGTCATTGCCGAGACGGTCGCCACGCCCATCGAGGAACAGATCAACGGCGTCGAAGGTATGCTCTACATGAGCAGCCAGGCCACCACCGACGGCCTGATGACGCTTACCGTCACCTTCAAGCTCGGCACCGATCCCGACAAGGCGCAGCAGCTGGTGCAGAACCGCGTCTCGCAGGCGTTGCCGCGCCTGCCGCAGGAGGTGCAGCGGCTCGGCGTTACCACCGTCAAGAGCTCACCCGATTTGACGATGGTGGTGCATCTGCTCTCGCCCAACAACCGCTACGACATGACCTATCTGCGCAACTACGCGGTCCTGCACGTCAAGGACCGGCTGGCGCGTATCGACGGGGTGGGCGACGTACAGCTGTTCGGCTCCGGCGACTACTCGATGCGGGTGTGGCTCGATCCGCAGAAGGTCGCGGAGCACGGCCTTTCCGCAAGCGACGTGGTGCGCGAGATCCAGGCGCAGAACGTACAGGCGGCGGCCGGCGTCGTCGGCTCATCCCCGGGCCTGCGCGGGCTCGACCTGCAGCTCGCGATCAACGCCCAGGGCCGCCTGCAGAGCGAGGAGGAGTTTGCCGACATCGTCGTCAAGACCGGCGCCAACGGCGAGATCACGCGGCTGCGCGACATCGCGCGCATCGAACTCGGGGCGGCGGATTATTCGTTGCGCTCGCTGCTCGACAACAAGGCGGCGGTCGCCATCCCGATCTTCCAGTCGCCGGGATCGAACGCGATCGCGATCTCCGACAACGTGCACAAGGTCATGGCCGAGCTGAAGAAGACCATGCCTGCGGGCGTCGACTATCAGATCGTCTATGACCCGACCCAATTCGTCCGCGCCTCGATCGAAGCCGTCGTCCACACCCTGCTCGAGGCGGTGGTGCTGGTCGTGCTGGTGGTGATCCTGTTCCTGCAGACCTGGCGGGCCTCGATCATCCCGCTTCTGGCCGTGCCTGTCTCGATCATCGGCACCTTCGCCGTGCTCTATCTGCTCGGCCTTTCGATCAACGCGCTGAGCCTGTTCGGCCTTGTGCTGGCGATCGGCATCGTGGTCGACGACGCCATCGTCGTGGTCGAGAACGTCGAGCGCAACATCGAGGAGGGCCTGTCGCCGCGCGAGGCGACTTATCGTGCGATGCGCGAAGTCTCGGGGCCGATCGTCGCGATCGCGCTGGTGCTGGTGGCGGTGTTCGTGCCGCTCGCCTTCATCAGCGGTCTCACCGGCCAGTTCTACAAGCAGTTCGCGCTGACGATCGCGGTCTCGACCGTGATCTCCGCCATCAATTCGCTGACGCTGTCGCCGGCGCTCTCCGCGCTCCTGCTCAAGGGGCATGACGCGCCCAAGGATCTCCTGACGCGCGCGATGGAGCGCACGCTCGGCTGGTTCTTCCGCGGCTTCAACCATGCCTTCAAGCGCGGCTCCGATGGTTACAGCCGCGGTGTGCGCGGTGTTATCTCCCGCAAGACCGTGATGATGGGCATCTATCTCGCCCTGGTCGGTGTCGCATTCGGCCTGTTCAAGTCGGTGCCGGGGGGCTTCGTGCCTGGTCAGGATAAGCAGTACCTGGTGGGTTTTGCGCAACTGCCCGATGGCGCCACGCTCGACC
>Ga0153954_1001103_pt1 | contig 16181 bp, 15 predicted proteins | sample TSFL038MetaG_FD_102277 | JGI IMG/M metagenome (GOLD analysis project Ga0153954, IMG submission 102277) | Attine ant fungus gardens microbial communities from Florida, USA - TSFL038 MetaG | ecosystem: Host-associated > Fungi > Mycelium > Unclassified | place: USA: Florida, Wekiwa Springs State... | reverse complement strand
GGCGTGGATCTGAGCCGTGTAGGGGTCAACTTCCAGCGCGACGCGACTGACGACGTTGCCGAGGTCGAACGGACCCGCGACGGCGGGCGCAACGATCACCAGGCTGAGCGCGCCGCCTTTGTACGGGCCGGCCAGGTAGGCCTTGCCCGACGCGTAGTAAGGCGAGGAGCCGGCGCCGGCGCCGATCGTGACCGTGCCGACTTCCGAGGCGGCGGGGCAGCTCGGATTCGTCGTCTCGAGCGCGCCCTGCTGCGGGGCTTCCCGCGCCTTGGCTGCCGCGATTTGCTCCTCGGAGCAGTAGGGGATGCCGGCGAGCCTGCCGAGTAGGCCCGAGGGCAGGGTCGTGTCGATCCCGGTGATGTGTTGTTCGCCGTCAGCCCGGGCCAGATTCAGCACGAAGGGGCTGTAGGCGCCGGCCGTCGGGTTGACGGTCCCGGCCGCAAACGACGGGGAGGCCGGGGCGCCTGCTTCCGAGGTCGGGCAGTCGCCCGAGCCCGACGCAGCGACATTGGTCGCGAAGGCGTCCGTGGGATGCGCGGTCGCCCCTTCCGGCGTCGACCACGGCACCAAGGAGGACGTCGTGGTGTAGGTACCGCAGGAAAGCGGCGTCTTCAACGATGCGGTCGGCCCGTCGAAGAAGTGCAGTTCGATGTCTTCGAGGGGCAGCTCTGGATTTTCCGTGAACTTCGCGGTGAGCTGGCCGGTGACGGGATCGGGCGTGACCTTGCCGGCCAGCTTGGCGATGATCCCGGATTCTTCGTCTTCGATCGCCAGGTAGATCGCCAGGAGAGAGCCGAACGGGTTCTGGAAGGGCTTCGCGACGAAGATCTCGCCGGCAAGCTTGTGTTCCAGAAGCGGCGTCGACACTTCCAGGGTGCCGATCTTTGACGTGTTCGGACACGTCTGCGGCTTTTCGTCGAAGCGCAGCTTGCCCTCTTGTTCAGGTTCATGCGACCGGCCGATCTCTTCTTCCGTGCAGGTACCGAGGCCGTTGGCCCCGGACGGGTTCACCGAGACGCCCTCCGGCAGGGTGACTTCGGCGTCCTTCAGGTTCGCCGTACCCAACCCTTCCGAACTCAGGTTCTGCGGTTGGTGGAGGACGAAGTCGAGACCCGTGGGACTGTCGGCCCGCTGGTTCGGCGCCTGCCCTTCGGTCGGCTGCGAGGAGATCGTCGGCGAGAACGGCATCGCCCCGCAGCCCGAAACGCTGACCGGGTTGCCAGCGAGGTCGGTGGAGAACACGGGGCGGCTCACGTAGCGGCCGGGTTCGAGCCAGCTGTCCACTTCCCCCGTGCTCAGGCCCGGAGAACCGGGGCAGTCGGCGGGAAGGGTGAGGAAGGCGGCCTTGCGGCGTTCGACCGAGCAATCCCGAGCCACGCCTGATTTCACTCCGATACAGCCGCCACGAACTTCTATTCCGCGCATCGCGTCGTGGCTGGCGTCACTCGGATCACCCCAGAGGCTGATCTGGGCACCCAAGATGGGGACCTTCGCCAGGGTGTCGGCGGAGGTCGCGGCAAGCTCGTATTCGCCCGCGGCATTGACGTGACCGGCGAGGAGCACTTTCATTTCGGACCCAGCTTCAAAGCCCAACTCCGCCGGCGAGCCCCATGGTGGGACCAGGTTCCAGACAGGTTCAGTCTGGGCGATCGGGCCGGTCAGGAAGATATTTGAGGTTGCGAGCCCCACCTGGGAGTCCAGCGGGCATTCGTTTGCCATGAACTGCGCCATGCGGCAGCGCGAGGCAGCCGTCGGGTTGACGTAAAGCCCGCGCGGCAGCGTCACCGTGATGTTCTTCGGTTCGGATACGCCAAGCAGCTTGTTTTCTGAAGCCTTCCAGGTCGGAAAGCCGACAGTGACCGACGCCTGGTACGGATGGCCGCCCGCTTGGGTCGCAGTCGAGCCATCCGGTTCGCCGGCGTTGGTGAAAAGGCCCGCCGGCCCCTCGAGAAAACCGAAGGGTGGGATTTCCGGGCCGAGCTGCGTTTCCATAGTCACCGTCCGCGATCCGGCGCCGCCGCCGGAAATTTCGGCTTCGTCGACCACCTGATCCGGCGCCCCTGCAGGCACGTCGATCGGGACCCTCATGTAGATCGTTTCACCCGGCGCCACCTCTTCCGGGCTCTCGCAGCTGACCACCTGGCCAGTAACACCGCAGTCGAAATTGAGGGTGGTCCTCGGCGAATAGGCTCCCGGCGGCTGGATCGTTGACGGCTCGATCCCGGCCGGGATCCTGTCGGTGAGCGTGACGGCGGTACCGTCGGTCGGGCTCCCACCGACGTTCGTCGCGACCAGCAGATAGCCGGGCCCCGCATTCACGAAGCTCGATTCGACCCCCTTGGGGAACACGGTCGGGTAACTGACGACGGACAGCGACCAGGCCGGCGCCGGCTCGGCTGCACCGGCGCTCGACGCCATAAGGAGCAGGACGGAGGCGACGGCCATCGCCCAGGTCGTAATGGCCCTCCTGGCAACAACCGTCATTTTGAACCTCCATTCTTGTGGTGGGAGGGCTGCTTGACGCAGACCTGCTTGCCGTGGCGCTTCGCCTTCTTGAAGCCCTTGCGGCATTTCACCTTGTGCTTGTGGTGGGAGGGCTGCTTGACGCAGACCTGCTTGCCGTGACGTTTCGCCTTCTTGAAGCCCTTGCGGCACGACAACGGCGGCGCCGTCTGGGCTTCGCTGAAGCCCGCACTCCCTGCCGACTGTGGAGGCGGCGCAGCGGTCGGCGAGCCTTGGCAGGAGCCCCGTTCCAAGCATGGATTCGAGGGTGGCGGGTTCTGGCTTGCAAGCCCCCCGCCAACACGAGCATCGTAGATGTCGAACAATTCGTCCTTGTCCTGGCCGACCAGCTGCCGGGAGGTGTAGAAGAAAGCGTCGTCGCCCTTGCCGTCGGCGCCTCCAAAGAAGGAGGGTTCCGGGCTGGTCCCGGTCGAGATCAGGTAAAGGCAGCCCGCTGCAGACGGCGCGTAAGAGGCGTTCGCCGTGGTGCAGGAGCCGGTGTCTGGGGCCTCCCACTCGTAGACGTCCTGGCAGGACGGAACCAGCTGCCCGGTGTTGGACACACGGACGTCGGGGCAGGCTAGGTCGCCGTTGGTGTCGCCAGTGGCCAGCTTCTCGGCGGTCTCAAAGAAGAAGCGGCCACCGTCGGCAGAGAGGTTGCCGGTAAGCCACGCGGCCGATGAAACCCCGATCGGCCTGCCGAAAGCTTCGATGCTGAACAACGTGGGGGGCGCGACGGGTGCGGATCCGGTCGGGGCACAGGTGATGCAGTGCAGCCCGCCGCCGACGCGGTAGCGGTAGAACTCCGGCACGCCATGGTTTTCGTAATCGGTGAGTTGGCCCCGCGAGCGGAAGACGATCGTCTTCCCGTCGTCGCTCACACGCGCCTGCCGCTGTTGGAACTGCGTCAGCCCGACCGTGGAGGGGAACCAGTCGGCCTGATCGGAAACATCTCCAGCGCCACCGCCAGGCACCATGGCCGAGAGTCGGGTTATGAACTTGATACCGGAGCCCGCTTCCCAAAGGTAAAGATTGCATTCATATTGGACGCCCACAAGCGGCAAGACGACGCAATTGCCTCGAGTCGCTCCATTTCCGACACCATCACCAAGCACGCCATTCGCAGCGAAATAGACGCGAGAGCCATCGGCACTTGCGCCCAGCACCCCTTGGACTTCGGCACCGTAGGGGTCGGATGGATTGGCGTCGGGAGTGATGTCGGCGAGCGTGCCGTCGGCCGCTTCAAAGCGGTAGAGGTCGTTCCCCAGGTCGCGGCCGTTCCCGGCCCAGTAGATGTGGCCGGAGTCGACGGCAATGGCCCCCGGGCGTGGCATGCCCGGGAGGAAGCTCTGGTTCACGGAGCTGCCATTGAGGTTAGCGCGGCCGATCGTCCCGGTGCCGGTGTTGGCCCAGTAGATGTAGTTGGAGTCGACGGCGACGCCACCGTTGGGTTTGGATCCACCAGTGACGAAGGCCTGATTCGGCGTGGCGCCCGCGATCGTGGCGCGGCCGACCGCGCCCGTGGCCGGGTTGGTCCAGTAGACGAACGAGCCGTCGACCGCGACACCATCCGGCCCGCTCGCGCCGCTCACCGTGACGAAGGCCTGGTTGGGCAAGCCGCCGCCGAGTTCGGCGCGGGCAATTTTTCGGGTCGCAGCGGTAGTGCCGGCGTTGGCCCAGTAGATGTAGTTGGAGTCGACGGCGACGCCCTGCGGGTTGCTGGCGCCAGTGATGAAGTTGGGTTCGGGGTTGGAGCCATCGAGTTCGGCGCGGCCGATAGTCCCGGCCCCGTTGGCACCGCTGCCGGCGTTGGCCCAGTAGATGTAGTTGGAGTCGACGGCGACGCCCTGCGGGTTGCCGGCGCCGGTGATGAAGTTGGGTTCGGGGTTGGAGCCATCGAGTTCGGCGCGGCCGATAGTCCCGGCTTCGGGATCGGTCCAGTAGAGGTGGGATCCATCGACGGCAACGCCGCCCGCCAGTGCCGGGACGATGCCTTCTTCGAGCCCCGTGGCGCCGATGCCAACCCTGCCGATTGCCGGTTCTGGGCCGGTGTGGGCATCCTCGGTGAGCTCCTCCGGGCTGGCGAAGAACGCGGTGGAGCCGTCGGTGGCAGCGGTCATGAACGCCGCCGGCTGGGGACCGTTGGGGTCTTCCACGCCATCGTCCGGCCGGGAGACCTGAACCGTGCAGGCTGCTTGAGGTTCGGTGCATTCCCCTTGGCCATTAAGCTCACTCTGGGGAGCCAGGGGGTGGAGACGCAGGTACAGTTGGCCGCTGCCGAGGGCGGTGAAGTAGACGCCTTCTCCGTCGGCGAAAAGAACGTTCGTGGAGTAGTAGCCGTTCTCGGTGCCGCCCCGTTCGGTGGGTGCTTTATTTTCTGCCCAGCCATACGGTCCGGCGACCGCTCCGGCTGCCGGCGCTACGCCTTCAGGGTCCTCGCCATTGAGGACCCCGGCGAGCCGGATGCCGATGCCTTCACGCCAGACGTATAGATTCCTACCGAATTCGACGCCTGCGGGAGTGAGCTTACCTTCGGTTTCGAAGAGCACCGTCGAGTCATCGGCCGAGGTGGCGACGATGGCCGGTTCGTATGCTTTTTCCGGCGCAATGAGGGTCAGCTGGCGGGTCTGGTTGTCCCGCCGGTAGAGCCGTTCAGCGATAATTCCAGCTTCGTAATCCCAATTGGTCACATAGGAGTATTTGAGGTCATCGCTCTCGCCCACGAAAAGGCCTTCGATACCGGTGGTCGGCGGGGGCAGGAGCCCCTGCGTCACCCATCCTTCAGCGCCCCGGGTAGCGAGATAGGTGCCGAATTCCTGGGCACCTTCCGCGCCCGGCAGGGTTCCCTGCTGGTTGAAGCTGATAGCGCCACCGTCGATAGCAGCCTGGACCCGGTACTTGGCACCTTCGGCGTTGGTGCCGTACTTGTTAACTGGCGTTGCCTGCTCGTAGGCACGGCCGTCGGGGAGCCCGCCCGCCGGAGCGGCCTGATCGGCGGCCGCGCGCATCGCGCCGAAGGCCAGCATCCAGGCACCAAGGAGGAGCGCAAGGGCGCAGCCAATAGTTCTCCCAAAACACAGCGTCGGACCCTCCACCTTCCCCTGCCCCCTTTTGAAGAATTTGGCCACCGCCGTGGTGGCCGTCCCTGTACCGATAGGTTGCGGACCACCAAGCCCATACCTATCGGTATTAGATTTGAACATACTTCGATGTCGAATGCAAGAGAAGAGCGGGCCGCGTCCCTGACGCGGCCCGCTCTTAACCGTCAATGCTGACTGGACCTTGAGGTGCTGTATCAGGTCCGACGTCGGCTAGAGGCCGACGCCTACCGTGGATCCTGCTTCCGCCAGCATCAGTTTGCCGGTCGCGGTGAGAAAGGACGGTTTCGCCCCGAACAGCAGCGTCTGGCCAGAGGCTTCCTGCAGTGTCTGCGACGCTTCGCCTTCGAGGTATGTCGCATTGGTACCCGTATTAACCTTCAGCGCGGCGGTGCCTTCCACTTCGTATTCACCGCTGACGCCACAGCCTCCGCCGCCCGCTTTCCGGGTGATTTCGATGAAGACGAATTCAGCTTCGACCGGGGTGAACATGGCGTAGGTCACTTCGCCATCTTTCGCGGTTTTGATCGTTTCCAGTCTCCCGGTGACCGAGTCGGTGTTGATCGTGCCGGCGGGCGCTCCGAAGCTCTGGACCTGGCAGCCCGGTGCTTTTTCCACTTCGCAGTTGGAGAAGCCGAGTGATTCGACTTCGCCCGTGTCCGGCCCTTCGATGAAGCCGTTGTGGGCGTTCAGTTCCGTGCAGTGGAGCGTGATGTTGAGACCCGGCACCGTGAGCGTGCTCGCCCCGCTCAGTTCGACTTTTTCGGCAACCGCCGCGGTTTCTCCTGCGCCGAGCGGTGAACCGTTGACGTTCCAGTGCGGCGCGGCCATCGCGGCGTTCGCCGTCACGGCGGAAAACGCGGCGACGAGACCGACCAGCAGGCCGATCAGTGTGAACTTCCGACTCATTTAGAGCCTCCCTTTCGTTGATTCCCGAGCGACCAGCAGAGCCGAACGCTCGGCGGTTGCGTCTCGATTGACGCTCAGCGGAGCCTGAGCGCTGGGAGGCGGCCTGTAAAGTTTTGCGACGCGAAGTTTTCTATCTCGATCGCTTAAGGACCTGGGTGCGCTGCAGTGGGGCTGATGTCGGTGGTCACCAGGGCCCCGACCTTCCAGTCGCCGCCCGGTTCGCGTTCCATGCGGATCGCGTAGGCCTTGCCGTCGGTGCCGTGGTAGAGCGCGTAGGCGCGGGGGCCTTCGACGCGGAGGAGGTCGATCGGGCCGCCGAGGGTGTCGACGCGGGCGGGCTTCGATTTGGCCAGCGGCTTGGCGGCGGATTCGATGCTCGCCACGCAGGTCTTGCCTTTGAATTCTTTCTTGACCTGGTTGACGACGAACTTGCTGAGGGTGGCGCACTGCTCCGTCCAGTCGGCTTCCTGGCGCGCCTTGAGGTTGGGCTCGAGGACTGCTGACGCCGCTTCGCGTTCGGCTTCGCTCGCGGGCTTGCCGAAGCGCACGATGGATTTGTTCTGCGGGTCGACGACGAATTTCTTATTGAGGTGGGCGGTCGTCGTCGCGGCGGTCGAGGAGCCTCCCGACCCCGATCCTCCGCAGCCCGCCGCGCCGACCACGGCGAGGATGCCCGACGCGAGCAGGGCGATCGATCTCACCTTCCGAGGCGTGGGTCCACTCATCAGATTGCTCCCCCTGTTTGATCAGCAGTCGTTGAAAAGTGGGTTGAGACTACCTTACGGGCGGAGTTCCGGCCTCGGCCCGAATCGCTTCGGTGGCCGCCACGGAGCCGACGATCGGCGCCAGGACGACGTAGGAGAGGAGCGGCGCCACCGACGGGAGGCTGCGGGTGCGGCCGGCGGCGATATCGGACTGGGCGATGTGCCAGGCGGCGGCGACCGAGGCTTCGGTCGCGATCGCCGAGGGGCGCTGGTCGGCGGGAACTGTCGCCCGCAGGGCGGTGGCGGTCCGGTCGATCATCCGCTCCCTGGTGAGGAGGCCTGTCTTGCCGGGCGCCAAGATCCCCTGGAAGATCAGCCGCGCCATCGTCCGGTTGCGTGCCGCCTGGGCGCAGAGCGCCAGGATGAACCGGCAGGTGCGCCGCTCCCAGCCGGCGGCGTTCGCCGACCAGCCGGTGGCCGCGTCGGCCGCTTCTCCCGTGATCAGTTCGACCGACGCGAGGAAGCACTCGTCGGTGCCGGCGAAATGCGCTTCGAAGCTCCGCCGGGAGACGCCCGCCTCGGCGCGCAGCTTGGGCACGGTCAGGCCCGCGACCCCTTCGGCGGCCACCAGCTTCGCCGCCGCCCGCAGCAGCCGCTGCCGCTCCCCGCCGATCGGGGCGACGCGACCGGGCCCCTCGTCGGCGGGGAAGGGCGCCCGCTCGCGGCGCGAGCGCCAGATCGTCGTGCCGTCGGCGGCGGCCGGCAGCGAGAGCACCTCGGGGCGAGGCAGGGCGAGCATCCAGTCGCTCAGCTGCTCGGCCAGGACGGGGAGCTCGTCGCAGCGTCCCGCGATCGTTGTGGTCCTCGCGACGTGGAGCATCCCGGCGGTCATGCCTGCGACGAGATGGCGGGGCGCGGCGACCGACCGCGGCGCTCCCGCGAAGCTGCCGGCGATGAGCCCTTCGAATTCGGCGACGGCCCGGCCGATGCGCCGGCGCGCGGTCGGGCCGGCGGCGAAGATGTCGAGCAGCGCCAGGCGGGCGACGCGCGGCTCCCCCGCCAGGTCCTCCATCAGGATCGTCACCGCGGTCCGCAGGGATCGCCGCCAGTCCGCCTGCCGGCTCTGGCCCGCCGCGGCGTGGTCGACCGCCGTCGCGATCGCCGCGTCATAGGTCGCGGCGAGGCAGTCCTCGGCGTTGAGGAAGTGCTTGTAGAAGGTCGCGGTCGAGACCCCGGCGGCGCGGACCAACGACCGGACCTTGACGCCGCCCCAGCCGGCGGTGCCGACGGACACGATCATCGCCTCCTGCAGGCGACGACGTTGGTCGGCCAGGACCTGGTCGGCCGGCAGGCCGGGGCCTGGCTTCAACTTCCTGAAGAGCGGCTTCACGTCGACCGAGAGTCCCTGCTCGGCGCCCACCGTCTTGCTCGGCGCCCCTTCCGAATCCGCCATGCTCACCCCCGTTGCATTGACTTCGCCATTTATTCAATTAGCGTTGTTCGAGGAGGCTAGCGGACGACGATGGGACAGGGAAGAGGGCAATCGAAGACGACGCTCGTGACCCTCGGTCCGAGCGGTACCTGCCACGAGCGCGCCGCGCGCGCGTACGTGGACTTCCAGGGAATCGGGGACCACGAGGTCATCTTCATCGAAGACTTCTTCGAGGGGCTGGAGCGGATCCGGGGACGCGAGGGGGCGTTCCTGATCCAGTGCAGCGCGCACCCGCTGGTGCACAAGGTAACCGAGCGGCACTGGGCGGAGGTGTTCGTGGTCGACACGTTCATCTACCCGACGAAGGCCCTGGCGGTCCTGAGTCGCCGGGAGGTCGAGCGGCCCAGGACCCTCGGCCTGGTCCCGGCGACGGCGGGGTACGTCGACGAGGGCGAGTGGGAGGAGATCGTCGACGTGGTCTCGAAGCCGATCGTCGCGCGGGAGCTGCTCGAGGGGCGCTACGAGGCGGGGCTCACGCACCTCGAATACGCCGAGCGCCACCCCGACCGGCTCCGGGTCGAGCAGGAGATCGGGGAAGTCGACACGACCTGGGTCGTCTACGGGACGCGCAAGCGATTCCGGGGCGAGGTGATCGGGATCCCGTCGCCCGAGCTGTTCCGGCGCGCCGCGCCTGCCGGGTAGAGCGTCGGGTCAGCCAGGGCGCGTGTCGAGAACTTCGCGGACTCGAGATATCTGTTCAGTCCATACCTGGGCGGCAGGGTCGATCAGTCCGACCAGGGTGAGCATCTCCTTGTAGTGCGTGTCGATCGGCCGGCCCGTAATCGTCTCGTGGTGGGCGAGGCGGTTACGGAAGGGGACGAGCTTCGACATCAATGCGGCGACCTCGGCTCGATCTCCCGAGCCCGCAGGGAACGCCCTATGCAGACGGGAGACCCACAGCCCGTCGTACTTCTTGTCGAAGAGGGCGCGCCAGAACCCGAACGACAGGCCTGCCACAACTCTCCCGCGGGTCGGCACCTTGCCATCGCGCGAGATCCTCGCGATGGTGTCACGGACTCGTCGCCGGGAGGCATCGTTCAGGATCGTCGGATCCTCAAGCCAGGTTTCCCGCGGTGCCCCACCAGCGTCAACCGGCAGGAACTGCGCGTCGACAGCATTACGCAAGATCACCTCAACGTGATGAAGCGTCTCGAATATCGCGGCGGAGATACGGGCGTTCCAGATGTAGAGCGCAACAGCCTCCGCGTGGTTGCCATCGGTCATGACGACGTAGGGAGCGAACCGCGCATCGGTGATCCATTTCTTAGCTTGAGATGGCTGCATGGAAGCGAGAGGGCAGCGCTAGACTAATTGGGGTATGCCCCAGGTAAGGCTCTCCCGCCTCGGCGGTGATCCCCCTGGGGCTCCGTCGCTATTAGTCTCCGCTCGCATGAGCGACTACGCGGTGAAAAACTTGCTGGAGATCGACGATCTGTCCGAGGGGCCGGAGGTCGAGGCGCGGTTCTCGAGGAAATACCTGGACTCGGAGGAGCTCGGGGTGAGCCTGTTCCGTTACGCGCCGAACCTGACGGCAACGGATGGGCATCACCATAAGGAGCAGGAGGAGGCCTACGTGGTCGTCGGCGGGTCCGGGCGGATCAGGCTGGACGACGACGTGGTCGAGTTGCGTCGGTTCGACGTCGTGCGGGTCGCGCCGCAGGTGGTGCGGGGGTTCGAGGCCGGGCCCGAGGGGCTCGAGGTGATCGCGGTCGGGGGCCGGAAGCCCGAGGGTGGTGACGGGGTGCGCGACCCCGACCGCTGGCCGCCTCAGTAGCCGGATTCGCCGCTCGGGGCCTGGGCCCGGCCGCCGTGGTCGTCACCCGGCTCGTTGCCGTGGCCACCATGATCGTCGCCGGGCTCGTTACCGTGACCGCCATGGTCGTCCCCGGGCTCGTGGCCGCGGCCGTGGTGATCGCCTTTGGCGTGGTGTTTCCCGTGGTGGTGATGGCGGCCGTGATGGTGGTGCTTGCCGTTGTCGTCGTTGCCGTGGTGATGCCCCTGGTGGTGGCCGGGCGGGTCGTCGGCCCCGTTGGCGGCCAGGGCGGCGCCGGTGCCGCCGATCGCCAGGACCAGGGCGGCGGTGGTTGCGGCTGCGATGCGTTTGAGCACTTCTTGCCTCCTACCTTTTGGACGAGTGGGCGCGGACGGATGATGATCCGCTTTGGCACGGGTATACGACGGAAGCCCAGGGATGGTTCAGACCTGTCTTGGACTTAGGATTGCGGCTGTGGGCCCGCACGAGAAGAAGCCGACCAACTGGCGCGCCTGGATCACCGGGATCCTGATCGCGCTGGTCGTGGTCGTCTGCCTGCAGAACTCGCAGAAGGTTTCGGTCGAAGTCCTCTTCGCGACCTTCAACGCGCCGCTGATCATCGTTCTCGCCATCTTCACCCTGATCGGGATGCTGATCGGCTACATCGGACCGGTCTGGCGACGGCACCGGCGCGAAGAGAAGCGCGCGGGCCAGGATCTCGAGAAGCGCTAGAGCCATCCGCGACCTAACGCCGATGAGTCGCGGCGGCGGGAGTGGTCTATTGGCCAGATAAGCGAACGAGGAGGTCGGGATGTTGCTGGACGGGAAGGTGGCGGTCGTCTACGGAGCGGGGTCGATCGGCGGCGGGGTGGCGCGGGCGTTCGGGGCCGAGGGGGCGCGTGTGTTCGTCGGCGACCGGACCGCGGCGAAGGCCGAGGCGCTGGCGGCGGAGATCGAGGCGGCGGGCGGCTGCGCGCGCGGGCTCGAGGTCGACGCGCTGGACGAGGAAGCGGTGCGTGGGTTCGTCGGCGCGGTCGCCGGCGAGGCGGGCCGGCTCGACGTCTCCTTCAACCTGATCTCGGTCGGCGACGTGCAGGGGACGCCGCTGGCGGAGATGGGCTGGGCCGACTTCATCCGGCCGATCGAGACCGCGGTGCGCTCCAACTTCCTCACCGTGAAGGCAGCGGTGCCGCACATGGTGCGGGGTGGCGGCGGGGCGGTGCTCTTCTTCGGCGGCAGCGGCGACCCGGTGCCGAACTACTCGATCGGCGGTTTCCAGATCGCGCTGCACGCGGTCGAGGCGATGCGGAACCAGTACGCCAGCGAGCTGGGGGCGGCCGGGGTGCGTTTCGTGACGCTGCGGACCGGCGGTATCCCGGACACGATCCCCGACGTCATGGACGGTGCCGAGGAACTCGCGCAGAGCCTCCACGACGCCACGCTTACCGGGCGGGCGGCGACGCTCGAGGACGTCGGCGCGGTGGCGGCATTCGTCGCCTCCGACAAAGCGCGAACGATGACCGCGGCGACCGTGAACGTCAGCGCCGGCGCGCTGATCGACCGGTGAACGGGCGCGCCCACGGCGCCCACACTGGTTGGGAGTTGCGCTCCGGGGGTACAGCGTCGGTGTAGTGATCGACTGAACCAAGGAGGAGGAACGAAATGGCAGCCAGAGATCACAGCAGAGGTGGCGTCGGCGGGATTTCGCTCGGCGGGATCCTGGTCATTATCGGCATCGTCTTGATGATCGTCTGGAGCTTCTGGGTCGGGCTGATCGTCCTGCTGATCGGGCTGATCGCGTTCGGCGGGTTCGCCCGTGGCAAGTGGTACTGAGGTAGGTGCCCTCAAGACCCGCCTCTCATAAGGGCCCGGGCCTCCACGGGCGGGGACGGACAAGGGTTCAGGCCGTTGCGCCCGTCCGGAGGGTTCGTGACGAACCCAGGTGTTCCGTCACGGTCCCATGCACAGCAGCCGCCCCGCCCCTCCCCCATTCGGTGAAGGATTTCGGCTCCATGACGACCACAATGCTTCAGCGAAGCGAGATGCAGGCATTCGACGGTGCATTGAGGTCGCCATGACCACACCAATCCACCGATGACGGCAGGCATCCGGGCCGAGACTTGTCCCCGCGGACCAACGACTCGGGTCACTAGGGCTTGCCGGGTTCGAAGAGCCAGGCGTCGAAGAACGCGCCGAGGCGGCGTCCGGAGAGCCGTTCGGCCAGGGCGATGAACTGGTCGGTGTCGCCGTGCCCGTGGCGATGCCGGCCGGCCCAAGAGCGCAAGATGCGGAGAAACGTCTCGGTGCCCACCTTGTCGCGCAGCGCCTGCAGCGTCATCGCGCCCCGCAGGTAGGTCGGGCCGGCGAAAAGGGAGGCCGGACCGGCGATGCGCATCGGCGCCGGAGTCCAGAATTCGGTGTTCGAGGCGGGGATGCCGTCGAGCTTCTCGAAGACTTCCTGGGCGCTCTTGCCGCCGTGGCGCTCGGCGTAGAACCATTCGGTCCAGGTCGCGAAGCCCTCGTTCAACCACATTTCCGACCACCGCTCCAGGCTCACCGAATCGCCGAACCACTGGTGCGCGGTCTCATGCACCACCTCGTTGCGGTCCGGCGCGTAGCCGTAGATCGGCCGCGTCTGCGACTCGAGCGCATAGCCAAGGTGGGCGACGTCGATCGCCGACCCGGCGGCGGCGAACGGGTAAGGGCCGAAGATGGCCGACTCCCAAGCGATCACTTCCGGCAGCATCTTCAGGTCCTTCTGCGCTTCTTCGAGCCGCTGCGGATCGATCAGCGTCCAGGTCGGGGTGCTTCCGGCCCGCCCTTCGATCAACTCGCCGCGCCCGATGTCGACAAGCGCGAGATAGGGCTCCATCGGCGCGGCTTCCGACCAGGTGAACGTGGCCCTTCCGCCGGTTTCTTCACGCGAGACGAGGACGCCGTTTGACACCGCCTTCGCCCCGGCCGGGACGGTGACCTGGATCTCGAAGGTCGCCTTGTCGCGAAGCGCGTTGTTGCAGGCCAGCCAGGCAGCGGTACCGATCGGCTCGCCGACCCCGACCGCGCCGTCGCCGGTCCGATACCAGCCCTCGATCGAGCCATCCGGATCGACGACTTTCCGCGGCACGCCCTGATAGTCGACTTCGACGCTGAACCCATTCCCTTTGGCCACCGGCTTGGCCGGGATGACGTTCACCTTCTGCTTGCCGCGGGTGTACCTGGCCGGTTCACCGTCGACGCTTACCGACGTCACCTTCAACCCGACGAGGTCGAGCGAGAACTCGCTCAGCTTCGAGGTGGCCCGCGCTTCGATCTCGTCGCGCGCGGTCAGCATCCCGGTGGGCGGTTCGTACCTCAAGGTGACGTCGTAATGCTTGACGTCGTAGCCGAAGTTGCCGCTGTGGGGGAAGAACGGATCAGTCGGCTGCTTCGACGCCGGCGCGGCGGACGCGAACCCAACGCCGAAGCAGAGGAATCCGATCACCAAGACCGGAAGGAAACGCCTACCCATCGACGTAGCGTTGGAGCGCCTCGCGGGTCAGGTTGCTGATCGAGCGTCGTTCCTTCTCGGCTTTGGCCTGCGCGGCCTCGTAGAGATCAGGCGGGATGCGGATGGTGATCCGCTGTGAGACGCGCTCACCGTCGAGCGGCGGCCTGCCGACCCGGACCCACGTCCAAGTCGACAGGTCGAACCCCTCCTCACATTCCTTCGCCCAGCGCTCTTCGACCTCGGGGGTGACCACGGTCCCGCCCTTCGTCACCCACTCGCCGTCTTTCAGCTTCGCTCGCTTTTTCACTTTTCCCATCTGGCTGCCTCCCAATACCAACCGTGGTACCGCTCTCGCAGCGGCATCGCATGAATGATCACCAATGAGCCATCTTCAGGCGCAACTCCGACCACCTCGAGCGGCATCCCCTCCAGGTCCGGGCCGAAGAACAGGAACCGCGGATCGTCATATCGCTCATCCGGATACCTGCTGTCCCGCATGCAAATCCCCGCATGCCGGACGATGTGCAACGAACGCTCGCGCGAGATCCGGTGCCTGGTCGCGGATCGCGCCCAACTGATCCTGTCGCTCTCCGTCCACTCATTTCGTCTGACGATATCACCGCGGGTTTCGGCGAATTGAAAGACAGGGTTGAGAATCAATTCGGGGTCCTCCGCCTCTTCAAAGCGGTCGTTCTCCAAGCCGATCCAGGTCCGCCCGCCCAGGTCGAGCAGGAGATAGCGGCGGGTCCAGTAGTGCTTGTAGAGCTGGATCTGGGTGCCGTCGGTGAGGACGACCTCGCCCATCCACATGAAGTCCTCGATGTCCTCGGGGAGGATTTCGAGCAGCGGGTCCCAGATCGGCTCACGCCGCTCGCTGAACTTTCCCCGCTGCCATTTCCTTCGCCTTTTCGCCATGCCCCCGAGCCAAGGACGAAAATGCGCGCGGGACAAGACGCGAGTGGGCCAATTGAGTGCCGAGTGTGTGGCGAGAGTGTGGCGGGGGAGCAACTCAGGCGGGTTCGGAGATGACCAGCCGCAGCGCGCCGTCGTAGCTCTCCCGCTCGCGCAGGGCACCGTGCTCCTCGTCCCACTTGCCTGACTGGAGGTCGGCAGCGAGGCGCTCGAAGATTCGCTCCTCCGCCCCTGGCTCGAGGTGCTCCCAGAGCGACTGCGACGCGCGCACCGCCGGGTCGAGCAGGAGCTCGGGGCGGTTCCAGTACGCCTCGAAGAAGCCGTCGGTGCAATCGGCCGGGGTCGGCAGGGACTCGATTCGCGCGTTGCCGCCGAGCTCGGCGGCGACCTCACGGACGGAGCCGAAGCGGGGGCGCTCGAGCGCGATCGCTTCGGCGAAGTAATCGAGCTGCCAGGGGATGAGCTGGTCGAGTTCGAAGGTGAAGACGACGACCGGGCCGCGGGCGACGCGACGGAGCTCGGCCAGGCCGCGGGCGCGGTCCTCCCAGTGGTGGATCGTCACGCAGGCCATCACCGCGTCGACCGAGTCGTCGTCGAGCGGCAGCGATTCGGCGCCGCAGGCGAGCGCCGGGGCGGCGTCGGGCGGGCGCTGGGCGCGCATCGTCGCGCTCGGCTCGACCGCCAGCACCCAGCGGTCGCGGGGCTCGTAAGACCCGGCGCCGGCACCGACGTTGAGGACGGTCCGCGCGTCACCCAGCGCCGCCGCGATCGCGGCCGCAAAGCGCGGATCGGCCCGCCGCCGCCGCGCGTAGCCCTGCCCGTGCGTCTCGTAGTCGACTCGCCCCGCCACGGGTCCCGAACCTAGCGCGCCCCCCGGCCAACCTGGTTGATGGGCCGAAAACTAGCCATATAGGCCGAGTTTTCGGCCCATCAACATCGTTACTCGAGGACGATTTGGGGGGGCTCGGATGCGGTGGGGGCGTCGTCGCCTGAGTCGGCGGCCGTCTCCCACTTGCCGAGGGCCATGGCCAGCGCCGGGATGAAGGCGACGGCGAGCAGGACCACGGCCCAGACGAAGGTCGAGGCGAAGGCGCTCGCCAGCGGGCCTTTCAGCGCTTCCTGTTGAGCCAGGGGAAGCTGGCGGATCGCTTCGAGGCCGCTGCCGCCGCCGGAATGGTGGCCGAGCTGGGCGGTGATCTCGGCGGTGAGGATGACCGAGAGGATCGCGGTGCCGATCGAGGCGCCGCCCTGGCGGATGATGTTCATCGCGGTCGAGGTGCGGGCGATCGCCGCCGCGGGCACCGCCTGCATCGCCGCGGTCATC
>Ga0153954_1001102_pt1 | contig 16183 bp, 10 predicted proteins | sample TSFL038MetaG_FD_102277 | JGI IMG/M metagenome (GOLD analysis project Ga0153954, IMG submission 102277) | Attine ant fungus gardens microbial communities from Florida, USA - TSFL038 MetaG | ecosystem: Host-associated > Fungi > Mycelium > Unclassified | place: USA: Florida, Wekiwa Springs State... | reverse complement strand
TCCTCGACGGTGACGCCCGGCCCGAACACCACGAATGGCTCGACCACGACGTCGCGGCCAAGCTTGGTGTCGGCCGACAGGAATACCGTCTCGGGTGCCACCAAGGTCGCGCCTGCTTCCATTGCCGCGTTGCGCAAGCGTTGCTGCAACACCGCCTCGGTCTCGGCCAACTGCGTCTTGGTGTTGATACCGCGCACATCGTCCTCCTCGGTCTCGATCACGGCCGTCTTCAGGCCCATGGCCAGGGCGACTGCGACCGCGTCGGTGAGATAGAACTCGCCCTTGCGATTGTCGTTGCGGATGCGCTCGAGAACGGCGAGCGCGGTCGGCCCCGCGAACGCCATCAGTCCCCCGTTGCACAGATTGATCGCCCGCTCGGCGGGGCTGGCGTCAAGCTCCTCGCGGATAGCCATGAGTTCGCCGTCCGCAAGCACCAGCCGCCCATAGCCGGTCGGATCCAGCGGGCGGAAAGCGAGCACCACCACCGCGGCACCGTCGGCCAGCGCCTTGCGCATGCGCAGCAACGTCTGCGGCCGGATCAGCGGGGTGTCGCCGAAGATCACCAGGACGTCATCGGCCGCGCGCGCCAGAGCTGCCTTGGCGGCGAGCACTGCATGCGCCGTGCCGCGGCGCTCCGTCTGCTCGAAGATCTCGGCGCCCGGCAATACCTGCCGCGCCTCCGCGGCCACGGCGTCGGCCCCGGGACCGACGACAACGGCGGTGCGGGTGCCGCCGGCCTTCGCGACCGCATCGAGCACGTGGCCCAGCAGCGAGCGATTGCCGATCGCATGCAGCACCTTCGGCCGCGCCGAACGCATGCGGGTCCCCTCGCCGGCCGCAAGCACCACAGCGAGACAGGCCCGCGTTGAAGTCGGTTCAGGTACCGTCAACCCGATGCTCCGAAGCAAAGCTGTGGCGCCCTCATATCCGAGTGCGCCCGGGCGGGAAAGATGGCAGGGCGCAACCGCACTCCGTGCGCGGTTTCTGCCAATCTCGCTTATGCGCTGATTCGCGAGCGGGCGATGCGGCGATTGGTGCCGCGCTGACACGTTTCCGTCGCGTGGTTGTCCGGCGCGACCGTCCGCGGCATAGTGCGGGCGTGGCGCACGCACTACCGGTGCGCCATCGTCCAACGTATCATCCATGACCGGCCCGCTATTCCTGCCCACCGCGCGCCAGCTCAACTGGCTCCTCGTCCTCGGCTTTGTCGCCCTCGGCGAGGCGCTTTATTTGCGCTATCTCGCGCTCGAGAATGCGCAGGTCTCGCTTGCCTGCCAGGCCGGTCTCCAGACGTGGCTGTGCACGGCGTTCCGGCTCGTCATCGTCCTCTACAATTATTCCGTCTTCGGCTGGGTTGCGCTGATAGCAGCGCTGCTCAATCTGCTGCGGCCATCCCTGCTCCTGGTCGCGGTGTCGCTCATGGCCAGCGCCTTCGGGCTGGTGCTGCACAATGCCGGGCTCGCCGGACTTGCGGCGGCGCTGCTCATCCTCAGCCTGGCGCGTCCCGCGCCTGAAGAAGAGTGACGGCGAATGCGGCGAGGCCCGCGGCAAACCACAGCGCCTGCCAGTTGGCGACGCTCTCATTGACGACCACGTAGACCGACGAGGCCGCCAGGGTCGCGGCCATCACGATCTCGGCCGTCGGCGCTTTGAGCGGCCACCGCCAGGTCCCGATCAGGAGCAGCGGCACCGCGGCACCGACCAGCGGTGCGAACGGAAAATCCCGGTAGCGCGGATCGAACACAAGGCCGAGCGCAGCCTGCACCGACAGCAGCGCCAGCGCGACCAGCAGCAGGCCGAGCCCCAGCACCAGGGGGTCTCGCGGGCGGGCGATGGGCCGGCCAAGCAACTGGGCGAAGCTCGGAACCCGGGTCCCCGCCGCAAGCGCGGTCGCCGCGATCACCGGAGACGCCGTTGCCACGCCGGTCCAGGCGAGCGAGCGCAACCAATCCCCGAAGGTCAGGCTCTCGACCGGCACGTTGGCGACCGTCCAGGCGATCAGGGTGCCCGAGGCAACCGCCATGCCGGCAATGCGCAGCCACAGGCCGACATTGTCGGCCTTGCCCTGGCGGGCAGCAAAGGCGGCCGCAAACGTCGCCAGCGCGAGCGCGACTCCGACCGCGGCCTGCCAGAGCCAGTTCGGGTGGTTGGAGACCGCGCCGCCCCAGCTGAACTTGGCGACCCGCCGGTCGCCGTCGAACAGGCCCCAGTGACCGCCCACCGTCCCTTCCGACCGGCGCTTCCAGGGCTGGTCGTAGGCCTCGATCAGGTTGACGCGATAGTTCTCGCGCTTGGCGAGCGCCAGCACTTCATGCATCACCCGCGCCTGGTTTATCGGCGAGGGCAAAGCGCCTTCGCGCATCCGTCCCGCGGACGGCCAGCCGAACTCGCCCACCAGGATCTCCTTGTCCGGAAAGGCGGCCGCGACACGCTTGTGGATGGTGTCGACATGCGACGCGGCGTCGCGCGCCGGGACCGGGAAGTCTTCCCAATAGGGCAAGATGTGGATGGTCACGAAGTCGACCGCTGCCGCCACGTCGCGGTGGCGCAGCCAGAACTCCCACACATCCGCGTAGGTCACCGGCACCGTCACCTGCGCCTTGACCTCTCGGATCAGCCGGGCGAGGTCGGGCGCCGCGATCTCGCCGCGCAACAGCGCCTCGTTGCCGACGACAAGGCCGGTAACGACATCGGGAAAGCGTTTGGAGAGCGCGATGGCGGTCTCCATCTGGGCGCGGTTCTTTGCGGGGTCGTTCGAGATCCATACGCCCTGCAGCACCTTCATACCGTGACGGCGGGCGATCTCCGGGATCCGGTCGAGGCCATGATCGGTCGAATAGGTCCGCACGCAATCGGTAACCTGCTTGAGGTCAGCCAGATCCTGGTCGATCTGGCCGGGATCGATCGGAACGTCCGCCCCGAACGGGTTCTGGTCGCCCCGGAAGGGCGCGTAGGAGGTACAGTAGAGTTTCTCCCCGGCGGCCAAGGGAGAGGGCGGCATCGCGACCGACGCCCCGAGCCAAGCCCATATTGCGACGATCGCCGCAGCCGCCAACGCAAAGAGCGCAAGTGCAATGCGCATGCAGGTCAGTCTCGCCCGCCCCTGAACGGAGCCCCTCGCTTAACGCGCCCCGCCGCGCCTGCCAAGTTTTCGCGCGGCGCGGGCGCGGTGCCGGGCGCCAGGCCAGCGCACCTGGTGGGTAGCGACGTGGGGTCGGGCAAGATGTGTCGGCACCTGCGCTCCTTTTCCATCTTGGCGCGGCCGCGCGCGACTGCTTTAATCAGGGGGTTATAAGAGTTCCGGCGGCGGCCGCCGCAATGCTGACCGATTGGGCCAGCATTTGAGGAATCGTCCAAGAAACGACCAACCATCCGAGCCACCATGCGTTTTGCAAGTCTGCGAGTTTTGGCCGCGGCCGTCAGCGCGGCCACACTGCTGATCACGGCGGCGCCGACCCTGGCCCAGAACGGTGACCAGAAGCCGGCGGACAAGCCTCCCGCAGCCGACACCAAGGATGCGCCCAAGAAGGTCGACGAATTTGCCGAGGCCGAGAGGGTTCTCGGAGGCCCCGCAGCCAATCCGGAATGCGTCTGGCTCGGCCGCCGGGTGGTGAGCCTGCTGTCGCGGGACGATCTCGACACGGCGTTCCGCCATCTCGATCTCTACGACCGCTTCGGCTGTCCAGCCGGCCACATCCAGGCGGCCTTCCGCTGCCTCATACGGCAGGGCATCAGCATCGACCCGAAAGCGCCTGACACGTTCAACAGCAAGGTGCACAGTTGCTGGATCAACCCCACCGCCGAGATGCAGGGAACGGCGGCGGTACCGAGCCCCACGACCAATCGTTAATGTGCGCAACCCGACGTCCGGCGCGCCGGCAAAGCGCGCGGACATCGGGTCGTTTTGCTGCATCAACGCTTGTCGCAAGCACTTGCTGCTATTCTGTACGAACATTCATCTATGCAAGAACTAAGCTGTACAGATGTTCAGAATGACAGTTTAGATTTGTCAGGAACATTTTTTTAGTTGAGTTGTTGCACACCTTGAATCTGCCACGACTGGAAGCTACTTGCTTTCACGCGATTGGCTGAGGTACGCTCTCAAAGACCTGGATTGAGCCTAGGGGACGGGTTCGAGGTCTCAAGTTCACTGCCCCGCGTGGTTGCATTCCGATGCGCACCGTCGCCGCCGTGGTGGCGCTAGTACTCTCCATTCATGCCGGGTTGTGGGCGCTCCTCCAGCGCCAACAGGCAGTCGCCAATGTCGACGCGCCGCTGGCCAGCATCTCGTACTCGCCGTATGGGCGGGCCCAGCACCCGGACAACGGCGATCGTCCGACCGCCGCGCAGATCCGTTCGGACCTGAAGCTCCTCAGTCCCTACACACAGGCGATCCGCACCTACAGCTCGACGCGCGGCAATGAACTGATCCCGGCCATCGCGGCCGAGTTCGGGCTCAAGGTCACGCTCGGCATCTGGATCGGGAAAGAGGAAAAGGACAAGGACGGAAAGCCGGTCGGCGAGATCGCCGAGCGCAATGAACAGGAAATCCAGTCCGCCATCGCGCTCGCGCGCCGCCACAGCAATATCAACGCCATCGTGGTCGGCAACGAGACGATCCTGCGTGGCGACAAGACCGTCGACGAGCTGATCTCGCTCATCCGGCGGGTCAAGCGCCAGGTCGGGGTGCCGGTGACCACGGGCGAGACCTTCGACGTATGGCTCGCGCAGACCGATCCCAATACGGTGGAGGACGAGGCAAAGAAGGCGGGCTTAACAAAGGACGAGTTCGAGAAGAAGAAGGCGCAGGACGCCACCAAGCTCGCCTCTTCGGTCGACTTCATTGCCGCACACATCCTGCCCTACTGGGGCGGCGTGCCCGCGGAGCAGGCCGTGGAGCAGACCATCCTGACCTACAATAAGCTGCGCGCGCTCTACCCCGGCAAACGTGTCGTGATCGCCGAGTTCGGCTGGCCGAGCGGCGGCTACAACATGCATGCGGCCGACCCGGGCCGCATCGAGCAGGCGAGCGTCCTGCGCGACTTCGTGGCTCGCGCCGAGGCCTACGGTATCGACTACAACATCGTCGAAGCCATCGACCAGCCTTGGAAGACCAACGAAGGCGGCGTCGGCATGTATTGGGGCCTGTTCGACGCCTCGCGCAATGCCAAGTTCAGCTGGGCCGGCCAGGTCAACGATCCCGATTACTGGAAGGTCGCGAGCCTTGCCGTGCTGCTGGGACTGCTGCTGTCGCTCCCGATCCTGGCGCGCCGCGACGTGACCACCGGCGAGACCGTCACTCTGGCCGTCGCCGCCAATGCGGTCGGTGCCTGGTTTGCGACTGTGTTCGCCTTCTGGCAGACGCACTACTTCGTTCTCGGCGCCGCCTTCGCGCTCGTGCTCGGGGTGGTGCTGCTCGTCCCGCTGGTCGCCATCGCCCTCGCTCGCATCGAGGAGATCGCGGCGGTCGCCTTCGGCCGCCGGCCACACCGTCTCATCACCGCGACCCCGCCCGCTCCCGAAGGCTATGCGCCGAAAGTGTCGATCCACGTCCCGGCCTACCGGGAGCCGCCGGAGATGCTCAAGGCGACGCTCGACGCGGTCGCGCGCCTCGACTACCCGAACTTCGAGTGCGTGGTCGTCATCAACAACACCCCCGACCCCGCCTTCTGGGCGCCGGTCGAGGAGCATTGCCGGACGCTGGGCGAGCGCTTCAAGTTCATCAACGCGGAGAAGGTCGAGGGCTTCAAGGCCGGCGCGCTGCGGCTGGCGCTGGGACAGACCGCACCCGATGCCGATATCATCGGCATCATCGACGCCGACTATGTCGTGCGTCCGGACTGGCTCAAGGACCTGGTGCCGACCTTCGCCGACCCGAAGGTGGGCATGGTGCAGGCGCCACAGGACCACCGCGACGGCGACCGCACGCTGATGCACCACGCCATGAACGGCGAGTACGCCGGCTTCTTCGATATCGGCATGGTCCAGCGCAACGAAGCGAACGCGATCATCGTGCACGGCACCATGTGCCTGATCCGCCGTGCCGCATTGCTGACGGCCGGCAACTGGTCGAGCGACACCATCGTCGAGGATTCCGACCTCGGCCTGACCGTGCTCGAGCACGGCTGGCAGGTGCACTATACGAACAAGCGTTACGGCCACGGCCTGCTGCCCGACACCTTCGAGGCCTTCAAGAAGCAGCGTCACCGCTGGGCCTATGGCGGGCTGCAGATCCTGAAGAAGCACTGGCGTTATCTGCTGCCGCGCGCCGAAGGGCTTACCCGCGAGCAGAAGCGCGAGTTCGCGTTGGGCTGGCTCAACTGGCTGGGCGCGGAATCGATCGGCGTGGTGATGGCGATCCTCAATCTGATCTGGGTGCCCATTGTCGCCTTCGTCGGCATCGCCATCCCGGACAAGATCCTCACCATCCCGATCCTCGCCGCCTTCGTGGTGACATTCCTCCACTTCGTCGCCCTCTATCGTCTGCGCGTCTCGATCCCGGTCAGCCAGATGGCTGGCGCCGTGGTTGCCGCCATGTCGGTGCAGTGGACGGTAGCGCGCGCGGTCTATTCGGGCCTGTGGAAGGAGGGGCTTCCCTTCATGCGTACCGCCAAGGGCGGCGCGACCAGCAAGGGCGCGGACTTCCCCGCCTTCTGGGAGGCCGTGATGGCGGCGCTGCTGCTGATCGGAGCGGTCACCGTGGTGGCGACCAACTACAAGCAGATCCACGAGGTCAACATCTTCGCGCTGGTGCTGGTGGTGCAGAGCCTGCCGTTCCTGGCGGCTGTGGCCGTCGCCGCGCTCGAAGGCTCGCGCCTCAACAGCTTCGCTTATTGGCGCAGCCTCGGTGCCGAGATCGCGGCCGCGCTGCCCGGCGCAGCGCCTCAGCCGCCCGCGCCAGTACAGATCCCCGCCGAGAAGCAGGTCGAGACCGTTCAGTAGCCCTGAAGACGACGGCGCCCAAGCCGGGCGCCGTCTCGCCTCGTCGGGCTCAGCGGGTCCGGGGCCGCCTTATTGCATCGCGCTGCGAAGTTCGCGATCCTGTCCGCGGCGGCTGCCGTGTGGGACCGATAGGGCATGGGCTCCTGGTTTGTCAGCTATAATTCCCGCGAGCTCGCGCTCGCGCAGGCCGTCACAGACGCGATCAAGCTCAGGGATCCATCCACGCAGGTCTTTCTGGCTCCCGCCAGTCTGCGGGCCGGAGGGTTCTGGCTTCCGAAATTGGCCGAAGCCATTTCCGACGCCACCGCCTTCGTCCTTCTGGTCGGCGCGCAAGGCCTCGGCCAATGGCAAGTGCTGGAATACTACGAAGCGCTCGACAAACGCGTAACGCATCCGGAATTTCCGATCATCCTGGTGTTGCTCGACGGGCAACCGGCGCCCGGCCTTCCGTTCCTTCGTCAGCTGCATTGGATCGTCGCACGCGATCCTGCATCCGAGCAGACGATTGGACAGATGTTGGGTGCCGTCAGCGGCGAGAAGAGCCGGCCGAGCGAGCTTTGGCGCCATACCGCCCCCTATCGCGGGCTCGCCGCCATGACCGAAGCGGACAGCGATTTCTTCTTTGGGCGCGCGAATGAATGCGTCGAGGTGCTGGGGGCGCTGTCGGACCCGACCAGGCGGCTGCCGATCCTTCTTGGGAATTCCGGCGTCGGCAAATCGTCCTTGGCTCAAGCCGGCGTGCTCGCCGCGCTCATGCGGCAAGATTGGCCGCTGGAAGCCGCAGGGTCCTGGCCCGATGCGCTGCGCGACAGCAGGCGCTGGTGCATCCTCAAGGTCACCCCTGGCGCGGAGCCGCTCAAAGCGCTGGTGGAGCCGTTCATTCGGACCTGGCAGCTCGACGCGACCGACCCGCGCCGTGTGAAGCATCAGCAGGCGTGGATCGCCGGCCTGGCCAACGGCGACCACACGGTCGTCGACCTCCTCGACGCGACCGAGGCCCGATATGACGAGCTCGGCCAGGACAGACCGCCCGGTTTCCTGCTCTATGTCGACCAGGCCGAAGAACTGTACGTGCGCTCGGATATCCGGCAGCGCCAACGGTTTTCCGACCTCCTGGCACAGGCGACCCAGGATCCGCGGCTGCGCGCGTTCATGAGCTTGCGGTCCGACTTCCTGGGCTTCGTGCAGAGCGACAAGCCGCTCTACGAGATCCACCAGCAGATCAATGTCCCTCCCCTTCGGGAAGCAGAGTTGCAGGACGTCGTCGCAAGGCCTGCGGCGCTGCTGTCGGCCCGGTTCGAGACACCGGCGCTGGCGACGCTCATCGCCCGGCGCGCGGCCGAGGAATCCGCACGAGACGCGGGCGCTCTGCCGCTGCTCTCCTACCTTCTCGACGACATGTGGACGCACATGGTCGGCCGTGGCGACGGGATTCTGCGCCTGCCGCCCCAGGCCGTCGAGCTTGGCGGCGTGCTGGCCGACCGGGCCGACCGTTTCTTGACGGCGCGTCCGCAGGCCGAGGCCGCCCTGCGGAGCGTCTTTACGATGAAGCTGGCGTCCATCCGGGAGGATAGCGAGCCCACACGCCGCCGCGCGGAGCGCTCGGAGTTCACCGAGACGGAATGGCGGCTGGTCTGCGACCTTGCCGATCACCCGAACCGGCTGCTCGTCACCGCAACGCCGGAAAACGGACAGCCCTATGCCGAAGTGGCGCACGAAGCGATCTTCCGTCGATGGCAAAGACTGAAGGAATGGATCGCGGCGGAACGCGACTTCCTGGTCTGGAAAGGCGGGTTGGATTCCGATCGGCGGCGATGGGAGCGAACGCCGGAATCGGCGCGCAGCGATGCATTGCTGATGGGAATCGCGTTGAAGCAGGCACGCGCCTGGCTGGCGCAACGCGGCAATGATTTATCCGACCAGGAGCGCGCCTTTATCCAATCCTCCGTAGCGGCAGAGATCGAGCGGCAGCGGGCCGTGCAATCCGAGGCCTCCGAGCGGCAAGCCGTGCAGGACGCCTTGCGCCAGGCGCAGAAAGTCGAGTCGATCGGACAATTGACCGGGGGTGTAGCCCATGATTTCGGTGAGCTCCTGAAAATCATCCGCCAGGACACCGAGCTTCTGCAGCAGACCACCGACACGACGAAGCGAGAGCGCCTGCTGGACGGCATTATGTCGGCGGTTCGTCGCGGGACGAGCATCACGGACAAGCTGCTGTCGGTATCCCGTCAACGTCCGCTGGCCGTCAGCGAAAGGGCAGACATCGCCGGCCTGCTGCTGGGGCTGGAGGAATTGCTACGGCGTACACTGCCCGCGAACGTGGAGCTGCGAATGGATGAGGTCGCGCCGCAGTGCCTGGCAGATATGGACCCCAGCCAATTCGAGACCGCGATCCTGAATCTGGTCATCAATGCGCGCGATGCGCTGCCGAGCGGCGGCCGGATCGCCATCACCGCGCGGTCTGTCACCCTCAAGGGTGAAACAGAGCCAAAGGATCTGGTTGGACGCTATATCGAGGTCGGCGTCACAGACAATGGTGAGGGTATTCCGCGCGAGCTCCTCGACCGCGTCGTCGAGCCGTTCTTCACCACCCGGCCGGAGGGACATGCGGGGCTCGGCTTGAGCCAAGTCTACGGCTTCGCGAAGCAGAGTGGCGGCGCGGTGGTGATTGTCAGCGCGTTGGGCCAAGGCACGAGCGTGTCCCTCTACCTCCCGGCAAGCGCAGAGCCGTAGGGAAGCAAGCGCGTCCGCTGTTCAGCCCGGCAGCGCAGTCTCCACGAGCTTCACCCAATACGATGTGCCGATCGGGATCACGTCGTCGTTGAAGTCGTAGGCCGGGTGATGCAGGCCGGCGGTGTCGCCGTTGCCGACGAAGATGAAGGCGCCCGGGCGCGCTTCCAGCATGAAGGAGAAGTCCTCGGCGCCCATGACCGGCACCGCGCGGTCGTCGACCCTCTCCTCGCCGACCACCTGCGCCGCCACGGAGGCGGCGAATTCCGCCTGGCGCTCATGGTTGCGCGTCACCGGGTAGTCGCGATGGTAGGTCAGCTTCGCGGTCGCTCCGTAGAGCTTCGCGGTGCCTTCCACGACCTCGTGCAGCCGCTTCTCGAGCAGGTCGCGCACGTGCGGCGCGAGGCTGCGCGCGGTGCCGCGCAGCAGCGCGGTCTGCGGGATCACGTTGTCGGTCGAGCCGGCGCGGAACATGCAGATCGACACCACCGCGGAATCGAGCGGATCGACGTTGCGCGCCACGATCGACTGGATCTGGTTGATGATCTGGGAGGCGACCAGGATGGTGTCGACGGAGATGTGCGGCCGCGCCGCATGGCCGCCGCGGCCCTCGATCTCGATGGTGAGGCGGTCGGCCGAGGCCATCAGCGGGCCGGCACGTAGCGCGAACTGCCCGAGCGGCAGGCCCGGGTAGTTGTGCATGCCGTAGACCTCCTCGATGGCGAAGCGGTCCATGAGCCCATCCTGCACCATGGCGCGGCCGCCGCCGCCGCCCTCCTCCGCCGGTTGGAAGATCACGATCGCGGTTCCCGCGAAATTACGGGTCTCCGCCAGATACCGCGCGGCGCCCAGCAGCATGGCGGTATGGCCATCGTGCCCGCAGGCGTGCATCTTGCCAGGGACGGTCGATTTGTAAGGGACGTCGTTCGCCTCCTCGATCGGCAGCGCGTCCATGTCGGCGCGCAGGCCGATCACTCGGCTTCCCTGCCCCCTCTGGCCCCGAATCACGCCGACCACGCCGGTCCGGCCGATGCCGGTCACCACCTCGTCGCAACCGAAGCTCTTGAGCTTGTCGGCCACCGTCGCCGCGGTCCGATGCACATCGTAGAGGAGCTCGGGATGGGCGTGGATGTCGCGCCGCCACGCGGTGATCTCGCCGTGCAGGTCCGCAATGCGGTTGACGATCGGCATCGGCTCGAGCTCCTCGGAGATGGCGCGAAACGGGTCCTCTGCACGAACATAAGTCCATCGTCGCGGATTGGACAGTGTCAATCTCCGGCGCAGGCCGTCCCACATCGGGAGTCCGCCCCGGCCCTCGGCGCCCGCTTGCAGCTATTGACCCCGCCCCGAGCCCCTCGTACACACCCGCCACGCCGCGTGGGACAGGTTGCCCAGGCGTCACCTTGCCCACGCGTCGTCGGAGCGCACCCGTCGCGTTGCAAGAGCCCGTAGCTCAGCCGGTAGAGCACATGACTTTTAATCATGGGGTCCTGGGTTCGAGTCCCAGCGGGCTCACCAAAATCCCCAGAAAAATGAAAAGCTTGCATGCGGCCGCGGACAGGATCGAGTAACGCGACTTTGGTTGCGTCCTCGCGCCGTCCTCATCGTCCCGGCCAAAGCTTGACGCCGATCGCCGCCGCACCCTGACCCTTTTGGCCGGATCTCCGGACGGGGTCCCCGAGGCCATGATATCGTCGAACTTGATGATCATGTCGCCGGGCTCGATTCCTGCGAGCTTGGCCGCTCCCTTGTCGTTGACGCGAGTGCCTTGTCGCCGATCCTTGACCATCTTTGATGGCTCGCTCTTGCCGACCGATCGTGGCGACGGCTGGCAGGCGTGTCCCGGAAGACCGCAAAGGGCACGACCCTCCGTAGGTCTAAGAAGTCAAAGGCCTGACAGTTGAAAGCACATTGGTGCAGCGGCAACCTCGGCGGTGAGCAGTCGAAAGCGCAAACCCGTTTCGGCCCGAGATAGCGCTCTAATTTCGTGCCGCGCGTCAAGCTCAAGCAGCATTTGTCCGAAGACAATTTCTTTCTTCGAGACCGGCGGCGGGTTCTTGCGCTCGGCGATGAAATCTCGAAAGGCTGATATCGGTCGAGAGAAGTACCCGACATCGCGCCTGCTGGCCTTACCGTTGGCCCAAATGATGACTGGACCCCATCCGGGCAGTAAGAGGCCTACGGTTATTGTCGGTCGAAAGCCGAGCTCCGTCCATGCACCAAACAACCTCTTCGCGAAGTCCCAACAGCGTCCATGGCTGACGACGCGCTCACCCACCCTTCGCTTCTCACCCAGCAGGTCGCTGAGATAGGTCGAGGGGACGGGGAAGACTTGGCCCAGTGCTCCAGCAAAGCAATAAAAATCAAAGTTCGCCGCCTGCTTGCCCTTCGCCTCTAATATGTAGAGGTCAATGGTTCGGTTGTCATCGCCGCCTCTTTTCAGCGCCTATAAGTCACGAAGATTGATTCCCGGTTCTAACGAGTCCAAACATGGTTCGCGGCATAACTGTGCGACGTGCGCCGGGCTGCCGATCTCTCGCCGACATAGGTAGCCGTTTCGCCGGAACGTCGCTTCTGCGGCCCCAACAACAGAATCTTCCCAATCCAAGCATACGTGATCCGCGCCGCTCAAGCGCAAGCAGTAGGGTTTGCTGCGACTATGTTCTTTTTTGAATTGATGCGCCCAGACGTGGTGGATCGGATTGGTGCATTCTTGAAGAAATGCCCGAATCTCGTCGGGCGTCGAGCCAACCTCGTTTGAAAGTTCAGTCAGCGGCACGGGGCAATAGAATCGATCAAGGCGAGTATCTTGCATCTGTAACCACTGAGTTAGCCGTTCGTGCATCAGGCAACCCCTACGTTTTTCGAAGTCTCAAATCGACAGAGGGAGACCTCTTATTGATCGCACATCGGCGTCGCGATGGCGCTGCGTGATGTCATCGGCGACCTCGCCGCTCACGCGGCCAAAGCGTGGTCGGCGTTTTCATCTCCCGGCCCAAACACGACGGGGTAACAGGCCAAACGCTTACGACGGGGCGTCCGCGCAAGTGTTGGCGGCGCTTCCCGCAAGTTTGCAGGAACGCGGGGCATTGCATCTGGTAACGGCGCTCGCAGCGGACAGCCCTGCAGCCACAGGTACACCTGCATGGCAAGCCAAGCGTCTTCCAGGGCGCCATGCAACTTGCCCTCGCGAGCGAGATGCAATCTTTCGCAGATCGCGGTCAACGAAGCGCTGCCGCCTTGATGCTGCGCGCGGTACGCCTCCATCGTGCAGTAGGTCGGAAGCGCGAGGGCCGGGAGGCCCGCCAATGCCATCTCTCGATTGATGAACGGAACATCGAACGCAGCATGGTGCGCGACAATCAGATCGTAACGTGAAATGAATCGCCAAATTTCCTCGGCGTAGACGCTGAATGGGTCCTGGAAGCGCAAGAGCCAGTCCGAGTATCCGTGGACATGTTCTGCTTTCGGCTGGCTTTTCTGGCCCGGATCGAACACTAAATGCGAATAGGCCAGATCAAACTCCCGCCTAGCCAATGCTCCGGTCCGCAGGCCGATGCCGGCAAACGTAACGATGCGATCCGTCCCGCGTAGGCCCGTGGTCTCTACATCACAAAAGACGATCGAAGCCGGCAGCCGCTTTAGCCACCTTGGGTCCTTCGGACCAAACAGACGTGTGAGCAGCCCCCACAGCACCCCCTACCCTCCCAGGTTGAAGGCAAACCTTTCACACCTGAGAGCTCCGGTCCAGAGGTATTCACGCACTTGGCGCCGACGCCCGGAAAAGCGCGCAGGTATTACGGAGCAGCGTGCCGCGAGGTCGTACCGTGTTCCGCGATTGACGGCATGATGTGTAGGACAGGGGCGCGGTTGCAACCATTGAGTTCAGGGAGTATGTGAATCGACTGGGCTCGGGACCCGGGGCGAACGGGGAATGTCCGATCGAAATCGTGGCTTGGATGGTGTCCGAGGGTTCGCGGCGCTGAGCGTGGCCCTGGGCCACTGCTTCCTCATCGCGACCGGGCTGCCGCTCTGGTCGAGCACCGCTTTCGATTTCCCGAGGATGGCGGCGCCGGAGATCGGGTACCGCCTGCTCAGCCTCACCTGTCCCGCCGACGCCGCGGTCATGGTGTTCTTCGTGTTGAGCGGCCACGTCCTCTGGCGCTCGATTGCCCGCAAGGATCTGCACTGGCCTGACCTCGGCGACTACGTCCTCTCCCGCATTTGGCGGCTGTTCCCGGTCATCGTGCCCGCGACCCTGCTCATGGCATGGCTGGTGCCGACGTCGACCGTCACTCTGTTCAGCAACCTGGTGCTGCTGCGCACGGACATCCTGGGGGTCACGTGGTCGCTGCAGGTCGAGATGGTCGGGAGCCTCGCCGTGGCTGCCGTTTGGCTGTGCGGCCACGGCGCGCCGCGATCCATGCTCCTGGGGCTGCTGTTCACGATGGCCCTCGTTCCGCTCGCACGCGGGACCCTCCTGGTCTTCATGCCCGCGTTCGCGCTGGGGGGCGCAATCTCGCTGGTGCCGTTGCCGATCTGGAAGAGCCGATGGGTATTGTGGACCGGCATCCTGGTGCTGCTCTTGAGCAATCTGTTCCTTTCACACGGCGGTCTTGACCGATGCTTCGAGATGGTTGCGGCGTTCGCGATCGTCGGCTGCATCGGGGCGAGACCGATGCGCCTGTTCGATTCCTTGCCGGCGCAGTTCCTGGGCGCAATCAGCTACCCGTTCTACTTGATCCACCCGTTCGCGCTGGTCACGGCCGGCCGCATCCTGGCGCCACTTCTGCCGAGCAGCCCGATGGCGACCTTCGGTCTCTATGCTGCCGCGTCGCTCGCGGTGGCGGTGCCACTCGCATGGGTGATCCACGAGACGGTCGAGCAGCCCGCGATGCGGTGGCGCCGTCAGTCGAAAGCTTTGCCCAGCAAAGCGTGATTGCATGATCGCAAAATTTTGAGTCCCCTCTCCCATGACCGAAAGAGGATCGCGAATAATGAGCGCCAATCTCAAGATTGGAGGAAGTGTCGTTGTTGCTTTGCTTTGCATCGCCTCCGCGGACGATGCATCGGCTGTGACTGCCAAAGTCGCGAGGAAGTGTGATGCCCTCACCGCAAGGGCGTTTCCCTCAAGAGAGCCGGGCAATCCTGCAGCAGGTCTCGCAAAAGGATCTGTGCAGGCGCAGCGTGACTATTTCAAGAGGTGCGTCGCGAAAGGCGGTCACATGAAATGAGCTTTGCAAGCTCGCCGTCAAGGTCTCGTGATCGAGGCAGACTCGGATCGAGGCAGACTTGTATCGAGACAGACTTGTATCGAGACAGACTTGGGAGCAGCGCTCCGGTTCCGTCTCATAAGAAGTCTCACAAGAAGGAGAAGAACGTGCAGCCCACCCGCAAGGCCAGGATCGCCCATCTCGCCGGACCGACCGCCACGATCCAGAATACGCCACCGCTGGTCACCTCCAACAAGGCGCGCAAGAAATACGGGCTGCCGCCCCGGCCCAATCCCGACGGCAGCGAGCAGCGCTTCGACGTGCTGCGGGCGCAACGGCTGGCGAAGCCGGTGACGGTCTACGTGGAGCGCTTCTCGGCACACCCCCTGGAAGCCGACGCGGCCGAGCTCTACGGCCCGCCCGACGGGTACCTCGATGCGGAGGGCAAGCTCCACAAGGAACGCACCAGCGCGGCCGACAAGGCCGTCTACGAGGTCGAGCTCCGTCCGGAGGACGGCCTCTATCCCCTGCCCTACATGGCGCGCCAGGCCGACGGCAGCGCCTGGGAGGAGGAATGCACCAGCCCCGGCGCACCGCCGGAGAAGGCGCGGCAAGGCTTCTTTCCCGACGGCTCGCGCAGCTTCGAGGAGATCGATCGGCTCTCGATCGGGATGCGCGGCCTGGGCAACCTGATCTCGTCCATCGCCGACGTCGACTTCTATCGCGCCCTGCCGACCGCCGGCTACACCAAGGGCCTGCCGGCCGACCGCCGCACCGATGTGGGCGAAGGCGATATTCCTCCCGAGGTCCGCAGCAAGGACTTTTTCGCCTACAAGCCCTATCATCTCGGCGACTCCCCGCCCCGCCCGGCCCTGGCACGGGTGACCAACGCGGTGCAGGAGATCCTCGCCAGCGGCAAGTATGACGGCGCCATCTTCACCCAGGGCAGCCCCCAGGTCGAGGAATGCGCCTACTGGTTCAACCTCCTGATCGACACCACACTGCCGATCTGCGGAAACTCGGCGCAACGGCCGCAAGGCGAGATCAGCAATGACGGCCCCAAGAACATCGTCGATTCCGCGACCTACATCGCCTCACGGGTGTGGGCCGACGAGGCCGGCCGCAATCGCGCCGGGGTGATCGTGCTGCAGGAGCAGCGGATCTTTGCCGCTCGCGAGGTGATGAAGGTCGACGCGCGCCCCGGCGGCTACGTCGCGACCGGCGGCCACGGCGGCGTGCTCGGCGGTATGGGCTATCACGGCGCCGCCGTTCTCCACTACCTGCCGGCGCTGCGCCAC
>Ga0153954_1001101_pt1 | contig 16218 bp, 15 predicted proteins | sample TSFL038MetaG_FD_102277 | JGI IMG/M metagenome (GOLD analysis project Ga0153954, IMG submission 102277) | Attine ant fungus gardens microbial communities from Florida, USA - TSFL038 MetaG | ecosystem: Host-associated > Fungi > Mycelium > Unclassified | place: USA: Florida, Wekiwa Springs State... | reverse complement strand
TAGTGCACCCCACGCTTGAAGATTACGTGGGCCTCTCCCTGTTCCTCATCATAGGCAATTTGATCAACGCTTTTGGAATCCACGTATATAAAATCCACAGCCTAGCCCTTCAGTTGATTTCGCCAATTTCGAAGCGCTTGCTGATAGTGCTTCGGTTCTGGTCTGGGATCTGCCGCCCAGCTCGTTGTGACACTGGGATCGGAGCCGCCCTCCGGTGCCTGCGTAAGCCACACACGCACACGAGAGGGGACGAACATTGCTTCCCCGACGAACAATCCCTCGCCTGTTCTCAGTGAAGGTAAGAGATCGACAAGCCCGCCAAGATCATCTGGGAAAGCAGCGGCCACGCGACCCCGGTCGCTTGGGTTAGTCGTTCGAAGCGCTATCATCGTGCCACATTGGCTAATGATCGTGGCATCGATCTCACTCGGCCGCTGCGTGACAACAGTAAGCCCTACCCCGTACTTCCGCCCCTCTTTTGCGACGCGTGTAAGAATACGTTGGCAACTGCTGTTGCTACCTTCCGGAAGGAAACGATGGGCTTCATCGACGACGATCAGCAATGGCTGCGCCTTGCCGGAAACAGCGAGAGATCCGGCCCAAAAAAGTGTGTCATAGACAATTCTTAGCAACAGACCGACAACATCCGTTGCGACGTCGGATGGTAACTCCGAGACGTCAAGGACAGTGAGCGGCCGATCGTGACCGACCCATGAGGCCACGAGCCCGTCTATATCAGACTCTATTTTTCCCGCGAGATCGGGTGCATAGCCGCCTTTTGGATCGAACAGAAATGCATACCGCGCATCCGTGAGACGGCTTCGGGCGAGCTCGAGCTGTCGACCGATCCCACGTGGTGAGGGGTTTTTAAAAGGCTCTTTTGCGCCAGGACCATGGATTGGATAGACGTTGGAGATTAGCTTCTGGGGATCGCCTTTCTTCTCGACCTCCGTCAACACGCGCTGGTTTCCTTGCGTTCTAAATGTACATCGCTCGTAATCATCGAGATCGAACCACAATTGGCGTATGCTGAACGGGATTGGCGTGTCAGCTGTTATTGCTTCGGCCGGCGTCGGGTGTGCCAAATGTTTAGCCGAGGCCCGCTTCATATCCTGAACCATGTCGCGGACCGTCGCCTCCGTGGTTGGCGACATGCCTCCGAACGTAATCGCCATTAGCTCTTCGAAAGGAAGCGCCCAGTACGGCACTACTAGGGCGTGCTCACCCTCTCCTGGGGTCACCCTGAATACCTTGGACCGCCCTGGAGCGACTTTCGCGTACTCGCCGTGCGGATCAATAACCAACACGCGTGCAGATGGAAATTTGCTCGAACCGACAGCCTCTAGGATAACCGACACGAGGTTCGACTTGCCGGCTCCGGTAGAGCCAACGATTGCACAGTGTCGACTGACAAACCGATTGAGATCGAGGGTTGCTGGAATACCGCTCGCCGATGAAACGGTCCCGATGGTGAGGCCCGTGGCTGAATGGGATCGGCCATAAATGACTGAAAGATCCGTTGCCGTCACGAAATGAACTTCGTCTCCTACCGTCGGATACTGGCCTACACCCCTCTCGAATACCCTGCCCGTCGATTCTCCGAAAAGGACGACAGTCATCCATCGGTACCCGGCGAGCCCCTCGTCTTTGGCCAGATCTCGCTCAAGAGCGGCAAGCTCGCTCGGAATTGTTAACGGTGCCGCATCAGCACCAACCTGCGAGCACACAGCATACAGTTGGGTATAGCCGACGGGGATACGAAAAAATCCGCCAATCTGCCCAACCCGATAGGATTCGCCCTCCACAAGCACGAGCGTGGTCGGAAGGTCCCGCCGCAGTCTGATTCTTAGAACGCCGCCAGCGACTGACGCGACTTGGCCGACATACGTTGGATCTGAGCTGGCCACGTTAGGCTGGCCTCGTAAGCGCACCAAGGAACTCCGCAAACCGCGCGAAGTCGCCGAGCAGGAACGTCCCTGCCCCATTAGGTTGCTCGCCCTCGGCTACCCGGTCTAACTCAAATGCACGAGCGATGTGTGGCGCGCCGCGAACCTCCCCCAATCGCCACTCGCTGCGGCGACCGCCGATATGGGCATTGCGTGGACCCAAGGCCATCAAATTCAGGTAGCGCGCTGCTCGATCTGCTAGAACACTTCCGTCCTCTACCTCGGCATATTGAAGTGCAATGACATGAGGACGCCGCTTGGCCTCCAGTGCGTCAAAGATGATTGCATTAATGTGGTCGTCCGAAAAGCTGTAGCCACAGACAAACAGGATCGCATCGTCCCTCTCGAGGACGCGCATGAGGCGATCTAACAAGGCCGTGTACGGCTGCTTTCGCGACTCGTCGTATTTATGGTGAGAGGGAAGGATCATCTCTCCTTCGTTGTGCGGCGCGGTTCTCACTACGCGCTGCTTGCCACCAACCGTTTCAAGCCTCCAGTTTATCGACCCGTGAATCTTCCAAAGCCGCGTCCAGGCGGGTCCAGGGGCACTCTCAGGGCGCGTTAGGCTGTCATGAGAAAAGAATGGACGATTGCAGCCCACAAACCCGTCGAACGCTGGGACCCTTTCAGCCTCGAGAGCCGTCTCGACGAGAATGTCGTAATTCGTGGTGAAGATCTCAACGGGTTGAGACCTTGGCATGCGAGCGATCCAACGAACAAATTCCTCGTGAGGAAGCTTCGAAGGAAAGCTGGTTGGATCGGGGTTAACTTGGGCGGCAATGGTTGCCCGAATTGTCTTTTCCAATTGGCCGAGATCTTGGGCGGACAAACCGGAGAGCTTATCCGATGCTCCGATAGCCTGGAGCTTTCGGCGCACGCAGGAGAGGATGTCCTCAATGTTGGTTGAACGATGGACAGGCCTAATTTCGTTCTCGATTGCGTCGTACGCTGGCTCAAATCGCTTTGCCTCCCCCTCAGGATCAAGCTTCTTAATCTCCTTGACGCATATGTCGGTCAACTCCGCCACATTGGGAATCAGCGACCTTGTCTTCGGAGGTGCTTGCTGATCCGGTGGCGCGTCCGCCTCCGCAGTCACAACGGGCACCCGTACCGCGCATGACGTTCCTGCACCTAGAAGGAAGACGATATTCGCTTCCGGTTGAGTCAGATGATTCCGAAGACTTTCCAGTATCTTTCGTGGATCGTGCGTCGCCAAGTATGCCCCTAATTGCCGGGAGCTCCACAGCCACCGCGAATTGCAATGTAACAAGTACTCACGCTGCTTGCCAAGCACAGTCACGAAAGTGGAGCAAATCAGATTAAGCGGTCAGCGATCGAAAGTTGTGACAAGCTGACTGAGTTGCTTGACCCGATGCTCCCAGAATTCGCCCTCCGAAGGCGATGCGATCTCGGCTAGGAGTATGCACTGCCGGGCGTCCCCAACCTGCTCAATTTGCCACCCTTCAGGCCGGCTATTCGCGCACTCTAAGCCCCACCTTCCCCTCACGTCGAGCTTTTGTGGCGAAACGCCGGGCCTCGCGCGCAACGATGATGTGCGCCGCCATTCCTGAACGTTAAGCAACGAGGCAATGCGAGAGCATTGCAGAGAAGCGAAGGGGAAGGAAGCTGGCCGGCGGACGCGGCGCGACCCGTTGGAAAATCACAACAATTGCCGCCAACGCTGCGGCCCCGGTTGGGGCCTCCTGGGGCCTCTGAGGCGGCCTCGAAAGCGGGCCTTTTCCACCGGCCTAAGGCCAGATGTAGAAGCTGACAGCCCCAAAAATCAGCAGCCCCATCACACAGCCGATCGTAAACCGCAGGATCTGGCGATCCTGGCGCTGCCATCGTTCGCTTTGCTTGCCGGTCATGAACTCATGCAGGTGGTGGCTCATCGTCGGCGCCTCCGGTCGCCCGGCCCTATTCGGAATCTGCTTTGCTAGATTCGGTCAAGAGACCGGCGGGAGCCTTGACGCTCCCGCCTGGCACGCCGCAGGTGCGGGGCTTATCGCCCCGCCTCCGCGTCGTCCTTGGGCTCGCGAACTACCAAGCGGCCGTTGAGGGGCAGAGCTGACAAGGTGATGTTGAAGCCCTTGCCGTCCTGGTGCAGCCACGCCGCGCCGATCCTGGTCCAAAAGGCGTTGTCACCTTCGCCCTCGACCACAAATACCGAATGTGAGGGCGCCCGGTTGTTCTGCTCGCGTGACATGTTCGTACTCCCGTTTGGTTAAGCCGGCTGCGCCAATCGCGGCCGGACGGGAGTTTTCAGGGAACGAAGGTAGAGCGGCAGGGCAAGGAGGTCTCCGGCCGAGGGACCCGTGCTTGCGGGAGACGGGTTGGATGCCTTGCGCTGATGCGCTTCGGTCCTAACTTCCCGTCCCTCGTCGCCGCGCAATGGATGCAGCCAGCACCATCGGGATACGCCTGAGACGCAACAGAACGGCGCCAAAATGAGTTTTGTGGTCCGGTTGAGGTGCGGACCATGCCAGGGCCTCGCCGCGCTCCTGCTTGCTCGCGACAAACCGGGCGTGAATCTCATCCTCGTCAGTGATGCCCTGGGCGTTGAGTTCGGCCTGAAACTTGGCGAACGCGATTTGCTCATTCCAAACCGGCCGGTTCTTCGCGAGGTATTGCGTCAGCTCCCGGTCGCGTTTCAACCATGCGGCTTTCTCCTTTGGTGTCTGCTCGCGGAGGGGAGGCCTCCGCAGCTCCGGCTGTGCTTGCCGCGCGTCGTCCTGAATCGACGCGTAGCGGCTTTGCGCGTAACTGGTCGCCTCGGCGAGCGCGGCCATCAACGTCGCGAACTCCGCCTCCAACGCCTGCTTGCGAGCCGTGATTGCGCCGCCGCCGGCAGCCTCGAACTGCGCCAGGATCGCGGCGCGGTTGGTCGTGCCGGCGAGCGCGGCGAGATAACTAAAATCTTCAAATTCTTTTTGCGCTTGGGCATCGAAGCCCTGGATCTCCCGCTGTAGCTCGACAATGCGCCGTTGCTTGGGCTCCAGCAAGGCGGCGTGCATGCGCCGCACTTCGGCAGTGCTGGCCTGCCAGGCCCGATGTTCGGCGTCCTGTAATTCCTGGTGGGTATAACGGCGGGGCGGCGCCGGCTTAGGCTCGCGCGGCCGTTTGTAGTACCAGACGAGACCGGCGGATAAGATCGCGATAACAACCAGGGCAACAAAGCCGAACATTAGAGGCCTGAGCAATGAATGCGAGTAACCCGCCGATCGGGCGGGATCTCCAATTTAGCCGCGGCGGCCTGGTGCCGTCGAGCGTAGCCGTGATGCAGCTGGGTCGAATCGAGCAGCTGCCCCCTGCCGAAACCTCCGACCTGGCAAAGCAAGTTTTCGAGCTGGTGGAGCGCGCCAGGCAGTTCGCCGGCCAAGAGCGCGCCTTGCGGGCGCCGCTGACATTCGCCGGCTACAAGGCCGCGCTGCATAAGCTCGATAGCATCCGCCGCGCGCTCCATAGCGGCGGCTTCGTGCCAAACGATAGCCCTGAGCTGCGCCGCTTCGTCGTCAGAATCTACGACGAGGAACGACACAGCGCCGACGTGGCCGGTTTCATGAATTACCTCGGCGCCGTCAACGGCGCGCTAGGCCAGGCGGTCCTGCAGATCATGCAGCGTTCCGCCGGCGCGCAATTCAGTGAAAGCCAGATGCGGATGCACGCCCATGTGGTCGGCGGCTCGGGCTCGGGCAAATCGGAATTGCTCAAGCTGATGATTCACCACCACGTCAAGCATCCCGAGCTGGGCGCCGTGCTCGTGCTCGATCCACACCGCAAGATGGCGCGCGAGGTCGCGCGCTGGCGCGAGTTCGCTGCCAATTCTGACCGCTTGATGTATCTCGATGCGCGGGTTGAGGACGTTGATGATCCTGGCGTGCCGGCGTTGAATCCGCTCGGCGTGTGCGTCGATGATGAGGACGCAAAGGCGGAGATTGCCAAGCAACTTGCCGATGCCGTCGGCGTCTTGCGCGAAAACGACGTGATGACTGGCAACATGGTCAGCGTTGCGACGTTCTGCTTCCGCGCATTGCTGGAAAAGCCAGGCGCCACCCTTGTCGATCTGCGCACGTTGCTGAGCGCCAACGAAGACCACCCGCTGGTGCAGACAGCGTTGCAGATGGAGGACCCATACCATCGGCAGTTCTTCGAGCCTGGTGGTTCGTTTTTCGGCGACAGCTACAAGCCGGCCAAGCAGGCGCTGATGAAGCGGCTCGATGACACGCTATTCGCGCCGCGTCTGCGCCGCGTGCTCTCGGCCCCCTCCCCGATTGACCTGGAAGCGGCCGTAGAGGCCCGCAAGGTGATCTGTGTCGATGTCGGCTCGGTCGGGCCGCATGCGGATAACACCTATGGGCGCCTGGTGATGGCCCTGGTGGTGGCCCTCGGCCAACGGCGGATTGCGGATCGGCGAGCCCCGCAAACGCCGCTGCGCGTGTTCGTCGACGAGGCCACCAAGCTCATGTCGCCCTCTGTGTTCACGATTCTCAAAGAGCTGCGCAAGGTCGGGATTTCACTGGTGATGGGTCAGCAACAGCTTGGCGACGGCGTCGACCGTGGCCTGGTGAGCACGCTGAAGACCAACACCAACGTCAAGCTGTTCGGCCGCAACGCGACCATGAGCGAGATTTTCAAAATGATGAGCTGGGATGGCGACGTGCCAAAGCTGCGCAATGGTCAATTTATCGCCGCGTGGGGTGATGAGGACCGCGTGATTTTGGACACCTACACCGCGCCATACCTCGCCGACGACACCAACGCGATGAGTGAGGCGCAATGGCAAGCCGTGCTTGAACAACAGCTGCGCCAGTATTATCGGCGGACAGCTCCCCTTCCCTCTCCGCAGACCTTGATGCCAGTGCCGCCGGCGCCCGCCTCCCCGATCAATCCCATGGATGAATACCCGGCATGAAGCCGCTGCTTTTAAGCCGGGCCGATGAGGCGATTCTGCAGGCGCTGGGGCGCTACCGGTTGCTCACGATTGCGCAAATCGTGCGGCTGGCAATCACGGATCGCAAGAATGCCGGCGAGCGGCTCAACCGCCTGGCTGCCGCGAACTACGTCGATCGCGTTCGCGGCTCGGCGCAAACGCCTGGCGTGTTCTGGCTCACGCCAAAGGCCGGCAAGCACTTCGCCGAAGTGTTCGGCCCTGAGTGGGCAAAGGCCGCGAGCGGCAAAGGCTTTGTTGACGGCGCGCACATGGTTCAGCGGCTTGCCACGGTTGACGTGTGCATAGCCGCGCGGACCTGGGCCGACGTCAATGGCAGCGAGATCCTGAGCCTACGCACTGATTTCGAGGCGGCCGGCGCGGATCTGCAGCGCGCCACCACGCTGGAATGGAACGGCACCAGGTACACGCCCGATGCACTCGGCGAGTTTGCCGACGCGCAACGCGTGCGCTGGGTCTTCGCGCTTGAAGTCGAGACCGGCGGATTCTCGCAGCGCCTCGACAATTTCACGGCCAAGCTCGCAGAGCGCCGCCAGGTGATGGAAAGCCGGACCATGGACTACGCGCTAAAGCGTCCGCCAGGCAGCCGCGCCGCGCGCATGCTGTTCGTGTTCAAGAGCGAGGACATGCTAAGCGCCGCTCTCGCCACCCTGCCCGAACCTGGCGCGCGGAGCTGGCGCGCTGTGTTCTTCAAGGCGCTGCCCGACGTGGTGGAAGATTTCGGCGGCGACTGGCTGCAGGCCGGCGGCGATCGACGGTTTCCGTTCCAGCCGCTGGAGCGGGCGGCTCATTAGCGTCCTAGTCGCCGAACTAGGCTAGGGCGCATACTCATTAAGCAAGTGACTGATGTCCGCTCAACCCCCAACAGCGACGGATTAGCGGACATGGCCCCATGTCGCAGAAGGGCCAACTGCTGACATTCGCGGCTGAAGTCAGCGGTTCTCTTCACGCAGCTCACTCATCGCCCCCTATCCTTTGAGTATCGTCTAACTGCCAGGGGTGTCTTTAGAGGTCCGGCTGGCGGTGCCAAAAGGCATCCTCGAAACGTTCGAAGCACGTTTCTATCAGGACGCTTCGCTTGAGCGGATTGGCAAAACCAACCTACGATCGGCCAGTGACCCGATAGACGCGCGCCTCGCCTTCTACGCCGCGCAGTGGCGCGTCGAACTCCTCGACATCGTGGCCCGCCAGCAGTTGGCGAACGGCGGGGCACGTATAGAGCGCTTCCGTGAGACAGATTTCGCCGGCGTCGGCGAACGTTTGCACCCGCGCGGCAATGTTCACGGTCTGGCCGAAATAGTCGAGATTCTCGTTGAGGGTCACGGCGATTGAGGCTCCGCAATGGGCACCAATCTTGAGAATGATGGCGGGCTGGCCGTGCTCGCAGTTGAACCGACCGATTTCCTGCAGGATGTGGAGCGCCGCCGCCACTGCATCGACCGGTCGGAAGAACGCTGCCATGACGGCGTCGCCGATGGTCTTCACGATGGCACCGGCATGCCGATGGGCAATTGCGTCGAGGAGCGCGAAATGTTCCCGGACCAAGGCATACGCATTGAGATCCCCGAGACGCTCATAGAGCGCGGTCGAACCCTTCAAGTCCGTGAACAGGAACGTGACCTGTCGAACGCCGAGGCCTTCCTCCTCATCCACGCGCTCGGAGCGGAAGAGCTTGCGGAACGTCTGACGTGTCAACAGCATGCCGCCCGAGACGTAAGGGTCGAATTCGAGCGTCGGTTTCTCCGGCATGGCCACGATTTCAGGCGGCCAGTTGATCAGGAGCAGCGAACCGCGCTTGGGACCGGTATTGCTGATCTCGAAGATGGCGGGCCCTAATGGCACGGCCGAAACGGCGGGCGTGAACCGCTGCCCGTCATAGTTGATCCGAATGATCGTCGGCGTGTTCGGCATCTGCCCGGCAGCGGGAGGTAGGAGGACCGGAAGTATGAAGCCGGCCTGCGTCTGGACGTTGACGCCTGAGACTGCGCCGGGACCAATCTCGGCCTGCAGCGTCGTCATCAGGCCGGATGGCAGATAGGTCATTCCGCGGACGAGACTGCGCAGGACATCGACAAATCGGGTTTGTCCGCCGGGCAGCCGTCCGCTGTTGGCGAATTTGAGCTTCCAGTGCAAATCTTCGATCGAGAGATTGTCGACGTCATGCAAAGCGAGGCGCCGGATTTGCGGCGAGACGGAGAAGGAAACCTCGATGAAGTCGTCGAGCTCGGTGTTACCTTCGATATTGCACAGCCCGCAGACGAAATGACTCCGGAGCGCACGGAGCCTGCCGAAGCTTTCCAGCACCAAGCCCGAGTGGGGGCAGAGAATGTCCCAATGCATGTCGACCAGCCCGGCACGAGCGGCGTGGAGGAACAGATCGACCGACTCCGGCTCAGCCACACCACGATCGCGGCCGAACGCCAGCGGATTTGCGCGGTACAGGCTGACCTCGTCACCGCTGCGGATCAGCGTTTCGAACTTCGAGATGACACGCGGGCTCCAGGTGCAGGCCTGCTCGATCTGTGTCATCTTGTTTTCGAGAAGCTGTTCGTCAATGGATGTCATCGGTCAGCTCCAGACGATAACATTCTATCAGCTTCGCCGGGTCGTTGCGAGGTATCGGCCGCCGGCCGGCCCGCTGCACCGCAAGAGTTTCGCTCCGCCCATGTCGCGTATGGGTCCAAACTCTGTCCTGGCGCTTTATTTGCTGCTGGTCAGGTCTTTGCTCGAAAGGTGACATCGCGGGCGTCATATCCCGATGTCAGCAGAGGGGCCATTAGCGAAGGTCGCCAACCTTGTTCGATCACCTCGTCAACGCGGCCGAGCAAGGTCACGGCGGTAAACCGACGCTTCGTCGACTTATACCGATTCACCAGCCCGAGCGTACCTTAGCAAGGTCACGTCATACCTGCGCGCAATGGCGCCAACGAAGTGCTCGGTGCTATCCGTGAATGTAGAGTGAAAAGCAACGGAACCGGGCTTCGTGAGCCGGCAGTTGCAGGACAAGGTCGGCGGCGTAGCGCCCCCGGCCTTTCTCCTCATTGAGCCGCGCGTTGCCGCTCCCGTAACCAGTCTCTATGCCACAGTTGGCCGCGGAGTGTACGCCATGAGAACATCGCCGACCTCGTAGTCCTAAGGGAGCCCGCCCGCGTCCAATACTCAGGTTGCGGCTATGGCCGAAAACCAGGATCGATCCAGCATGGCTGATTTTGTCCGCATCCTGCAGGTCTACGATCAAGACCAGTACGGCGTAAGTTAGGAGCGACCGCGTCGGTCCGTGATACCGTCGTCCGAGCAAACTAACGCTCAGGACACGAGGCAGCACCGCGTCCAGTTTTTCTACATATGCCACGTCAGTTCAGCACCAAAAGGCGACCTTTGGATCGCATACAGACGCGGGCATGCTTTACGCTAGGAAGCGGACGCCCAGACGCTGCGTATCCTTACCACGGCAGCTGTCTTTACCAATTTTCGGTTTAGTCGGGGGCGCCATCCGGCGATGGGACCACGACTTCGCCATCGATATCGCAGATCCCGCGTCGATATGCCATGCATCGTTGCCTGATGCTAGCGACGGCCCCAAAGCCGGGCATCGGAGTTTTGATGCGACCTTTTTTTCTTGAAGGCCACGGGGCGCTCCTCCGAAGCCCCCACTCAATTAACCTATAAGGCAGCGTTTCCGGCCCTTCTGTCTCTTGCTACCTTGCGCGTGGGCTGGGAAACCCTAGAACTTTCGTTGCAAATTTGTCGAGGAGTTTTGCTCCAAAGATGGCTAGAGCTTCTAAATTGATCGCCTCGAAGCGCGGGCGTGTCCTGTTGGTGCGAAGGCGGTGTGATGGCCTATGGATGTTTCCGGGCGGCAGAAAGCGCGCCCGCGAAGACGACAAGAATTGCCTGCGCCGCGAGATCAAGGAAGAGCTCCCGGAACTGAAGTTGGGACGGCTGCGGCTCTGGAAAGAGATTAAATCGAAAAATCGACGCTCGGGCCGCAAGATGAGTGACGCCATTTTCATCGCCAAAAAGGCGACCGGGCGGCTCGCTATCGGGGACAGAAAGGAAATCGACCGGGCGGTCTGGCGCAAGCCGCATGGCATCCGGCTGACGCCAACCTCTCGCTTCATCAGGGACAAACTTTTTCCGAAGCGATAATGGCCCTCGGCAGGCGACCGATCCTAGCGAACATCGCGGGCGGCCATGTGTTCGTCGATCAGGATCGATGTCTTGACGCGCCGATTCTGCTATGGGCCGACAGGCGACTCGGGCGAAATGGTGTCACTTTGGACGTACGCGCCATCGGCGGCGGAGTGGCACCTGATCGTGCTTTCATGATGGCGCGACCTGCCACGCAACTTCGGTCCTTAGGTGATCCACTTCAACAGGGGATGGGAGTGCGTTGGTCTCCGAATCCTTCTTTCTTAAAATCCAATTTTTAAAATCTTCCAGCCCGACCTTTCGGGCGTTTTAGATTGTTTTCATAGTTTTAATAAGTTTTAGGCGTCCTCAACGCGGCCGCTCGCCAAAAATCTTCGCAGTAATTCAGAGGTATAGCGTCTGGAAGCGTTGATGATAGACGGCCCGAAAATTGGCGATAGACGGCTTTGGATTGGTGAAAGACGGGTTTTGATTGGTGATAGACGGTCTTTCGTTGGTGAAAGACGGCTCCTGCCAAAACTTATCCACAGGGCTGAACCTGCCGGAAATTGGCGATAGACGGCTTTGCCAAAATTCTTTGCCAAAACGGGCTGGCTGGGATTGGTGATAGACGCTTTTGCCAAAAATGGCTTGCCAAAAATCGCCCGTCCTCCTCCGCGGGAGGGCAGCGATTCGTTCCGGAATTTCCGCAAAAAGCCGCCACTTAGGCGTTGATTGGTGAAAGACGGTTTTGCCAAAAATCCTTGCCAAAAGCCGATTCGGACCATTGGCGATAGACGGTTCTGCCAGAATGGCCCTGCCAAAAACGAATCAGGCGTTGCCGAGCGGCAGCTCCGCTTCCAGCGATTTCAATTCGGGCTCGCGGTAGGTCATGACCAAGAGCGAATCCCGCTGCCCGTCCACGAGGTCCAGGTCATAGTCGGGTACGGGATAGAGCTTCGATGTGGCGACGTACTGGCCGAGCATGTGCCGAAACTGCGGCAGGCCCTGGGTTGAGCCGCTGCGACGATGCAGCTCACTCACCGAATATTTGGCGATCCCCTTCCCTGCCCCCTTGCGGGCCAGACGGTAGATGAACCGGCCGATGCCTTGGCTGATCAGGAAGTAATCGGGATTGATCGTGAGAATGTGGGGCGTGCCCTTCTGCTTCACGATGCCTTCATAGACCCAATTGGGAATTTCAATTTCAACCTCGTCCACGTGGCCCGTGGTGGTGGTGCTGACAACGCGATAGTCCTGGATGAGCGAAACGCCCAGGGCTTCGCGGCGCTTGCCGCCGTTGAGGTTGACGATCTTGATTTGCGTTCCCTTGAGCCGGTCGAGCGCGGCTTCAAGGTCTTTGTATTGGCGGCCGCCCGAGCTGCGTCGGCAAAATTTCAGGATGTGCGCGGCGTTCGGCCGGTAGACCTGCGCCGGCAGTGTCGGGCGCTGGCCCCTGGTCTCGGCCAGCTTGTACTGGCGCATCTCCTCGGCGAGGTATGACACCATGTGCAGGAAAATATCGTAATCGAACACGGTTGCGATTCCGTATTCACCTGCGCCGGACACGGTGACGATGCAATCTTTCAGCTCGTAGCGAATGGTGTGGTTGCGCCGGTTCTTCGTCAGCGAGAACGGCGAAATGTCCATGAGCTGCATGTCGTCTTTGATCGGCGCGTCGTAGATCGCCGGGACGAAAAATGCCAGCTGGGTATCATCGAGCGGCGGCTCCCGCAGCATGGCGTTCGGCGCAGGCAGCTCGGCTTGCAGGGCGCCGACAATGTCTTTTCGGCGATCGGTGTCCTTGATGGCGTCGCCCAGGCGGCGCAGCGCCTCGCCCAGGTCATTGTTCGGCAGCGTCTTGACGCCCAACTCGGCCAGACTGCGCCGGCTATAGAAGCGGCGCAGGCGGCTCAACGCATCCTTGTCGAGATCCACGGCCGGCCGGCCGGTCTGCTGGCAGAACCGCGCAACGAGATCGCACAGGTACTCGTTCTTGTGCTGCAACGACAGCGCCGCGAAGTCCTCGCGAGATTTGAGATCGAGACGGGGCGGCGCGGCATTCATCCGAAAACCCTAAGCCAATCAAGCGAGTCGGGCGAGGCTGATGCCTCCCCCGCCAGCAAAAAAGCAACTATGCTATTATAACAGCATAACAGCATCAGCTTGCCTTCTTGATCAGTTCACTGATCGACGGGCAGCCGCGTTTTTTCAGGAGCATATCCACGCCCTCGATGACGAGCGCATGCATCTTCTTGCGCTCCGTGTGGGCCAGCTCGCGCAGTTCCTCGTAAACGGGGTCTTCGAGGTACAGCGACAGTTGCTTGGCGCGGTCGCGGATCGGCGGCCGGTACGCCGATTTGCTGGCCGGCTTGCCTTGGCGCGGCGCCCTCGTCCTTTGAATAGGACGCGGCTCGGCGGCTTCCGGCTCGGTTGGTGCCGCTGCGGCCGGGGGTTCCACCACGACCAGCTCGGGCCTGGTGGTTGGTTCAGGCTGAGGCTCTGGCGTCTCAGGCGCGTGCGCCGCCAGCTCGACGGCCGGAGCAATCCCCTTGGCCATGTCGCCGATGATGTCGGTCAGCATTCCTTTACGCGGCTTGGACATGCGGCAGTGCCTTCGTGCGGTTATCAATCCACTGCCACAACCGGCGAATTTCCTCGGCGGCGGCGCCCTCGGGGTTAAGTTCGGTGACGCCCTGCCCCGTGCCCATGGCATCCTGGTGGTCGTTGCGCATCACCACGTTGACCTCGGCCAGCATGCCGAGAATCTTCAAGCCTTCGGCCGTATCCCGCACCCGGTAGCTCTTGGGCGGGGTCTGGTTGAGAATGAAGGCAAAATCCTTCCCCAGGCGATGGATGGTTGCTAGGGTTGGCGCAACGCCCCGCAAGTCTGCCGGAGTGGGTCGGCACGGCAGCAGGCAGAAATCGGCCGCCCGGATGGCCGCCGTGGTGCCGGGGCTGTCGATGCCTGGCGTGTCAATGAACACAAAATCGTACTCACCGCCGCGGATCCGCTCTAGCGTGTTGTCGAGCTTATCGGCGGTAATTTGCGCTACTTCCGGGGCCTCGCCCTGCCTGGCTGTGGCCCATTGGGAGGTGGTGCCCTGCCGGTCCATTTCGAGGATGGCGACGCCGTGCCCGGCTTCCTGAGCGGCTACAGCAAGGGAGACGCAGAGCGTACTTTTGCCGCTCCCTCCCTTCTGGGTTACGAAGGCTATCGTCTTCATATCATTTGCCTTTCTCTCGCTGGGTCACAGCATTCTGTTATCACTTTATGCTGTCATAACAGCATAAAGGCATCACGTGATTCGCGTATACAAGCATGCGGGTAAACTGTGATGCTTTGACAATGGTATAACAGATTCGTCCGAATGGCTTACCGAATGCTTAAGGATGCATCAAAAATAACGGCATGCTGTTGTAACAGCATGCTGTCGTAACGCCGTGCTGGTGTAACAGCATGAGGCGAGATGGCCCTAACAGCATGCTGTTATAACAGCGCGGCCTCGAGATGAGGCTGGCGAAAGGGGGGGCGGCCATAACCGCATGCTGTTATAACATCGTGCTGGTGTAACAGCATCGATTTGAAAAAAGTCGGGTGGAAGAGAACTTAACAGCATGCTGTTATAACAGCACGACCAAGAGATGAAGCTGCGGCGGGGGGTTAAGCCATAACAGCATGCTGTCATAACAGCGCGCAGCCTTGAGGCGAGCGGGTGCAGGGGTCGCGGCCTCCATAACAGCATGCTGTTGTAGGTGATGGAGATGCCGGGGCAACCAAGCCCTGGAGGGATCAGAGCGGGTTGATAATAGTTAATAACGGCCTATAATCACCTAAAGGGAGATCTGGCGATGATTAGTGCCGAGCTTGGACCGCAACTGGAATCGGTCGTGACGGAACTGGTGGCCTCGGGCCGCTACGGGTCCAAAAGCGAAGTGTTGCGCGAGGGCGTTCGCTTGGTGCAGGAGCGAGAAGCGAGGTTGGCGGTTCTTGATGCGGCTTTGGAGCGGGGAGCCGCATCTGCTGATGCTGGCCGGGTGAAGCCTGCCGGGGATGTTTTTGATCGGCTCGAAGCTAAATACGCCAAGGCTGCCGAAGAAATTGGCAAGCGTTGAAAGTCGTCCTTACCAGCGAAGCAGAGGCTGATTTAGAACAGATCGGCGACTATATTGCTGCCGACAATCCAATGCGCGCGCTTTCGTTCGTGCGAGAGCTGCGGCGCCGTTGCGAGAGCCTCAGTTATATGGGGAGCGCGTTTCCGCTGGTGCCGCGGTATAAGATCTACGGCTACCGCCGCTTCCCGCATAAGAGCTATCTCATCTTCTACCGGGTGTCCGACGATGCCGTCGAGGTGCTGCACATCCTGCACGGCGCGCGTGATATAGACGCGCTGCTGTTTCCTGGTGAGGATCAAACCGGGGCAGGGGGGTGCGAGCCGTGACGGAACGCGTAGGTGGGGGAGGGGGCATGGCCGCCGTGGCGCACAATCGGGCGCGCCGCCAGGTCCGGTCGTCGGTCCGCTAGCGGCCGGGTGTCCCTGAACGTCGGGTCTCGCCTTAAGAGCCGACCTAGAAGCCAAGTCGCATTTTGGATCCGACGTGGATGACCAATGACGCTAATCAAATCAATGCGCCTCACATGAACTCTGGACTTCACCAGTGCTGGCGCGCGCCGCCATTCCTGATAATCTTGTTCGCGACTGCATTTGCCAAATCTTCCACTTTGGATGAGGGCTGGCATGTGGATACGTGACATACAAGCTTCGCCAATCGCCGCCGGAATTCTGCTGCTCTTACTTGCCAATCAATCCACTGCGTTCGCGCGCGGCAGTCCGGCGGCGCACGACGATCCCTGGAATTATGAACGTATCGAGCGTTTGCCACCCGAGGTTCGGAGTGCCGTCACCCACGTGTGCGGGAATACGGCACGGGCCGCTCACTACTTTGCAACCTATCTCGACAAATCACGGCTGATCAGGCTGCACTTCGAGCACCTGCATTGCGATGAGCAGGCGCAGTTTTGCAGAGGCACCAGTTGCCTCCGGCAGGAATACATCTCTACAGGTGGGCACTACCGGCTCATGAGGAGCTACTACGGCCGCGACGACTGATCGCCAATCGCCCTTGGCGTTACCGCGGGCAGTGCCTGCGACGATCATTTACAACTCGGATTCCTGAATATAGGGCCTCACG
>Ga0153954_1001100_pt1 | contig 16220 bp, 14 predicted proteins | sample TSFL038MetaG_FD_102277 | JGI IMG/M metagenome (GOLD analysis project Ga0153954, IMG submission 102277) | Attine ant fungus gardens microbial communities from Florida, USA - TSFL038 MetaG | ecosystem: Host-associated > Fungi > Mycelium > Unclassified | place: USA: Florida, Wekiwa Springs State... | reverse complement strand
GTAGCGAACTCGAAGTTCGGGCCTTCGACGATCGCGTCAACCGGACAGGCTTCCTGACACATGCCGCAATAGATGCACTTGACCATGTCGATGTCGTAGCGCGTGGTGCGGCGCGTGCCGTCGTTGCGTCTCGGCCCCGCCTCGATCGTGATCGCTTGCGCCGGACAAATCGCCTCACACAATTTGCAGGCAATACACCGCTCCTCGCCGTTCGGATAGCGTCGCTGAGCGTGCTCGCCACGAAACCGGGGGCTCAGCGGCGACTTCTCGTGCGGGTAGTTCAGGGTGGCTTTGGGCTTGAACATGTACTGAATCGACAGCACAAGCGCCGCGAGGAATTCGCTCAGAAACAACGATCGCGCGGACTGAGCGAGCCTAACAGCCATCGGCCTCTTCCCTCTTTCTCAGTGCAACGGGCCTGAAGGGCTTGCCCCTAGACCGGTAAATTCGAGCACTCCAGCCACAGCCACCACCATGAACAACGAGATCGGCAGGAACACCTTCCAGCCGAGCCGCATCAACTGATCGTAACGATAGCGTGGCACGAACGCCTTCACCATCGAGAACATGAACACGACAGACCAGGCCTTGATCAGAAACCATATGAGGCCCGGCACCCACGTGAATGGTGGAAACGGGAGCGGCGACAGCCAACCTCCGAGAAACAAGGTCGCCGTCAAAGCGGACATCGTCAAGACGGCGACGAGCTCGGTGAGGAACTGCAACAGAAACAGGGAGGCGGCATACTCGACCGAATAACCGGCCACGAGCTCCGATTCCGCTTCGGTCAAGTCGAAGGGCGGCCGGTTCGTCTCAGCGAGCGCCGAAACGAAGAATATGATGAACATCGGCATGAGCGGCAACCAATACCATCCCAACAGACCGAACCGCGTGTCCTGCGCGCGAACGATATCGGAAAGATTGATCGATCCGGCGCATAGCACCACCGTCACGATGACGAAACCTATCGACACCTCGTAAGACACCATCTGAGCGGCCGCGCGTAGCGCGGAGAGCAGCGCGTATTTGGAATTGGACGCCCACCCCGCCATGATGACGCCATACACCCCGAGCGAAGAGACGGCGAAAAGATAGAGGAGACCCACGTTGATATCGCTGATCGCCCAGCCGTCCGCCACCGGAATCACCGCCCAAGCGGCTATCGCCAGCACCACTGAAACCAGTGGCGCCAAGACAAATACGGCCTTGTTGGCGCCTGCGGGAATGATGGGCTCTTTGAGGATGAACTTGAAGAAGTCGGCAAAGGGCTGAAGGATGCCCCAGGGCCCCACCACGTTGGGACCGCGCCTCAGCTGCACCGCGCCCCAGATCTTCCGCTCAACGTAGATTAGAGCCGCGGTGGAAAGAAGAAGGCACACGAGCAGCAGCAGGCTTTCCAACACGTGCCGCAACAATGAGCCGACATCGCTTTCATGCATCCAGTGGCCGAACGCGGATGCGGCGCCATTGCTGATGAGCAGCCACAGGGCGGCCAGGACCACAATGGCGACAACTGCTATTGCGCCCAGGATCGCGCCCCAAGGCGGCGAAGCAGTGCGGGAGGGTGTCACGCTGGTCATCGGGGCGTCTTATTCCGCCGCCTCGCGAGGGGCGCCGCGAGTCAAAGCCGAACATTCGGCCATGACGCGAGAGGCCCGCGCGATCGGATTGGTGAAATAGAAATCGGACACCGCAGGGACGAACGGCGCCTTGTCGACTGCGCCGCCCAGTGTGGCGATCCGGCTAAAGCTCTCTGGGTCCGCCGGCGCAATCGCGTCGAAACGCACCAGGAAGGGATGGGCCGTGGCGAGCGCCGCTCGGAGTTGCGCGAGGGAATCGAACGACAGCTTGGCGCCGAGCGGGTCCGATAGCGCGCGCAAGATCGACCAATCTTCCCGAGCGTCGCCAGGGGGAAACACGGCCCGTTCGGCAAACTGCGGCCGCCCTTCGGTGTTGACGTAGATGCCGGTTTTTTCGGTGTAGGCGGCGCCCGGCAGGATGACATCCGCCCGCTGCGCCCCGCGATCGCCATGCGTGCCGATGTAGACCACGAACGCGCCCGGCTCAATGTCGATCTCATCGGCGCCGAGATTGATGAGCACATCGAGAGCGTTCGTTTTCGCCATCGCCAGCGCATCGAGCCCGCCTTCGCCCGGCACAAGCCCGAGATCGAGGCCCCCAACTCGTGAGGCCGCGTTATGCAGGACATTGACGCCGTTCCAGCCGTCTTTGACGAAGCCGGCAGCTACGGCGACCTTACTAAGGCTCGCCAGAACGGCCGCGCCGTCAGACCTGGCGAAAGCTCCGGCGCCGATGATCATCATTGGCTTGGCAACGCCATTGAGCGGCTTATCCAGCATCTCCGCGAGCGTCTCTGGGCCTGCGCCCCAGTACTGATGTTTGTAGGTCAGATCAGCCCGGGGGCCGATCACGCTTATTGGCGCACCGCCCTTGAGCCAGCGCTTGCGGATGCGCGCGTTGAGGACTGGCGCTTCATGGCGCGGGTTCGAGCCGACGATCAGAATGGCGTCGGCCTGGTCAACGCCCGCAATGGTTGAATTGAAGAGATAGGACGCGCGTCCGAATTTGGGATTCAGTTTCGAGCCGTCCTGACGACAGTCGATATTGAGCGAGCCCAGCTTGGCGAGAAGCGACTTGAGCGCAAACATTTCTTCGACGGTCGCTAGGTCCCCCACGATCGCGCCAATCCGAGACGAGGAAGCGGAGCCGACTTTGCCGGCGATCGCGCCAAAGGCCTCCCCCCAGCTGGCGGGCCTAAGCCGACCGTCGGCTCGAAGATAGGGACGATCCAGCCGTTGCGTCTTCAATCCGTCGACAACGTGTCGCGTCTTGTCGGAAATCCATTCCTCGTTGATTCCGTCGTTGACGCGCGGCAAGATTCGCACAATTTCCCGGCCGCGCGAATCAACGCGGATCGCCGAACCAAGCGCATCCATAACGTCAATCGATTCCGTCTTGACGTACTCCCACGGTCTCGCGTGGAAGGCGGTCGGCTTCGAGGTCAAGGCGCCCACCGGACAGAGGTCGACGACGTTGCCTTGCAATTCTGAAGTCAACGCGTGCTCAAGATAGGAGGTAATCTCCATGTCCTCGCCGCGACCGATGGCGCCAAGTTCCGGAACGCCCGCAACTTCAGTCACGAAACGGACGCAGCGCGTGCACTGGATGCAGCGATTCATCGAGGTCTTGACCAGCGCCCCGATATATTTGTCCTCGACCGCGCGCTTGTTCTCCGAAAAGCGGGACGAGTCGGCGCCATACGCCATTGCCTGATCTTGCAGATCGCATTCGCCGCCCTGATCGCAGATCGGACAATCAAGCGGATGGTTGATGAGAAGAAACTCCATCGTGCCTGTCCGCGCCTTGCGGGCCATTGGCGAGTTGGTCAGGACCACCGGCGGTTCGCCGTTCGGGCCGGGGCGCAGATCTTTCACTGCCATGGCGCAGGACGCCGTCGGCTTGGGCGGTCCGCCCTTCACTTCGACGAGGCACATCCGGCAGTTGCCCGCGATCGACAGCCGCTCGTGGAAACAGAACCGCGGGATCTCGGCGCCAGCCGCCTCGCACGCTTGAAGAAGCGTGTATTCAGCTGGAACGTCGAGTTCCTTGCCGTCGATGACGATCTTGCTCATGCACTCATCGCCCCATGACCCGCGCGCCAATACGCGAGGAGATCAGTTACGGCAATTCCGTCGATGGTCGCGCCGTCCAGACGCGCGTTGACTATCGAAGCGCCAGCCAGGTTGACCTTGTCGACGCGCCGACCCGCGAGATTGATGTGGCTCGTCATCCCCTACTCCGCCGCCGCCGCCAATACAGACTCGCTATGCGGGTTGGCCGCATATTGGTCGATGCGCCGCTCGATCTCGGGGCGGAAATGGGCGATGAGCCCCTGGATTGGCCAGGCCGCGGCGTCGCCGAGCGCGCAGATCGTGTGTCCTTCGATCTGCTTGGTGACGTCGAGCAGCATATCGATCTCGCGCTTTTGCGCACGGCCCTCGACCATGCGCTCCATGACCCGCCACATCCATCCCGCGCCCTCGCGACAGGGTGTGCACTGGCCGCAGCTCTCATGCTTGTAGAAGTACGACAAGCGAGCGATGGCGCGAATAATGTCCGTCGATTTGTCCATGACGATCGCTGCCGCCGTGCCGAGGCCGGACTTGAGCTTGGCGAGCGAGTCGAAGTCCATCGGGCAATCAATGATCTGTGCGGCAGGGAGGAGCCGGACCGATGCTCCGCCCGGAATGACCGCTAGTAGATTGTCCCAGCCGCCGCGCACGCCGCCGCAGTGCTTATCGATCAACTCCCGAAATGGGATCGACATCGCCTCCTCAACGTTACACGGTTTCCTGACGTGCCCGGAGATGCTGAAGATTTTGGTGCCGAAATTGTTGGGAGCCCCGAAACTTGTGAACCATGATGCGCCGCGCCGCAGAATCGTCGGCGAAACGGCGATCGACTCGACGTTGTTGACTGTCGTCGGGCACCCGTAGAGCCCCATCCCGGCGGGAAATGGCGGCTTCATCCGCGGCATGCCCTTCTTGCCTTCGAGCGACTCGAGCATCGCCGTCTCTTCGCCGCAGATATAGGCTCCGGCGCCGTGATGGACGTAAAGATCGAACGGCCAGCCGTGAACGTTGTCCTTGCCGATCAGCCGCGCGTCGTAGGCCTCCGCCACCGCGGCTTCGAGATTTTGCCGCTCCTTTATGAATTCGCCGCGCACGTAGATGTAGGCCGCATGCGCGCCCATCGCGAAGGACGCGACCAGCGCGCCCTCGACCAGCGTGTGCGGGTCGTTGCGCATGATCTCGCGGTCCTTGCAAGTGCCGGGCTCCGATTCGTCAGCGTTGATGACGAGGTAGTGCGGACGCTTGGGATCGACGGTCTTTGGCATGAACGACCATTTAAGCCCAGTCGGGAAGCCAGCCCCTCCGCGACCGCGCAAACCAGAGGCCTTCATCTCCGCGACGATCCAGTCACGGCCCTTGTCGAGGATCGCCTTGGTCCCGTCCCAATTGCCACGCGCCCGCGCGCCCTTCAGGCCGCGGTCGCCCAACCCATAGAGATTGGTGAAGATGCGATCCTTATCTTCCAGCATCTCTCAGTTCCCGACCTTCTCGGTCGCAGGTTGATCCTTCGTGGGCGCAGGCGCGCTCTTTGCGCCATGACCGTCGACGCCGTAGAAGGTCGCCAGCGCGGTCAGGCCGCCGACCGGCTCGGACGAGACGCGCCCGATTTGCGAACCAATTTTGACCGACCGGCCATTCGCCAGATCGTCGAGCAGCCTCGCGAAACTCTCCGGGGTCAGATCCTCGTAATAATCGTCGTTGATCTGCACCATCGGCGCGTTGCAACAGGCGCCGAGACATTCGACCTCGATCCAAGCGAACAGGCCGTCCGACGACACGTGGCCCTGTTCGCCTATGCGCTTGCGGCAGACCGTCTTGATGTCGTCGGAGCCGGACAGCATGCATGGAGTCGTGCCGCAGACCTGCACGTAGTGACGTCCGACGGGCGCCAGATTGAACATCGTGTAGAAGGTCGCGACTTCGAGCACCCGGATATTGGGCATGTCGAGCATCGCCGCGATTGTCTCGATCGCCGCCCGGGGCAACCAATAGCCATTTTGCTTCTGCGCGCGCCACAGCAGCGCGAGCACGGCCGACGCCTGTCGGCCGGCTGGATATTTCCCCATCTCTTGCTCGGCCCACGCCTTGTTCTCCGGCGTGAATTCGAAGCTTGTTGGCTGCTCATCGGCGAGGCGGCGAACGGACATCGGTCAAAAATTCCGTGAATGCGCGGTCGAGGCGAGGCGCGCGCGGCTAACGGCGCTCAACGGTCCACCTCCCCGAAAACGATATCAAGCGAGCCTAGAATCGCGCTGATGTCGGCCAGCATGTGCTTGCGGCATAGAAAATCCATCGCCTGAAGATGCGCAAAACCGGGCGCGCGAAGTTTGACGCGGTACGGCTTGTTCGAGCCATCGGACACGAGATAGACGCCAAACTCCCCCTTTGGCGCTTCGACCGCCGCGTACACCTCGCCGGCCGGCACCTTATAGCCCTCGGTGTAGAGCTTGAAGTGATGGATTAGCGCCTCCATCGACCGCTTCATCTCGGCGCGTCGGGGCGGCGCAACTTTGCCGTCGTCGGTCACAACTGGCCCATCCCCGCCGGGCGAGTTCAGCTTCTCGCAGCACTGCCGCATGATCTTCACCGACTGGCGCATCTCTTCCATGCGGATCAGATAGCGATCGTAGCAGTCGCCGTTCTTGCCAACCGGAATATCGAAATCCATCTCCTCATAGCATTCGTAGGGTTGCGCTTTGCGTAGGTCCCATGGCGCCCCGGACCCGCGCACCATGACGCCCGAGAAGCCCCACGCCCAGGCGTCCGCCAGCTTGACCACCCCGATGTCGACATTGCGCTGCTTGAAAATGCGATTGCCCGTGAGCAGGGTCTCCAGATCGTCGCAGACCTTGAGGAACGGATCGCAGAAGGCCTCGATGTCATCAATGAGCTTGCGCGGCAGATCCTGGTGCACGCCGCCAGGACGAAAGTAAGCCGCATGCATGCGCGAGCCGCTTGCGCGCTCGTAGAAGACCATCAGTTTCTCGCGCTCCTCGAACCCCCAAAGGGGCGGAGTCAGCGCGCCGACGTCCATCGCCTGGGTCGTGATCTGGAGCAAATGCGACAATAGCCGACCGATCTCGCAATAGAGCACACGGATGAGCTGGCCGCGCCGGGGGACCGAAATACCGAGAAGCCGCTCAACCGCAAGCGCATACGCGTGCTCCTGATTCATCGGGGCGACGTAGTCGAGGCGGTCAAGATAAGGCACATTTTGCAGGTAAGTGCGCGCCTCCATAAGCTTTTCGGTGCCACGATGGAGAAGACCAATGTGAGGGTCGACCCGTTCGACCACCTCGCCATCAAGCTCGAGCACGAGGCGCAGGACGCCGTGCGCCGCAGGATGCTGCGGCCCGAAGTTGATCGAGAAGTTGCGTAGGTTCTGTTCGTTCATGATCCCGACCCGGCCGCCAATCGCCTACCGCCGACCCTCGTCTTTCGCCTTCTCGTCCCCCGGCAGCGGGGGGCCTTCCCACGGGCTCAGAAAATCGAACCGGCGGAATTCCTGATTGAGCCGCACCGGCTCGTAGCGGACGCGCTTTTCCGCATCGTCGTAACGCACCTCGACGAAGCCGGTCATCGGAAAATCCTTGCGCAGCGGATGGCCGTCAAATCCGTAGTCGGTCAGGAGGCGCCGCAAATCCGGATGGCCCTCGAACACCACTCCGAACAGATCGTAGACCTCACGCTCGTACCAGTCAGCGCCGGGATAGACTGCGGTCGCGCTCATGACTGGCGTATCCTCGTCGGTCGCGACCTTGACCCGGATCCGCCGGTTCAGCTTGGGCGACAGCAGATGATAGACAATGTCGAAGCGCTTCTCGCGCTGCGGATAATCGACCCCAGAAATATCGATGATCGAAACGAACTGAGCCGCAGGGTCGTCGCGCAGAAATTGCAGCGTCTCAACAATGTGCGTTGAATCGACAGCCACGGTCAGCTCGTCGAGTTCGAAGCTCGATTCCAGCACCGCGCCGGGCACGGCGTCGGCGAGCGTCTTCGCGACAGTCTGCAGTTGATCGTCCATTCGCCTCGGTCTCGCTTTTCGCTTCGCTCCAGCCTGCCCTCAGCGTTCAATCGTTCCCGTGCGTCGGATTTTCTTCTGCAGCATCAGCACCCCGTAGAGCAGCGCCTCGGCGGTGGGCGGGCACCCGGGCACATAGATGTCCACGGGGACGATGCGGTCGCACCCCCGGACAACCGAATATGAATAATGATAGTACCCCCCGCCATTGGCGCAGGAGCCCATCGAGATGACGTAGCGCGGCTCCGGCATCTGATCGTAGACCTTGCGCAGCGCTGGCGCCATCTTGTTGGTCAGCGTCCCCGCAACAATCATGACGTCCGACTGACGCGGACTGGCGCGCGGCGCAAAGCCGAAGCGTTCGATATCGAACCGCGGCATCGACACTTGCATCATCTCGACCGCGCAGCAGGCGAGCCCGAAAGTCATCCACATGAGCGAGCCGGTGCGCGCCCATTGGATGAGGTCATCGGTCGTGGTGACGAGAAAGCCCTTGTCGGCGAGTTCGTCGCTGATTGCGCCGTAGAACCGGTCTTCGGGCCGCAGCGGCTTGCCGGTCAGCGGATCGAGGAGACCGGCTGCGGCAGGCGCGGCGATCGGGCTAGCGCTCAATCCCATTCCAGCGCTCCGTTATTCCACTCATATACGAATCCGATCGTCAGCACCGCTAGAAAGGTCATCATCGACCAAAATCCAAGCGCGCCAAGATCATGGAAGACAATAGCCCAGGGGAACAGGAACGCGACCTCAAGATCGAAGATGATGAAAAGAAGGGAGACAAGGTAAAAGCGCGCGTCGAAGCGCATCCGCGCATCGTCGAACGGCGGAAAGCCACACTCATAGGGGGAAAGCTTTTCGGTATCGGGGGCCCGATAGGCGATGAGAAAGGGCGCAACCAGCAGCGCCCCGCAGATGAGCGCCGCCAGAACTACGAACACGATCAACGGCGTATAGTCGGAAATAAGGCTCGGCATCGCCTCGCTCTTCAGCTGATCGTATGCGGGGCGCCGGGGCGTGCGCCGCGGGAAGGCGCTCGCGCGCCCCGTTAACGCGTATCGCAGTGCAGCGTAGCATGCAAGGCGGAAGGCTTCACTTGCAGCGTGATTGGCCTTGCGCGTCCCGCTCGTGCGTAGGGATACCGCCCCTTAACTTACGGTAGCGATTGCGCATTTGAAGTTCAGCCCGCTCAAAGCGGCCCAGAAACCGCAATAAGCGATTGATTAGAACCGTGTACAATGGTGAAATAACGATGTTTGGCCTCCGGCTGGCTGGCCGGAAAGGGATAGGTTTTCAATATTCACAGAGTCATATCGGCAGCTCTACGCCGGCTCAAACCTTCGAAGTGGTTCCCGTGGGGATTCCCGCTGCCCGCGGGTTGCCACATCCCCAGGATCGCTCGCGAGGACCCGGTTATCTTGAAGCACCACATTAATATGGAATAACACTGTTATTTTGTTATTCCGAGTTGCAGAAAAATGAGGTTAAGTCTCTGAAATCGCTCTTTCGCGCGCAAAATCGAACACCGCGTCCGCGCTTAGCATTTCAAGCTCCCGGTGGAGGCGATCTCGATCCAACTCGACGGAACCGAGTGGCGAAAAATGGCGAGAGAGACGGGACTTGAACCCGCGACCTCCGGCGTGACAGGCCGGCGCTCTAACCAACTGAGCTACTCCCCCGCGGGAGCGCGACCGGATAAGGCAGGCGCGCTTCCAAGTCAAGGATGCGATCATGCGGAAACGACAATGGCTAACGCTCCGAGAAGTCGGAGTTTTGCTCGCTCCTCATCCCGCGCCTCATGCTTGTTCGCTCTCAGAATTGACTCGTGGCCAATGACCAGCGGCGCATCTCCTCGCGCGTCAAGACGTGGACCGTGTCGGGCGGCAGCGATTCCGCCGTTCGCACTAGAGCAGGGTCAACGCCCATTCGCCGCGCGTAGCGCCCGAGCACCGCAACCATAGGCGGATCTGCGAAACTGCGCTTCACGTGCGCTCCGAAAAAAGCGCCTTCTTCATTCTCGACAATCGACATTCGATGCAGGCCGACCTCGCTGCCAGGCGGCGCAACACGGCGCACAGCGCCCATGAGCGCGTAGACGCAAGCCGACAGGCACTCGCCTACATATGGTCCCGGATCGCCGCCCGCCTCAAAGCGTCCCACGACCCCGGCGATGCGCAGTCCGCGCAAAATGTGGCCGAAGACCATCGACGCGACAACATTTCCACCGCGCGAGTTGAAGAACACGATGCGCCGCAGTTTGGCGTCTGAACTACCCGATTTGAGGAAATTCACGAAGGTCTGCGGCGTCTGCGCCTCGATCACGCCCTCGGCTACGATGACGTCGGGACAGTGTCGACCACATTCGCGCGATTCGAGCGGCGCGACGCGGAAACTCATCGGCGAGCCATGCTGTTGGGCTACAGCCGGCGTCAGCGCCATTCCCACGAAAATGAACGCCGCCAGAGCGGACAGCCTCAACGACCCCAGGCTGGTGGGCGGTGACGGACTCGAACCGCCGACCCTCTCGGTGTAAACGAGATGCTCTACCAACTGAGCTAACCGCCCCTGACGCCGCCGACCGCCTTATCCGGCGGCGTCAAGATAACAGCCTCACGTCAAGCTCGCCAAGCGGCAAAGGACCTGCGGCCGAAAGAGGACCTCATAGTCTACGGTTAGCGAGCTACGGATCGCTCCGAATCGACCTACTTCTTGGGCGACTTCTTATTGAGGCTCGCCTTCAGCGCCGCGCCTGGCTTGAACCGCGCGTTTCTCGAAGCAGCGATTTTAATCTCCTTGCCAGTCGCAGGGTTGCGCCCTTTTCCCGCAGCGCGCTCACGCACAGAGAAGGTGCCGAAACCAACCAGCCGCACTTCCTCGCCCTTCTTCAAGGTATTGATAACGCCCTCCAGCACGGCCTCGAGCGCGGCGGCTGCGGAAACCTTTGTCAAGTCCGCTTCGGCGGCGATGTGATCGACGAGCTCAAGCTTATTCATTATGGTCTCTCCGTTCGACTGCGGCGCTATTTGTCGGCGCCAGTTTTTATGTCCGGCGCCTTCAACGCCGCTGTGCCGCGGCGCTTGGCGTCGCTGCGCTCATATCCGTCCCTTCCCTCGAAGGCGCTCATCGCCGCCCCAGGCGAATCGACAGCAGAGTTCGATTTCATAGCTCGCCGTTTCGCGAAAGGAACGCAAGCGTTCGCGGTGATCATAGGGCGAAAAACAGTCTAAAACTGCTCCACAGCCGAAAAAACGCCGCGAATTCCCTAGAATTCGCGGCGTTCTGACGCTGCAACCGGCTTGACGGCGCCGGATCAACCCTGTCTCCAAACGTGGCCAGAACCAGCCTTCAGTGCGCGACCAGGCCCTTGCCGTCTTCTTCCGGCGGCGAAGGAGCCGGCGCAGCCATGTCCTCTTCCCATGCAATCGGCATTGGCCGACGGACAAGAGCATGCTCCAGCACTTCGTCCATTCGAGAAACAGGGACGATTTCCAGTCCGTTCTTCACGGAGGTCGGAATCTCAGCCAAGTCCTTAACGTTCTCCTCAGGTATGAGGACTTTCTTAATTCCACCTCTCAGCGCCGCCAGCAGCTTCTCTTTGAGACCGCCAATCGGGAGGACCCGCCCACGCAACGTGATCTCGCCGGTCATGGCGATATCACGCCGGACCGCGACGCCAGTCAGCATCGAGACGATGACGGTCGCCATGGCGACGCCCGCGGACGGTCCATCCTTTGGGGTCGCGCCTTCGGGCACGTGCACATGAATGTCGCGCTTATCGAATAGCGGGGGCTCAATTCCAAAATCGACGGCGCGCGACCGTACGTAGGAGGCCGCAGCCGAAATCGACTCCTTCATCACGTCCTTCAGGTTTCCTGTCACCGTCATGCGACCCTTGCCAGGCATCATGACGCCCTCGATCGTCAGCAATTCACCTCCGACTTCCGTCCAGGCAAGACCCGTCACGAGCCCGACCTGATCGTCGGCTTCGATCTCGCCGTAGCGGAACTTTGGCGGCCCAAGGAACTCAGCGACATTCTCGCCTCTTACGACGATCAGCCTGCTCTTGTTGGTGAGAATCTCCTTCACCGCTTTGCGGGCAAGATTGGAAATCTCACGCTCCAGATTGCGGACGCCGGCTTCGCGGGTATACCGGCGGATAAGCTCCATGATGGCGCTGTCCTCAACCAGCCATTCTTTGCCGTCCAATCCATGTTTGGCCATCGAATTGGGCAAAAGATGCCGCTTGGCGATTTCCAGTTTCTCGTCTTCGGTGTAGCCCGCGATCCGAATGATCTCCATCCGATCCATAAGAGCAGGCGGGATGTTGAGGGTATTGGCCGTGGTCACGAACATCACGCCGGACAGGTCGTAGTCCACTTCAAGATAGTGATCATTGAAGGTCGAATTCTGCTCCGGGTCGAGCACCTCCAGCAGAGCCGACGAAGGATCGCCGCGGAAATCCATCCCCATCTTGTCAATCTCGTCGAGCAGAAACAGCGGATTCGACGCCTTCGCCTTACGCATCGATTGGATGACCTTGCCCGGCATCGAGCCGATGTAGGTGCGCCGATGGCCGCGAATCTCCGCCTCGTCGCGCACGCCGCCGAGCGACATGCGCACGAATTCGCGACCTGTAGCTCTCGCGATCGACTTGCCGAGCGAGGTCTTGCCAACGCCAGGGGGGCCGACGAGACACAAGATGGGCCCGGTTAGCTTGTTCGCGCGCTGTTGCACGGCGAGATATTCGACGATGCGCTCCTTGACTTTATCCAGGCCGAAATGGTCGGCGTCAAGAATCGCTTGCGCCGCCGGCAAATCCTTCTTGATCTTCGACCGCTTTTGCCACGGGATCGATAACAGCCAATCGAGATAATTACGAACTACCGTCGCTTCCGCCGACATCGGCGACATCTGCCTGAGCTTCTTGACCTCCCCGAGCGCCTTCTCGCGCGCTTCTTTCGTCAGTCTCGTCGACTTGATCCGCTCTTCGAGCTCGGACATCTCGTCCTTGCCTTCCTCGTCGCCGAGTTCCTTCTGAATCGCCTTCATCTGTTCATTGAGATAATACTCTCGCTGCGTCTTCTCCATCTGCCGCTTGACGCGTGTGCGGATGCGCTTCTCAACCTGCAGCACAGAGATCTCGCTCTCCATCAGAGCGAGGCATTTTTCGAAACGCTTTGCGACGGAACGCATCTCCAGGATCGCCTGCTTATCGGAAAGCTTGACCGCGAGATGAGAGGCGATCGTGTCAGCGAGCTTGCTGTAATCGTCGATCTGGTTGACGGCGGTCACAACCTCGGGCGAAATCTTCTTATTGAGCTTCACGTAGCTCTCGAACTCGGATACGACCGAACGGGATAAGGCTTCAGCTTCGATCTGTTCGATCGGTTCGTCGGCGACCGCGCGAGCCTCGGCCTGGAAGAAACCGTCGCTAGAAACGAAGCGCGTCACCTGGGCGCGCGTAGAACCTTCAACGAGCACCTTGACCGTGCCGTCCGGCAGCTTGAGCAACTGCAGAACACTCGCGAGCGTTCCTGCAGAGAAGATCGCGTCGGGCGCCGGATCGTCGTCAGCCGCGTTCTTCTGGGTCGCAAGCAGGATCGGCCGGTCTGACTTCATCACCTCCTCGAGCGCCCGGATTGACTTCTCTCGCCCAACGAAGAGTGGAACGATCATGTGCGGGAACACGACAATGTCGCGCAACGGAAGGACTGGATAAACGTCGAGCGTCCCTGGGACGATGGACTTGTGTGGGTTGGTCATGGCTATCCTGAATTCTGGGCCGACGTTTCCGTCTGCTCCACTTTCTAAGTTCTACAGGCCCGTGGGCGCGATTGGCATACGCAATTCGCCCCCGGCGCTGGGATCTGACGCTCTCGAATTCACACGGAACACATTGCGCGAAAACAGCACTTGCGCGACGAGAAAAGCCGGGGTCCCGCGCGAAACATGGTCCCGCGCCCCGCAACCTTCAAGAAGCGGGGCGAGCGGCTCCGAGTCAGCTCGCGCGCTCAGCGCGCTCGGCATAAATGTAGAGGGGACGGGCCTTGCCTTCGACCACCTCGGGACCAATCACGACTTGTTCGACCCCATCAAGACCCGGCAGTTCGAACATCGTGTCGAGCAAGATGCTTTCCATGATCGAGCGCAAGCCGCGGGCGCCAGTGCGGCGCTCAATCGCCTTCTTCGCAACCACGCCTAGCGCGTCCTCCTGAATCGTGAGGTCCGTGTTCTCCATTTCGAACAGGCGCTGATACTGTTTGACGAGCGCATTTTTCGGCTCGGTCAAGATCTTCTTCAGCGCCTCCTCGTCGAGGTCTTCAAGGGTCGCGATGACCGGCAGACGACCCACGAACTCCGGGATGAGGCCAAATTTAAGGAGATCTTCAGGCTCGACCTCGCGAAACACCTCGCCCGTACGCCGGTCGTCGGGGGACTGGACCTTCGCGGAAAAACCAATCGACGTGCCCTTGCCCCGGGCCGAGATGATTCGCTCGAGACCGGAAAAGGCGCCTCCGCAAATGAACAGGATGTTCGTCGTGTCGACTTGTAGAAATTCCTGCTGCGGATGCTTGCGCCCGCCCTGAGGAGGAACGCTCGCAATGGTGCCCTCCATAATCTTGAGCAGCGCCTGTTGCACCCCCTCCCCGGACACGTCGCGAGTAATCGACGGATTGTCAGACTTGCGGCTAATCTTGTCGATTTCGTCGATATAGACGATACCGCGCTGTGCGCGCTCCACATTGTAGTCTGAAGCCTGCAACAGCTTCAAAATGATGTTCTCGACGTCCTCGCCAACATATCCAGCTTCCGTCAACGTCGTGGCGTCGGCCATAGTGAACGGCACATCGAGAATGCGCGCCAAAGTCTGAGCGAGCAACGTCTTGCCCGAACCGGTCGGGCCGATCAGCAGAATGTTCGATTTCGCCAGCTCTACGTCGCCGTGCTTGGTCGCGTGATTGAGGCGTTTGTAATGATTGTGGACCGCAACCGAGAGAACTCGTTTGGCTTGCGGCTGACCGATCACATAGTCGTCGAGCACCTTGCATATTTCACGGGGAGTCGGGATGCCATCCTTGCTTTTAACAAGCGCGGTTTTGCTCTCCTCACGAATGATGTCCATGCACAGCTCAACGCATTCATCACAGATGAATACGGTCGGCCCAGCAATAAGCTTGCGCACTTCATGCTGGCTCTTGCCGCAGAACGAGCAATAAAGCGTGTTTTTGGCGTCGCCATCGGCCTTGGCCATCACTTTTCTCCATTTAGGCCGCTTCCGCCGAAGCGAGTCGTTGTACGCCTGACCGAGCAGCCTAACCAAACCACCCTAACGAAACGTAGCCTCCGGCCTGCCTCGAGTTCCCCCGCCTCCCTAGCCCGGCCATTGTTGGATCAGACTGGGATTAGACAAGCAACCACCAAATTACACGCAAAATCAAGGCCGCAGCGCAAAATTCATCGCGATTGGCCCGCTAAAGCCGGAAAATCGAGCGATCGAGGCTACGCCTTGGCCTCTTCCGACTCGAGCACCCGCTTGACCGTCACCTCGTCGACGATTCCGAAGGCCTTCGCCTCCTCCGCCGACATGAAATGGTCCCGATCCAATGTTCTTTCAATAGCTTCGTAAGATTGGCCGGTGTGATGGACGTAAATCTCATTCAACCGCCTTTTGACCTTGAGGATGTCCTCCGCGTGACGCTGGATGTCGGACGCCTGGCCCTGGAACCCGCCTGAAGGCTGATGAACCATAATACGGGAATTGGGCAAGGCGAAACGTTGGCCCTTCTCGCCGGCGGCGAGCAGAAGCGATCCCATCGACGCCGCCTGCCCGATACACATCGTGGTCACTTTGGGACGGATAAACTGCATCGTGTCGTAGATAGACAACCCCGCCGTCACCACTCCGCCGGGGGAGTTCACATAGAGGGCGATCTCCTTTTTCGGATTATCCGCTTCGAGAAAGAGGAGCTGGGCGACTACGAGCGAAGCTGAAACGTCGTCGACCGGACCGATCATGAAGATGATGCGTTCGCGCAACAGGCGCGAAAAAATATCGAACGACCGCTCGCCCCGCGCTGATTGCTCGATGACGATCGGCACGAGATTGTTGGTGTAGTAGTCGACGGGATCGTGCATTAGAGTCCTTCTTTAACCGGAGCCAAGCGGCTCCGGGATATCGGCGGCAAGCCAACATAGGCGCCGCGGGCCGTCGCGAAAAGAGGCCAAATGCTGTCTTGAGGCGCGAGCTCCCGTCGTTTCAATCCTGCGGCGCAGCCGGCGCGTCGTCATCGATAGGCTTGAGCAGCTCTTCCTTGGTCGCCTTTCGCTCTTCGACTTTGGCGAGGCCCAAGATATGATCGACCACTTTCTCTTCATAGATCGGAGCCCGCAACTCGGCCAAAGCCTGGCTGTTGTTGCGGTAATACTCCCAGACTTCCTTCTCCTGGCCTGGAAACGAACGCGCTCGCGCGACCAAGGCTTGCGTCATCTCCTCGTCCGAAACCTTGACCTCAGCCCTCGTCCCAACTTCGGCCAGCAGGAGGCCT
>Ga0153954_1001099_pt1 | contig 16221 bp, 15 predicted proteins | sample TSFL038MetaG_FD_102277 | JGI IMG/M metagenome (GOLD analysis project Ga0153954, IMG submission 102277) | Attine ant fungus gardens microbial communities from Florida, USA - TSFL038 MetaG | ecosystem: Host-associated > Fungi > Mycelium > Unclassified | place: USA: Florida, Wekiwa Springs State... | reverse complement strand
CTCATGCCCGTCTCCGGCGAATTGCCGTTCCCGGACCAGCTCGACCGCAAGGACGATACGTCCTTTGCCCGGGTCTGGCATGCACAACTGACGCAGATCGCTATTCCCTTCATGGGCCTGCCTGGGCTAACCGTCTCCACCGGATTGGTCGGTAAAATCCCCGTCGGCGTGCAGGTCATCTCCGGCCGCTACCGCGAGGACCTCTGCCTTCTCGCGGGCGAGGCGATCGAAGCGGGCGGAGTCCCGCCGTCGCCGATCGATCCGGTGAGCTAAGGACAGTACAGGAATGCCGGTCGTCTACGACTTCACCGTCAAATCGCTCGCGGGCGAGGACGTGCCTCTGAAGAGATTCGAGGGGCAGGCGCTCTTGATTGTCAACACCGCGAGCAAATGCGGCTTTACCCCGCAATATCAGGGGCTCGAGCTGCTGCATCGCGAGTTCTCCCCGCGCGGCTTTTCCGTGTTGGGCTTTCCCTGCAACCAGTTCGGCGCCCAGGAGCCGGGCAACGCGAAGGAGATCGCCGAGTTCTGCGAAAGCAAATATGACGTCACCTTTCCCCTGTTCGAGAAGATCGACGTCAATGGCGCCAACGCGCATCCGCTCTACAACTATCTGAAAGGTGAGAAGTCGGGCTTGCTCGGCTCGGCCATCAAATGGAATTTCACCAAATTCCTGGTCGACCGTTCGGGCAGGGTGATCGGTCGCCACGCGCCGACCACGACCCCGCAAGGATTGAAGCGAGATATCGAGGCACTGCTATGAACGAGAAGAACGAAGCCGCAGGCGACGTGTTGCCGGACCGTCTGTCGGTCGATCCGCGCAGCCCCTATTACAATGAGGAGATCCTGGCGCGCGACGTCGGCATCCGCTTCAAGGGTGTCGAGAAGACCAATGTCGAGGAATATTGCGTCAGCGAGGGCTGGGTGCGTGTGACCGCCGGCAATGCCAGGGATCGCCACGGCAACCCGCTGACGATCAAGGTGCACGGCCCGGTCGAGCCGTATTTCAGGGATAAGAAGTGAAGGCGAAGCCGTCATTCCGGGGCGCGCGAAGCGCGAACTATGGTGCGCAGTTGCGCACCTGAGAATCTCGAGATTCCGGGTCTGGTCCTTCGGACCATCCCGGAATGACGTGCCCAGCAATTTGAAAGTGAGCCATATGTCCGTCCGTATCGTCGATGTCCGCGAAGTCACAAAGCCGATCTCTTCGCCGATCCGCAATGCCTATATCGACTTCACCAAGATGACGACGAGCCTGGTCGCCGTGGTCACCGACGCCAAGCGCGACGGCCAGCGCGTGGTCGGTTACGGTTTCAATTCCAACGGCCGTTACGGGCAGGGCGGTCTGATCCGCAAGCGCTTCGCGCCGCGGTTGATGGAGGCCGATCCGAAGTCGCTGCTCGATGCGGCCGGCGACAATCTCGATCCGGACAAGGTCTGGGCCACCATGATGTCGAACGAGAAACCGGGCGGTCATGGCGAGCGGTCGGTTGCGGTCGGCACCATCGACATGGCGGTGTGGGACGCGGTCGCGAAGATCGCGGGCAAGCCGCTGTTTCGTCTGCTCGCCGAACGGCACAAGCGAACTGCCAATCCGCGCGTCTTTGTCTATGCCGCCGGCGGCTATTACTATCCCGGCAAGGACCTTTCGGCGCTGCGCGCGGAAATGCGCGGCTATCTCGACCGCGGCTACAATGTCGTGAAGATGAAGATTGGCGGTGCGCCGATCTCGGAAGACCGCGAGCGCATCGAGGCGGTGTTGAAGGAGATCGGCAGGCAGGCTCAGCTCGCCGTCGACGCCAATGGCCGCTTCGATCTGGAGACCGCGATCGCCTATGCCAAGATGCTGCGGGAATATCCGCTGTTCTGGTACGAGGAGGCCGGCGATCCCCTCGACTATGCGCTGCAGGCCGCACTCGCCGAGTTCTATCCCGCGCCGATGGCGACTGGCGAGAACCTGTTCAGCCATCAGGACGCGCGGAATCTCATCCGTTATGGCGGCATGCGGCCCGACCGCGACTGGCTGCAATTCGACTGCGCGCTGTCCTACGGACTCTGTGAATACCAGCGCACACTCGACGTGCTGCATACCCATGGCTGGTCGCCGAGCCGCTGCATCCCGCATGGCGGCCATCAGATGTCGCTCAACATCGCAGCCGGCTTCGGCCTCGGCGGCAATGAGAGCTATCCGGATTTGTTCCAGCCTTATGGCGGATTTCCCGACGGCGTCCGCGTCGAGAACGGCCACATCACGATGCCGGACTTGCCGGGCATCGGCTTCGAAGGCAAATCCGATCTCTATGCGGAGATGAAGGCGCTGGCGGCCTAATCACGTCATTCCGGGTTCGATGCTTCACATCGCCCCGGAATGACGAATACGTGGCCTCCGTTTTCGCATGATGCGCGGCACGGTCGAGACAGCCCGAACTGCGCTATTAACAAGGCCGATGATCCTGTCGCGCCCGGAGAGAACCATGATCAGCGTTGCTCCCATGACGTCCCGTCAATGGATCGCAGGCTGCCTGGTGATGGCCGGAGCCACCGTGGGCGCAGCTCTCTCCTCGCCCTGGGCCGAACGGACCTTTGTGCGGCCAGCATCTCTCGCCGGTGATCCCGGTAAAAGTGAAGACGGCGCGCACAAGCGGACCTGCGTCACGGTTGATGGCAAGCGCTTTGAGTGGAATTTCCCGAACCTGCCATTCGGTACGCTGAGCTGCTCGGAATGAGCGCAGGCGCGGACAGCGCGACCTCAGACCTGACGTGCGTGCCCCGTCCAAAACTTCGCCCGCACGTCTCTTTTCAAGACCTTGCCGATCTGGCTGCGTGGAAGCTGCGGCCAGAACTCGATCGACTTCGGCGTCTTCATGCCGCCCAGCCGGTCGCGACAGAACGTCCTTAGCTCGTCTTCCGACACGTTCTGCCCGGGCCGCAATTCGATGACGGCTTTGACCGCTTCGCCCCAGCGCTCATCGGGAACCCCGATCACGGCGCAGTCGCCGACCGCAGGATGCGCCCACAGCACGCGCTCGATCTCGCTCGGGGCGATGTTGAATCCGCCGCTGATGATGAGGTCGCGCTTGCGGTCGACGATGTAGAAGAAGCCGTTCTCATCGCGGTAGCCGACATCGCCGGTATGATGCCAGCCGAATTGGGACACCTGGGCGGTCGCTTCCGGATTGTTGTAATAGCCCTTCATCACGAGATCGCCCTGCACGACGATTTCGCCGGTCTCGCCATTGGGCAACAGCCGTCCCTCGTCGTCCATCACCGCAACGCGCGTGAACGGTGTTGGCCGGCCGCAACTTGCCAGCCGTTTTTCCTGACCGGACCTGAGGGCCTCCAGATGGTCGTCCGGGCTGAGGATCGTGCAGAAGAACGGCGCCTCGGCCTGGCCAAAACCTTGCGCCATCACCGGCCCGAAAACATCCATCGCATGCTTGAGGCGATCGACCGACATCGGCGCGCCCGCATAGACGATGTATTGCAGGCTGGAATAGTCGAAGCATCTCGCCACAGGCGAGTCCAGCAGCATGTAGACGAGGGTGGGTGGAAGGAAGATGTGAGTGACCTTCTGCTCCTGGAACATCCGCAGGATCAGAGCGGGATCGGCCTTGTCCAGGATCACATTGGTGCCCCCGAATGCGAAGGTCGGAAAGCAGAGCGTGCCGGAGGCGTGGCTCAGCGGCGCTGCGGCGAGGTGCACCGGGCGACCGCGCATCGGCAGGCAGGCCAGCATGTTCGCATACATGGTGTTGTAGTTGCGGCTGGTGATCATCACGCCCTTCGAGGGGCCGGTGGTGCCGCCGGTCGCGCGAATGGCGAGAAGATCGTCGGCGCCGCGCGTCAACGGAATGTCGTCGTCCGGTTCATCGGCGATCCATCGCTCCAGGCCGACATGGCTGGCGTCGCGATCCAGACACACCGCACCCTTGCATGCCGGCAGATCGGCCAGAATCGGATCGACGACCTCCTCGAGCGCCGAGTGATAGAACACGAATGACGTGTCGTGAATCTTCAGCGCATGGGAGATCTCGTCGCGCCCGTTGCGGACATTCAGCGGCATCCAGATGCAACCCGCCTTGAGAATGCCGAGCACGGTCACGAGCGTCATAATGTGGTTGTGGCCGTAGAGCGCGACGACCGAGCCAGGCCCCAGGCCCTTGCGCTGCAGCGCGTGAGCAACCCGGTTTGCCGCGCTGCGGGTCTGCCGGTAGGTCAACTCTCGCCTGCCGTCGGTGAGGCAAATCCCGTCGGGCGCCAGCAAACAGCCGCGATCAAAAAAATCCATGGGGCTCATGCCGGTCGTATCCTCCGTCTTGGCCTCGCATGCCGAGCCTTGCGGTTTGGCCGTTTCTGAATTTCGAACTTTATTCTGTTATTCGAATGTGCGAAAGCTGCAGCCTTGTCAAGGCCGCCGGCATCGCGAAGAAACAGGGATGGTATGACGATCAAGGGGAAGGCTTACATCGCCGGCGCGTTCGAGCATCCGACGCGCCATGCGCCGAACAAGTCGACGGCCGAGCTGCATTTTGAGTGCGCACGCGGCGCGCTTGCCGATGCCGGCCTCTCCTTCGGCGACGTCGACGGGCTGTTTTGTGCGCGGGATGCGCCGGGCCTCAATGCCAGCTGGATGGTCGATTTTCTGAATCTGAAGCTGACCCATCTCGACTCGACGGATACCGGCGGCTGCTCCTACCTGATCCATGTCGCGCACGCCGCGGAAGCCATCGCCGCGGGCAAATGTAAGGTCGCGCTGATTACGCTTGCGGGACGGCCGCGCAGCGAAGGGATGGCCACCGGGACGATGATCCGCTTCGCCGAGCCCGATCTGCCCAATACGCCCTGGGAAGTGGCTAGCCGGCCGACCATCGCCACGCTCTATGGCATGATGGCCGCCCGCCATATGCATGAATATGGCACGACGTCAGCGCAGATGGCCTGGGTCAGGGTAGCGGCCTCGCATCACGCACAACATAACCCGAATGCGGTGTTCCGCGATGTCGTGACCGTCGACGACGTCCTCGCCTCGCCGATCATCGCCGATCCGCTTCACCGTCTGGATTGCTGCGTCATCAGCGACGGCGGAGGAGCGCTGGTTGTGGTGGCACCGGAGATCGCAAGAAGCCTCAAACGTCCGCAGATCCGCGTGATCGGCTGCGGGGAGACGCTGTCAACGCAGGGCGCGGGCTATGCCGACCTGACGCGCACCGGCGCCACCGTGTCCGGCGGCCGCGCATTTGCGGAAAGCGGCGTCACGCCCTCCGACATCAAGTACGCATCGATCTACGACAACTTCACGATCATGGTCCTTGCGCAAATCGAGGATCTCGGTTTCTGCGAAAAAGGGCAGGGGGGCCGTTTCGTGGCCGACGGCAATCTGATTTCCGGTATCGGAAAGCTGCCGTACAACACCGACGGCGGCGGGCTATGCAACAACCATCCGAGCAACAGGGGCGGCATGACCAAGCTGATCGAGGCGGTGCGCCAGCTGCGGGGCGAGGCGCATCCCAAGGTCCAGGTGCCCAATTGTGATCTCGCATTGGCGAGCGGCCCCGGCGGCGTGATCGGAATCGGTCATGCCCATTCGACCGTGATTCTGGAGCGGGTGTGAGGCCATGAACAGCGCTGTCGCAGATGGGTTCGACAAGGATCCCTATGTTCGCAACCACCCGCATGCCGAGCCGTTCTGGCGCGCCGCCGCAGCGGGCCGGCTGATCCTGCCGCGATGCAGGTCATGCGGGCGCGCGCACTGGTACCCGCGGCCGTTCTGCCCGCTCTGCCATGCCGGCGATCTCGACTGGATCGATGCGACAGGACAGGGCTCGATCTATTCGTTCAGCGTGATGCGCCGCGCCAAGCCGGAATATGTGGTCGCGCTTGTCACCCTGGATGAAGGGCCGATGGTGATGGCCAATCTCGTCGATTGCGACCCGCAATCGCTCGCGATCGGCCAGCCGGTCAAGGTGCGCTTCGTGCCGACGCCCGAGGGCCGTCACGTCCCTGCGTTCACGCCGGCGGGCTGAGCTGCTCCAGATTCTTGATTGAGCGTGATCTCCGCGCAAACGCTTGGCGTTTGTCGCGAGGGACGCTGCTGCGCAATTTCCTATTGCGCCATCTGTGACGGAAGCCACAGCACGAGATCAGGAAAGGCCACCAGCAGCGCGATCGCGATCAGATGCGCGATGAAATGCGGGAAGGTTCCCCTGAACACCTCCGTGACGGGCCGATGTGCGTAGCGCGCGACGATGAAACAGTTCAGCCCGATCGGCGGGGTGATGAGGCCGACCTCCGCGGTGACGATCTTGATGACGCCGAACCAGATCGGGTCGAAGCCCAGCGTCTTGATGACCGGCAGCACGATCGGAACGGTCAGCACCAGAATCGCCATCTGGTCCATGAACGAGCCGAGCAGGATATAGCCGATCAGGATCAGCGTGATGATGACCCAGCGCGACACCGCAAGTCCGCCGACCCAGGCCACGAGGTCGTGGGCCACATGGGTCAGCGTGAAGGCGTAGCTGAAGATGCTGGCGCCGACCAGAATGGCAAGGATCATGCAGCTGCCATAGGCGGCGCGCTGCACTGCCACGACGAGCTTCGGCACGGTGACCTTGAAGCGCGCAAGCGCCAGCAGAAACGCTCCCAGCGCGCCCACGGCCGAGGCTTCGGTCGGAGTTGCGACCCCGGTGTAGATCACGCCGGTCACCGTCGCGAACAGCAGCAGCATTGGCCCGACGCTCTGCAACATCCGCAGCTTCTCGCCGAGCGGCAGTCTGGGTGCGGAAGGAGCTCGGGCCGGGTCCTGCCAGACCAGAAGCAGGATGGTGCCGAGAATGGTGATCGTCACCAATATCGCGGGGATGATGCCGCTGATCAGGAGCTTGCCGATATTCACCTCGGCGATCAAACCGTAGATGACCAAGGCAACGCTGGTCGGCATCAGCATTGCGAGCGTGCCGGAGATGGCGACGACGCCGGCGGCGAGCTTTGGCTCGTAGCCCTGGCGGATCATCGAAGGCAGGCTGGTCGAGGCCAGCGTGGCGGCCGAAGCCGTGCTGGTGCCGCAGATCGCGCCGAAACCGGCGCCCGCGAGTGCAGTGGCCATGCCAAGCCCTCCGGGAATCCGGCCAAGCCATGCCGCGGCGGTCTTGAACAGTTCGTCGGCAACGCCGCTGAGCAGCACCATTTCCGCCATCAGGAGAAACATCGGAATGGTCAGCAGCTCGTAGTGAGACACGCCCGAAAGCGGGGCCGTGCTCAAGACTCCGAACAGTGTGCCGGTGCCGCCCTGCATGTAAAGGCCAAGCGCACCGGAGATCGCCATCGCGAAACCGACCGGCATGCCGATCGCCAGCAGCAGCAGGAGTGCAATGAGGATCGCCGCAACGGTCATGCTTCGGCTTCGAGCAGGGACTCTTCCGAGCCGGCGAGTGGGGGCAGGGCGACGATGCTCGTGCCGGAGATCAGGGACAGGGCATGGAGGGCCGCATGAACGGCTAGGCGGACGGATATCAGGATCGAGCCCAGCGGCACGAAAGCGACCGAGATCCAGGTCGACCATTCGATCAGCCCCGAGATCGCTGAGCCTTCGGTGTATTCCTCGATGGTGCGATCCAGACCGAGCCATGCGATGAGCGCGAACAGACCCGCGCCGAGCACCCCGATCACGATCTGGCAGGCCCGGCGCCAGCGCTCCGACAGCGAATATTGCAGGATGTCGACGCCGATGTGGCCGTGGATCTCGAAGGTCCGCGACAGCGCGAGATAGAACAGCGCCGGCAACAGATAGAGCGAGATCACGTCATGTGACCAGGCAAAGGGGCTGTTGAACACGTAACGCATCGCCACGTCGACGGCGACGATCAACATCAGGGAGAAGAGGATCACCGCCGAAAGCAGCGCAGCGGGACGCTCGATTGCGGACAGCACCCGATTGAGCGTGCCGATCATGGCTTTGCGCTGCCCGGACGATGCAGGCTCGTCACGCCGAGGATGGACACGTTACCCGATGGCCTCACTTCTTCTGCGCCTTGAGCGCTTCGGCAAAGGCGGCAAGCCCCGCCCGCGCCGGCTTGCCCCGATCTTCGAGGCTCTTGGCCCATTCGTCGCTCACGGTCGAGAAAAGCTCCTTGAGGTGACGCTGGTCCTCGTCGCTGAAGGTGATCTGCTTGATGCCGAGGCCGTGGAACTTCTCATAGGTGGTCGCAACGTCGCGGTCGGTCATCTCGCAGGCCCGCCGCGTCGCGGCTTCGCCGACTTCATCGATGACTTTCCTGACATCCTCCGGAAGCGAGCGGTATTTCGCCTCGCTCATGATGTAGGCGTTAGCGATGCTACCGAAATTCTGGTTCTCCGTCGCATATTTGACCAGCCCCTGCAGGTCGTAGGCCAGCACGGTCGGTACCGGGAAGAGCATGCCGTCGACCGTGCCCCTTGACAGCGCTTCGTAGACCTCGGTCGTCGAGGTGCGGACCGGCACGGCGCCGAGCTTCTTCACCACGATCTCCAGGGTGCCCGCGAGCGACCTGAGCTTCAGCCCGGACAGGTCGGAGAGCTGATGGACTTCGTGCTTGGAGAGATAGAGCTGATAAGGCGGATTGACGTAGGCGAATACGATGCGGACGTTGTTTGGGTGGAATTCATTCTTCTGCAGGAAGCCGTCGCGCGCCAGAGCGTAGTAGGCCATCGTCCCTTCGCAGGACGTCGCGAAGCTGCCCGGCTGCTCGGCAATGCTCGACAAAGGCATCTTCTGCGAGATGATCGACGGCGTAACCAGCCCGATGTCAGTGACGCCGCTTTGCGTCAGCGACAGAATGTCGCCGGCCTTGCCGAGCTGCTCGGACGGATAGTAGTCGAACGTGACCTTTCCTCCGGTCCGCTTGGTCACCTCGTCCATGAAATAGTGCGTGGCGTAGTTCGCCAGAAAGTGCGACGGCGGAAGATTGTCAGCGAGCTTCAGCTTGATCGCCTGGGCAGAGGCCGGCGCCGCGGCCAGCAGCAACGCGGCGCACAGGACGGTGCCCGGGAATTTCATCACGAATTTGGTCTTGGTCATGCGTTTCCGGCCCGGGACGTTATTCGAATTTTCGATTTTGGTTCGTATTTCCGAATTACTCTTTCAGCCCGCTTCTGATATGTCAAGTGACGCAGCTTTTGCGTCGGAGGCCACGGATCGGCTATGAGCGGCCGGGCATCGGGCGAGCCGCCGACCGCGGATTTGAAGTATTGCGAGCTGAGATTTGACAGACCGGAAAAAAGTGTCGGGCAAGGCCGGCGTCTCCGCGGGGCCACGCGCATTGATCCGGACGTTGGATGTTCTCGCCTTCCTCTCGGGACGGAAGGAAGGCGCGACCCTGACGGAGATCGCCCACACGCTGCGCGTTCCGCCATCCAGCCTGCTCGCCATTTTGCGCGCGCTGGTCCAGGAAGGCTATCTCGAGCGGCAGGCGACGGCCTATGCCATCGGCCCGCGAAGCTCGGATCTCGCGCAGAGAATTCTCGGTGAGAACCAATTGGGCGTGCTGGCGCGCGGACTGATGCTGAAACTCTCCAGGGACGTGGGCGAAACGGTTGTGCTCGCGCGCGCCGACGACCGTCGCAAATGCGTCGTCTATACGGATGTCGTCGAGGGCGCGGCCAGCGTGCGCTATGCGGTCGAGGTGGGAGCGACCCGTCCCTATTATGCCTCCGCGGCAGGCCGCGTCGTTCTTGCCTTCAAGGACGAAAACTGGCTTCGGCACTATCTCGATAATACGACGTTGCAAGGCATCACCGCACAGACCTTGACCAGTCGCACCCGGCTGCTGGAAACATTGAAGGATATCCGGCGCAAGGGTGTCTCGCAGAGTTTCGAGGAGGCAACCGATGGCGGCGCAGGCGTTGCAGCACCCATCCTTGCTGGCGACGGCAAACTGCTCGGCGTTCTCACCATCGGCGCAGTCGCAAGCCGGGCGCGTCGCGACGGCGAGAAATATCGCGCCGCAGTCAAGCAGACGGCCACGGAAATATCGGCGCTCCTTACCGCGCTCTCACAGGCCGACTAGCCGACGGGCGGCAGCTATGTGCAGCCATCCGCAAGCACCAGTCTGCTCGTCGTCGTATTGTGGCGTACCTTGAACAGGTCCTGAATTTCCGGGTCACTCAGAAATGCTTCTGCGTTTGCGCGCTCCGGAAATTCGATGATGACGAGGCGCTCGGGTTTCCAATCTCCCTCGATTGTCGTCGGCTCAACGCCTTGAACGATGTATTTGCCGGCATGCTTGGCGATGAAGGCGGGGATTTCAGTGATGTATTTCCTGAAACCGCCGAAATCGTTCACCGACAAGTCGAGCACCAGATATGCTTTCATTCCCCGCCCCGCGAACCAGCATGGGACCAATTCACGGTCCGGCCGGATCTCACCCCAGCCGCATATCGAGCAGCCTGCGGCCTTCGCTCTTCAACAGCCTCTTCACCGCGCTGGAGGCGACGACCTCGCCGTCATTGGCATAGGCTTCGTGGTTCTTCTCGATATCGTCGAGACGATAGAGGTAGTTGACCATGATGCCTGCGGATTCGCGCATGCCCTTCGACGAAAGATCGCCGAGCCAGTTGATTCGCTCTAGTCGCGCGCCATTGCCGAGATGGAATCGCGCGACCGAATCGATGATGCGGCCCTTGGCATTGCGCGCCTTCAGGAAATAATGCGCGGCAAGCGGCTCGAGTACGGCGCGCAGCTCGGTTGCGGCATCTTCCTTCTCGAACCAGGTAGGGTCGTCGAGCTGCTTCAACAGCTCGCGATCGTCCTCCGACAGCGGCACGTCGCTCGCCTGCTTCAGCCACGGCATGAAGCCCGGCACCGGCGACAGTGTCACAAAGGTGTCGAGCTTCGGCAACTCGCGGCGCAATTCCTCAACCACCTGCTTGATCAGGAAGTTGCCGAAGGAAATGCCGCCCAGCCCGCGCTGGGTGTTGGAGATCGAATAGAACACCGCGGTGCGGGCGCGCTCGATGCTGACCGGCTGTCGGCTGACCGCGAGCAGCGGCGCAATCGCGGACGGAATCGTTTCGGTCAGCGCGACTTCGACAAAGATCAGCGGCGCATCGGCGAGCGCGGGATGAAAGAAGGCGTAGCAGCGGCGATCGGCGGGGTCGATGCGGCGGCGCAGGTCGTCCCAGTCGCGAATTTCGTGCACGGCCTCATAGCGGATGATCTGTTCGAGGATATTTGCCGGCGTCGACCAGTCTATCCTGCGCAGCACGAGAAACCCCCTGTTGAACCACGAGCCGAGCAGGTGCACGACATCGCGATCGAGCGCGGCGAGATCCTTGCGGCCGTTCATGTGAGTGAGCAGATCGGAACGCATCGCCACCAGATCGGCGGTGCCGCCCGGAGCTCGATTCAGCCGGCGAACCAGCTCCTGCCGGCGCGGTTCGGAGGCGAAATGAAGGTCGCTGCCGTGGCCATCGCCCGGCAGGGCCTGCCAAGCCTTGATCGCTTCGGCGAGCTTTTCCTTGTCCGGACCGAAATCGCGCGCCAGGGCTTCGAAGAAGGTGCGTCGGCCGTTGTCATCGAGATCGTGATAGCGGTCGAGCACCTCGCGCGCCATGGCAGTTCCCGAGGCTTCGCCCCGGCCGGACAGCAGCGCCTCGCAGAGTTCGATCAGGCCGGAGGCGTCTTCCTTGCCGTCGGCCGGGTCACCGCGCCGCAAGAGGCTGCGGCCGCGTTCGGAAATCGTGGCAAGCAGGTCGGTGAAGAAGGCGTTGGCCATGGGACGCAGTCTAATCCGGATAATGCCGAATCCTACATAGGATTTAAGGCGAAGTTGGACACAATCAAGCAGACCGAATGTAGGAGAAAACCGGTAGGGAGGCGAAGGATTTCGCCTGTCATGGACCGCCAATTCGCAAGCAAGAATCTTTCGAAAAGATGGACACGCGGGTCGGGCCCGCGTGCGAAGCGCGAGATTTATTTCGTTTCCACAAATTCCGTCGGCGTCTTGCCGGTGACCTGGCGGAACGCATGGGAAAAGGCCGGCACGCTGGCATAGCCGAGGTCAGCGGCGAGCTGCTTGACCGAAATCCGCGAGTCCGTCGAGAGCTTTTCGATCGCGGCCGCAATGCGGGCGCGCTGGCACCAGCGTTTGAAGCTCAATTCCGTCTCCGCGGTGAACAGCCGCGACAAGGTGCGTGCCGAGGTGCCGACGGTTTGCGCCAACCGCTCGATCTCGTGCGAGGCGGCGGGCGCCGCCAACACGATCTCGGCGGCGCGGCGGCAGCGCGGCTCGTGCGGTAGCGGGATGAAGGTCGCGGGATCTTCCGCCTGGTGCAATTCGAGCATCACGAGCTTGATCAGGAGCGCGATGCGCTCATCTCGGTTGCGCTCCTCGAACAAAGCGAGGATCGCCTGGTGCAGGAGAGGGGAGACCCGCACGACGAATTCCGATTTGAGGCTCGCGCTGCGCCGCTCGCGCTTCAGCCAGGCGAGATCGAAATAGAGCGTGCGCATCTCGATGTCGGCGAGCACGTCGATGGCGTGGACCAACCGTGCCGGCACCCATACCGCGCGGTCCGGCGGCACCAGCCAGCGCCCCTTCGGCGTCGTCACCTGCATGGTGCCTTTGGCCGCATAAACCAGCTGCGCCTCGCGATGCATATGCGAATCGAGGCGCACGCCCTTCCTGTAGCTGCGTGCGACCAGATGCAGGCCATCGCCGGTCGAGCGCTGGCCGCGCAAAATGGCTATCAGTGGCGGTTCGGCGATAGTCATTGGCTGCATCCCGTCAGGGTAAATTCGTATAACTTGCTACGAAAAACAATGGGAATCAGGGCACTATCAGGGAAGCCTTCATGAACAGCCCCGGCCGGGTTATCGCCTTTGTCAACGGCGCGCATTTCATCGACCATTATTCAATGCTGATCTTCGCCGCCGCCGTCATCATCATGGGGCCGGCGCTGGGCATGGCCTATTCGGAATTGTTGCCCTATGCGACGCCGGGCTTCATCGCCTTCGGCGCGGGATCCCTGATCACCGGCTGGCTCGGCGACCGCTGGAGCCGGCGCCACATGATGGTGATCTTCTTTGTCGGCATCGGGCTGTCGATGATCTCGGTCGGCTTCGTGCAGACGCCCTTGCAACTCGGCGCGGCGCTGCTTGCGATCGGCATCTTCGCCTCGATCTATCATCCTGTCGGCACCGCGATGATCGTGTCCTATGCCGACAAGCTCGGCCGCGAGATGGGCATCAACGGCGTCTGGGGCAATCTCGGCGTGGCCTCGTCGGCGCTCGTCACCGGCGTGATCGGGCAATATCTCGGCTGGCGCTATGCCTTTATTATTCCGGGCATCGTCACGGTGCTGATCGGCATCGCGTTTGCGCTCATGGTGGTGCATGAGGATCGCAAGAGCTCGAAGCAGGCCGCGGCGCAGGCGCGCGTCGCCAAGCAGGACATGTGGCGGGTGGTCGTCTCGCTCCTGATCGTGGTGATCGCGATCTCCACCACCTTCAACGCGGTGACGGTGGCGCTGCCGAAACTGTTCGCGGAGCGGCTCGACTTCACCAAGAGCCCTGCGCTCCTGGGTCTGATCGCGGCCGGCGTCTATGTGTTCGGCGCGATGACGCAATATACCATCGGCAAGCTGCTTGACCGTCATTCGCTGAAGACGGTGGCGCTGCCGCTCTCGTTTCTGCTGGCGCCGTTCCTCTATCTCGCCGCGACGCTGCAGAACCTGCCGCTGATCCTGGTTTCGATCGGTGTCGTCATGGGAGCCTTCGGCCAGGTCACGGTCAACGACGCGATGGTCGGCAAATACACCAGCGAGGAATGGCGCTCGCGCGCCTATGCCGTGCGCTATTTCGTCGGCTTCACCGCAGCCGGCGCCTCGGTCGGCCTGGTCGCCTGGCTCTATGAGCAGGGCGGTTTCGTCACCATGCTGCACGCTTTCGGCGCGCTATGCCTGCTTGCGATCGTCGCCGCGCTGATCCTGCCGCGGGAGATCACGGTGCCGGCGGCGACGAACTAACGCGATAGTCAGGCGCTCACGCCTGCGGCATAGCTTTGGCTCCGGCCGCCTTTTTCTTCTCCCCGCGCCAGTTCTCGAAGCGCTGCACCACGACGAAGAACGCCGGCACCAGCAGCACGGCAAGGCAGGTCGAGGCCAGCATGCCCGAGAACACGGTGATGCCGATCGACTTGCGCGCATTGGCGCCGGCACCGGTCGCCAGCACCAGCGGCAGGACGCCGAGGATGAAGGCAAACGAGGTCATCAGGATCGGGCGGAATCGCGCCCGGGCCGCTTCGACCGCGGACTCGACGACCGACTTGCCGGCCGCGTGCAATTCGAGCGCGACCTCCACGATCAGGATCGCATTCTTGGCCGAGAGTGCGATCAGGAGGATCAGGCCGATCTGGACATAAAGGTTGTTGTCGATCTTCAACGCCTCCAGCACCGCCATCGGCCCGAGCAGCGACAGCGGCACCGCCAATATCACGGAGATCGGCGCGTACCAGCTCTCATACTGTCCGGCGAGCACGAGATAGACCAGCAGCATGGCGAGACCGAACACGTAGTAGATCTGACCGGAGACGGCCTTCTCCTGGTAGGACATCGCGGTCCATTCATAGCCGGCGCCCGGCGGCAGCGTCTGGTTTGCGATCTGCTCCATCAAGCTCAGCGACTGGCCCGAGCTGTAGCCCTGCGCCGGCAGGCCGACGATGGTTGCGGACGGGTAGAGGTTGTAGAGGCTGATCAGGGAGGGGCCGACCGTCGGCGTGATGTTGGCGACGGTGCCGAGCGGGATCATGTCCCCATTCTGGTTGCGCACCATCATGTTGGCGATATCGCGCAGCGTCAGCCGGTATCTGGCATCGGCCTGCGCATAGACCTGGAAGACGTGCCCGAACTTGTCGAACTGGTTGACGTAGGAGGAGCCGAGATAGGACGACAGCGTCGAGAACACCTGGTCGGTCGTGACATGCAGGGTCTGGGTCTTGATGCGGTCGACCTCCACGTTGAATTGCGGCACGGTCGCGCGGAAAGGCGATTGCACGCGCTGCAACGCACTTTGGCTCAGCGCGCTCCGCACCATCGCGCCGGTGATCGCCTGCAGCTTGCCATAGTCGCTGTTGCCATCACGCAACTCGACCTGCATGGCAAAGCCGGCCGCGTTGCCGATACCCTGGATCGGGGGCGGCGGCAGCACCAGCGTCCGCGCCTCCAGGATGGTGGAGACCTTGTCGTTCAGTCCATACACCAGCGAGCGTAGATCCTCGCCCGGACCGCGCGCGCTCCAATCCTTCAGGATGATGTAAGCGACGCCGGCATTGGCGAGACTCGCGTTGTTGTCGAGCGCGGAGATGCCCGCGATGGTGATGACCTGCGACACGCCGGGCGACTTGCCGACGATGTCGCCGACCTTGTCGAGCACCTTCTGGGTCCGCTCGAGAGAGGCGCCGTCGGGCAGTTGCACTGCGGCGATGAGATAGCCCTGATCCTCGATCGGCAGGAAACCCGTCGGCACCCGCGACAGGCCGTAGAAGCCGATCGCGATCAGGATCAGCGCGACGACGACCGACGTGGCGGCGTGGTTCGCCAGTCCGCCGATCAACCGCAGATAGCCGCGCTCCACTCGGTTATAGACATTGTTGAAGCCGCGGTAGAAGAAGTTGCGCTGTTCCGGCGGCACCGGCCGGCGCAGCCACAGCGCGCATTGCGTCGGCTTCAACGTCGCGGCGTTGATGGCGGAAAGCAGCGCGGTCGCCGCAATCACCAGCGCGAATTGCGCATAGATGCGGCCGGTCAATCCCGGCAGGAACGACGCGGGCAGGAATACCGAGATCAGCACCAGCGTGATGCCGACGATCGGCGCGAATAGAACATCCATCGCCTTGATCGCGGCGTCATGGCCGGACATGCCCTGTTCGATGTTGTGGGCGGCGCCTTCGACCACGACGATGGCGTCGTCGACCACGATGCCGATCGCGAGCACGATCGCAAACAGCGTCGACAGGTTGATGGTGAAGCCGAGCGCGGCCATCGCCGCGAAAGCGCCGATGATGGTGACCGGCACGGTGGTCGCCGGCACCAGCATCGCGCGCCAGTCCTGCAGGAACACCAGGATCACGACCAGCACGAGGAGGCCGGCCTCGATCAGCGTCTTGTAGACCTCGTTGATCGAGGCCGAGACGAACTTGGTGGTGTCGAACGGTGTGTCATATTTGATGCCGGCCGGGAAGGCGCGCG
>Ga0153954_1001098_pt1 | contig 16231 bp, 14 predicted proteins | sample TSFL038MetaG_FD_102277 | JGI IMG/M metagenome (GOLD analysis project Ga0153954, IMG submission 102277) | Attine ant fungus gardens microbial communities from Florida, USA - TSFL038 MetaG | ecosystem: Host-associated > Fungi > Mycelium > Unclassified | place: USA: Florida, Wekiwa Springs State... | reverse complement strand
GAAGGCGGTCGAGTGACCTGGAAGTTCACAACAGCGGACGCCCGGGTCAAGCTGAGACATCTTTATCCACAAATTTAAAATAGACAGACTACTACGGGAAAGCAACTTGGCGGATGAACCACTTAGTTTGTGTTCGATTCTGAGAACCGACCGTCCGAGCCGAAGAGCCGATCGAGCGCCGAGTCTAAGCGGCCGAGTCGCTGGTATAAGTCGAGGATGGTGTAACGACGCCGGATGTAATAAGCCTGCTCGTAACTACTCCGGAGACGAGCCAAGGGGATCCCGATCTGCCTGGAATCGACCGGGCAACCGGCATCGCTGAGCATTTCGCGGGCTTCATCGAACGGGATGAGTTGCCGCCCAATCCGCTTGCGGAGTTCGGGCCACGCCTCGCGAACATGCCGCAGTTGAGCCCGAAGGGCCTCGCGTGGCAGGTACTTGGCGCGGGTTTCTTCACGGGCCTTGGCGGCCAGCTCTCCCGACCCGAGCCCGACCGTGATTCGCCTCTCGAGCACTTCCCAAGAAGGCCAGGACGCGACCGCACTCTCGATGTCCTGAGCGTCCATATCCCCTTCGAGAAGATCGTGATAGAGCGCCAGCGACGCCAAGGTCCCGATCCCCACCTTGAAGCCGTGGGATGGGGGTTCCCCCTGATAAGTGTGGTGCTGCATGTCCCAAAGGTGACTAAATTGATGTTCGGAACCCGAAGCAGGCCGACTCGATCGTGCCGCCTGCATGGCGAAGCCGCTCATCATCAGGCCAATCACCAGGCGACGGAGTGCGTAAGGATCGGATTTGGCAATGCCTCGAGGTGAATCAACCCAGGAACGTAGCGACCCTTGCACGATCTGCCAGGCCTTCGAATCGATCGGCTCGACCCCAGCGGCATCGGCCAGGATCCAGTCCGCTCCCGCGACGCTCTTGGCCAAAAGATCGGCATATCCCGACGCATTCATGCCATCCGGCGCACACGAGATCACCTCGAGATCGGCCAGAACCGCACGAGGGGCGGGACAATCGAACGTCTGCTTCGATCCCTTCTCGGTAATCGAAGCCCCGAACGCCGTGTAGCCGTCCATGGAAGCCGCCGTCGCAACCACCATGTAGGGACGATCCACCCGGTGCGACGCGAGCTTGGTCAAATCGTTGATCGTCCCTGATCCCACGGCGACCGGAATCGCATCCAACTTCGCAAGTGCAGCCTGCAACCGTTGCACGTAGGTAATCTCGGCCCGCACGGTCGCATCAAAAAGAAGCGGCTCTTCGTAAACATGCCCCGATCGGCGAAAACTATCGACCACATCTCGGCCAGCGGCTTCAAAAGTCTTCTCGTCGGCTACAACGACAGCCGGACGCGTCCCAAATACTCCAGCGAAATGATCCCCAGCCTGATGCCGGATCCCCGCTTCCACTACGAGAAATCGGGTCTCCCGAGCTGCCTTTAATGCATAAGCAAGCACGAGATTATCATTTTGCTTCAAAACTTGGCTCATTTAAGTACCCGTATTCACTGCAAACCAAAGAACCTTCGAGGAATGCTCAGGGAAACCGCAATGCCCACAAACTCGCGCGGATGATTTCTCATCGTGCTTCTTTAGAGCGGTTTGCGATTGGATAGCCCACACTCAGGCCAGAGAGTGACCCTATGGCTCGAAGGAAGTCAAGAGGCCGGCGGGGCGGTACTGGTGGCTTGTTCACCCGTTGGCCGAGGCTAGCGCCACTGGCGAACAAACCTCCAGAACCACTCCATGCGGCCATCTACATAGCATCGGCTGATAGTGCGTCCAACACAGAAACCCCAGGGATTTCAATTTCACTCAGATCTTACGGGATTTTGTAGGCGATCCCATCATAATCCGCTCGAGATACCGCTTCCGCGACCCGCTCACAAACATTCCCTAGCAAATCATCAACCCGGACCGAATCGCTCCGAATAAATAACCAGCATGATTATTACGCCTTCTCTAGTCTCCGCAGAGGCGTGCAGATTTGTCAAGGAGCCGAAGAGTCCTCTCTGAAACGCAGCGCGATGTCCTAAGGCTTTTTAAGCACGTCCCGCATGCTTCCAGAGCCACGCATCAATGATTGCCGGAATGACTTCAATCACCCTGCTCGTCCCATTTTTTGGGCGATTCCAGGATCCAAGCCACGCCCACCGAGTCTCTCTAAGTTCCTGAAGTCCATCAATTTAAGATTTTCATTAAGAAACCAAGAAGGCCATTCACAGCTTATTCATTTGACGTCTAACTCGATCCCGAAGAAACTGTTATCGAATAAACTCTCCGAATTATTATTCAGGCCAAATCAAACGCGAAGGAAATGGTTTCGAGGCATCGACGTCATGGGTGGTGCGAGTTTGTCTTGAGCAATGGTCGCTCAAGTCTCCCCGGCAAACAGGCACACGCGTCGTGGATCGGGAATCTCGACGGGATCAAAGGGAAGGGATCATGCCTCCGAGGGGTCAGAAACGTCCCGGCTTCACGTTGATCGAATTGCTGGTGGTGATCGCGATCATCGCCGTTTTGATTGCTCTGCTCTTACCAGCCGTTCAATCGGCACGTGAGGCGGCCCGACGCATGCAGTGTGTCAACAACCTGAAGCAACTCGGATTGGCCATGCACAATTATCACAGCAGTGTCGGTTCGTTCCCCATCGGCCGCATAGGAGAGAACTACACCTATCCGAAGAACATCACTCCCAACGCCAACCGGCGGACCTGGGCGTTAAGCATCCTGCCTTATCACAACCATGGGCGGCGAAGTCGTCTCATCGGACTCCTTCTAAACCCTGGATCCGATGTGGTGCACGGGCAACATCATGACGTGTTGCCCGTGCGAGTTCAAGGCGAAATGAGCACAGATCGCCTGGCATATTCATTATTGAAAGATCGGTAACGCGCGAAACGAAAAACGAGAAAGCAAGAAAATAAGACAACGCGAAAATGAAAGAATTAATAACTAAAGTCAAAACAATACGTCCGATCATGAGTGCTTTGCAACTGCGCGAGCGACGTCGGCCTTTACAGTTACGGCAAGAGTGGCTTCATGCGCCGTCGCGGCCCGCGGCCTCATCAACGATTTACCAAGGATTTCCATAAGAATTCACTTTCTATTCATGAAATCTTGATAAAACAACACTATTATTCGCCGTCTCAATGCATGTTGATCCACCGCTTGGGTCGACCCCTTGTTGGGGTGAACACGGTGGGTGTGAGATGGGGGAATGTTTTCGTGACGCTCATCCGTCGTACCGACCGGAATCGCTCGGGATTCACCTTGATCGAACTTCTGGTCGTCATTGCCATCATTGCTGTGTTAATCGGACTCTTATTACCGGCTGTTCAATCAGCCCGCGAAGCCGCCCGGCGGTCGCAGTGCACTAACAACCTCAAGCAGATCGGTCTCGGCTTCGTCAATTTTGAAAGCGCCAACGGCTTCCTTCCCCAAGGTCCCTACGACGGCGACCCGAACGCGGTTCATGCCGATGGGTCGAAGGACACGACCAATTCCGACTACACCAAGTCCCGGTGTTGCAACGCGGCCAGCCCCAACGGCTGGAACCACTTCTTCAAGATCCTGCCCTACATCGAGCAACAGGCGATCTACAACTTGGCCAACTTCAGTGTTCCGGCCATCCAGGACGACGCAGCGAGCTACGATGCGAATGGTACGAACCTCGTCGCCCGCGTTGCGATTGCCAGCTATTACTGCCCGACCCGCCGCTCTCCCGTGCGGTACGGAAACGACATGACGACGGCCGTCAGCCGTAACGACTATGCCGGTTGTGCTGGATTCCTCCAGGGCGAGGCCTACGGCTGCGACGGCAAGACCTTCATCCCCCCGGCTCCGAACGGCCTGGGACCGGCGGTCGCGCTCGGGCTCGACCCGAACCGCGGCAATACCGCCCGTGACCGGGGAACCATCGTCTATGGAGCGACCTACAAGCGGTACTGGGCCGACTTCAGGGATGGGGCCTCGAACTCGATCATGGTCGCTGAGAAGAGCCTTCCCGATAAGGTCGTCTCGAAAGATGGCGGCGACAACGAGAACTGGCAGAACAGCGGCTGGGACGAAGACTGCATCCGTTACCATTTCGCCCCGATCCCGGATGATCAGGCTCCGGCCTACCACGGCGTCTGCAACAAGCCACCAGCGCCCGACGACTCGACCACCAGCACGCTCTGGCGCCGGATGTTCGGCGGCCCCCACCCGGGCGGGGTCAACACGCTCATGGGCGACGGCTCGGTTCGGTTCATCAAGTTCTCGGTCGACCCTTCAGCGTTCCGCAAACTGGCGGTGATCGACGATCGAGGTGTGGTGAGCGCCGATGAGTATTGATCATCCCCGCTCCCAACGCCCAATTCGGAGACATCGCCTCATGAGGCTCTTTTCTCTCTCCGCCGTGATACTCGCCGCCTCGCTCCTATCGGGCTGTGGCGGCGAAAAGGTCAAAGTACCATCCTATGACGGGGACGGCGGCGCCATGGCCGCCGGCGACTCCAACAGGATGCAGAGCGAGCGCGACGCGATCAACCAGGCCGAATGGGCCGAAGTCTCCAAGACGGATCCCACCAGGGGCCCCCGATCCAAGCGCTGACGTCGACTCTGCTGATCCGCTCAGGGTTCCAATCGCACAAGGATCGGAACCCTGGCTGCTCCCCACCAAGCGGCGCTTTCCTTGACGTCACGCGGCCGGGGAGCGTTCGCCAAGAAGTATCCCCTCAAATCATGGGGTTCTTTTTGGTACTCGATGAAACTTCTGAACCCATAAACGCACCGCGACGCCCCGAAATGAGGCGTCGCGGTTTCTCATTTCCACTGTTCTGCAATGGCCCCTGAACACTCAAGGCGCCGAGGCTTGGAACAGAGCCCGGTAATTGTACCGGTCGTTGGGTGCGGCATCGCCGTTGAGAGTGAAATCAGACCATTCACCCGTCTGCTGGGCGTTATTTTGCTTCAGCACTTGATCCATCAAAGCACCCGTATCCCCTCGCAAACCGAACGATCTTCGAGGAGTGCCCAGGGAAACCGCAATGAGCAAACACTCGCGCGGATTCTTCCTCATCATCTTTCATTCAAACGGCTTCCGCGACCCTTTCACAAACATTCCCTGGCAAACCCTCATCCACGATCGGATCTTGCCGAAGCCGAATAAATACCCCGCATGATTATCTCGCCAGTATCCACAAAGACGTGCTGATTTATCAAGACACCGAAGAGTTACCGGCATAACGGGACGGGTGTCTTACAACTGTTTGTACACGTTGTACTACGGCTGAGAACCATGCACCAATGATTCTCAAACAGACACTTCGTGTCCTTTACACCCAATTTTTTAGGAGATTTTCGACTCCAGAACTCGACCCCAAAGCCTTCCCTAAGTCCCTAAAACCCAGAAGCTTGTGACCATTATTAAGAAATCAAGAAGCACATTCATTGCTTATTCATTTGACGTCCGGCTCGATCCTGCAGAAACTGGCCACAGCAATCGAATAATTTCTCTGAATAATTATTCAGACCAGATCAGACTCAAGGGAACAAGGTTTCGAGGCTTCGACGACACGGGGTTGTGTGCTTTGTCTTGAGCGATGGCCGCGAAGGCCTCCCCGGCAACCGGGGCACACGCATCGTGGTTCGGGAGTTTCGACGGGGTCAAGGGGAAGGAAGTGGTCATGCCTCCGCAGAAGCAGAAACGTCGCGGTTTCACGTTGATCGAATTACTGGTGGTGATCGCGATCATCGCCGTGTTGATCGCCCTGCTCTTGCCGGCCGTTCAGTCGGCGCGAGAGGCAGCCCGTCGCATGCAGTGTGTCAACAACCTGAAACAGCTCGGGTTGGCCATGCACAACTATCACAGCAGTATCGGTTCGTTCCCCATCGGCCGTATGGGAGAGAACTACACCTACCCGAAGTTCATTACTCCCAACGCCAACCGGCGGACCTGGGCGTTAAGCATCCTGCCTTATCTCGAGCAGGGAAGCGTCTATCAAGCAGTCAACTTCTCGGTTTCCTACTACGAAGCTCCGAACACCACCGTCCTGCGGACGCAAGTGGCCACGTTCCACTGCCCAAGCGATCCCAATACCAACATCATGGAGCTCGGCTCCCCTACGGGCTCGGCGGCCAACCAGGCCAAAGAACGGTTCAAGTCCAACTATATGGTCAATTGGGGTAATACCCATTTCAACCAGGTCGACACGGCCAATGGCTCGGGTGGAGTCCACTGGAATTATCCGGATCCCTTCGTCGGCCCGCTCGGAGATACGGTTTCCTTCGGCGGCGCCCCGTTTGCCGGGAATGTCTCGAAGACCGTCGCCAATATCGTCGATGGAACCAGCAATACACTCTTGATGGCTGAGGTCGTCGTCACGTCGGATACGTCGGACGACAAAACCCTGGACATCCGCGGCGATTTCTTCAACGACGATCAATGCTGTGCGGTGTTCATGGCTTACACCGCGCCAAACTCCAAAACACCCGATAATCTGGGATATTGCAACTATCCCTTCAGCACCAATCCTCCGTGCCTGACCGTCAACACCAAGACGCCGACCTTTAGTGCCGCCCGAAGCTACCATTCCGGTGGCGTGAACGCCCTCTTGGCCGACGGCAGCGTCCGTTTCTTCAAGAATTCGATCAACCTGCAATCCTGGCGATCCCTGTCCACCACCATGGGCGGCGAAGTCGTCTCGTCGGACTCCTTCTAAATCCTGAGCGGCACGGATCAGAGGAGCAACACAAGGACGTGTTCCTCCTCGCGCACTTGAAAAGAGATGATCAAAGAACGCGGCCTTGGTCCACCGAGGCCGCTGGCGATCGCCCCGGCAGGCCAAGGCCTGCTCTCCAACACTTCTGATTTCAAGATCACACCGCGACGCCCAGAAACAGGGCGTCGCGGTTTTTCATTTGCCTCGTGGTCCGTGAACGCTCAAGGTGCCGCGGCCTGGAACAGGGCCCGGTAGTTGTAGCGGTCGTTGGGCGCAGCATCCCCGTTGATGGTGAAGTCGGACCATTCACCCGTCTGCTGGGCGTTATCGACCCACTTGAAGTCGAGGGCTGCCGACCATTTCGAACCCCCGAGCGCCTCGCGGGGGATCGTCAGCTCGAGTTCATTGCCGGCGACCTTGAGCGGGATCTCAATCGGCGATCCCCACTCATATTTACCGCCGATGTTGCGTTCGAGCGTTGTCTTCGAAGGGTCGACGACCTTTCGGTTGACCACGACATCGTAGCCGAGCCAGCCCGTCTTCGGGTTCTGATCGGTGTCGATGAACAGCAGCATCCAGTTCGGATCGCTGGACGGAGTCAACGCTTTGTGGGTTCGCGCATAGAACGCGACGGACTGCGGGTTGAGGCTCACCTTTGCGGTCACGATATCGTTGCGTCCCGTCTTGTTCACGTAATGCAACGTCTTGCCCCACCCTTGATGATCGCGATGTACGGGATCGCCGAGGGTGTCTCGATACTCGGGTCCGACGTCGCGCCAATCGTCGAATTGACCGTCGACGTTGATCGGCCGAGAAGTAACCGGAGTGATGGGACGAGCCCCTTTGAAGCGCCTGATGTTGGCGATCATCTGGTAATAATAGTTGTCGCCGTGGCCGCCGACCATCGGCTCGACGTCGCGGCTGAACTCGGCGTCGAACTCGTCGACGAAGGTCACGGGACCCGTGCCATGCAGCGGCATGTTGTCCGGGCTGAAGCGACCTGCGATCCACTCGTTCCAATTGGTCACGAAGACGAAGGCCGGATCGATCTCAAAGGCTCGGCGCCATTGTTCGTCGAAATTGCGGCCGACCGTATCACGATCCTCGGGTCCGGGCTCCCTACCGTTGTGGAAGCTCCGGCCGTGAGCCTTCGGATAGGTGAAGACGCCGAGCTTACCTTCGGCCGCGTTCTGCCCCACACCGACGGCGACTTCCTCGGCCACTCCCTTCGTCTTATAGAAGGCATGCTGAGGATAAACCTCGAGCCAACCCCACTGCTCCGGCCCGGTCGGTCCGACGAAGTAATCGGGCTGCGGCTTGCGGAAGGTGAAGAACTTGCGGATCTGATCCAGGTGGTCATCGGCCGTCTCGATCCGGAGCGTTCGCCCGCCGGCCGCCTCCGCGCCATCGGCGAAGGCTTGAGCACGCTCAGAACGTCGCCGCTCGGGATCGCTCCACCAGCCGACTTTCCCCTTGGCATCGGACATTTCGAGTTCGTACATTCCCGACGCGAGCGGTGAATCGGGCTTGAGCATCAGCCAATCGTTGTCCCCGATATTCTCGAAGCGGCGAGAGGCAACACGTTCGCGCTTCGCCCCTTGGCGATAAAGCGTCAAGGTGACGGCGGAATCACGGCTGGTCCACGTGGGAACCGCCGCGCCCACCGCGCGAACCGGTTCGTCCACACGGAACGACTGCCCTAACGTATGTCCGGTCTCCAAAGCAACCGGCGCCTTCCGTCGCCCCCGCTCGATGCTCCCACCCAGCATGTTGGGATCGGCCAGGATCAGAGGCTTCCCTTCCCACTGAAACCAGAGGTCAGGATAGAGGTTGCGGCTATAGAGGTCGTTCCAAAGCTCGTTCACGACTTTCTTGGGATCCCAAAATGGGCAGAGGAAGGCAATCTGCGGCACGCGGTTGCCTTCGCGCTTCACCTGGTCGAAAACGCGGCAAAGAGCTTTCCAACTTCGAGGATACGTCAGTTGGTTCGTAACATCGAAGACGATCATATCGACGTCAGCATCGGCTAACATCTGCGCGTGCTTGCGCAAGACACTCTCGTCATCGGATACGTAATAGCCGAAGAGCGACTCTCCCCAGTGGTGCGGATAGCCCAGGCTGCCCCATAGGGGGCTTTTCGGATTCTGGAGCGCTCCAGGCTCTTTGGCCAGAATCTTGGCGATGTCGAACGGTCCCTCATCGCCGTGCTGCCCCAGCCAGAGAAAGTAGAAAACCCCGACGAACTTGTTCGGCCGAGGGAGTCCGACATCCTTGGCTCCGGGCAGGCTCCGGCCAAGCGCATCAGTCGCCACCCAGGTATCGCTTCCAAGGTCGCGAGGTCCCTCGGCCAGTGCGCGCCCTGTCGAGACAAGGCTGAACGCCATCAATAAACCCAGGCTGATTTTTTTGGTTTTTGTTGTCATTCGCATGATCGAAAGCTAATCTTGAGAAGTTGAAAGTGAGTCATCCTGTTGTGGAACATCTCGGGGAAATCGACACGCTCGAGACGGCAAAAGAAGGCACTACCCGATAGCGCCCCCATCCAATACGGACCACTTCCCGTCTCTCCATCTGATTCGACGTCTCTGGTGAGCCCAATGCCGACCCAACCACCAGCATTCCCAACTTCCGCATCCTCGTCAATCGTGCTACCAGCCAAAAACTCTTCGTCAGGAGAGACTTTGTGATCACAAACGTGATGCCGACAATCCCTCAGCTTCGTTCATGCCACTCTCTCTGCATATACAAATAGTTACACTCGCCCAAATCCGTTGAGAAGAAATGTCAACTGTCGTTGACTTCGGATGATCGTTCGTGATCCGCCATGGCGTGATCAATCGATCTCCTTACTCGACCCTTCCAAGGCGTGCAGCGACGAGGATGGTCCGCAATTTGCAGCCCGCGAGTAGGCTTGCGCGAAGCAAGCGAGCCTGATCTCCCAGGCGGTTTCCTTGGTTCTGGATGAGGGAGAACCGATGCGCACCTTAAGACCGATCGGGCAAAATTCGCTCAAGGAGGGTGTGGTAGGGCTTTTCGTCTTATGCCTCGTGATGACCGGGGCACCCCTTTGTCGGGCGCAGATCCCAATCCCAGGGCTGCCTCCAGCTGCAAAGCCCGCAGACACAACCACCAAGGACCAGGCGAATTCCGACGCTTCGGAGGATACTCCGCATGGGAAAGTCGCCACCACGGCAGGTCCGATCACCGTGGATAAAACGGTCGATGATGAAGCGTTGCGCGGAACGTTAGTACAACTTTTGCCCCAATATCCAGGTGTGCGCCACGTCGACGTTCGGGTCCGCCGCGGGGTCGTCGCGTTGGAAGGACAGGCCGAGGACAGGGAGATTCGCGATGGCGTGACCGCGCTTACGAGCAAGGTCCAGGGGGTCACATTCGTTATCAACCGTATGCAAACGGATGCGCAGGCCATGTCGGGCCACCAACTCGCGGGCAAGGTGCTTAAAGATATCGGTACGATGATTTCCCAGAAATGGCTTCTGGTGCTGCTCGCCCTGGCGGTTGCGTTTGTATCCTTTGCGCTCGCTCGTGTTTTCGGAGCCAACGCTGAGACGCTCCTCGCCCCCTTCGTCTCGAACGTGTTGCTTCGCGCGGTCCTGGGATCGATCCTCAGTTCCTTCTTGATCATCGGCGGGATCATGATCGGGCTCTGGATCCTGAATCTCACCCACGCGGTGCTTTCGATCCTGGGACTGGCGGGCGTTGTCGGCTTGGCCGTCGGTTTCGCGTTCCGGGATATCGCCGAGAACTTCATCGCCTCGATCTTGTTGGGCGTGCGCCGGCCGTTCCGCATCGGGGACTATATTCAGGTGGCGGGGCAGGCTGGGGTGGTGCTTTCGCTCAATACCCGAGCCACCGTGCTGGTCACGCTCGAAGGGAATCACATCCGGATTCCTAATGCGATTATCTATAAAGAGATTCTCGTAAATTCATCCGCATCGGCCAGTTCCCGCGGCAGTTTTGACGTGCTGATCCCTTATGAAGTCTCCACGGCAAATGCGCTCGAGGCCATGACCACGGCGCTGCGTGAACAGGAAGGAATCCTCAATGATCCCCCTCCGCGAGTTTTGGTCGATGGCCTTGAGGCCGCGGGAGTGAGACTCCGGGCCTATTTCTGGATCCCCGTGCAGGGGGTGGATGGGATGAAGCTCCAGAGCGACGCCAAGCTTCGGGTCAAAGTCGCGTTACAGCAGGCGAAGATCACGCCACCACCCGCGATGGTGGGCGTCACGATCCTCGGTCGCGTGCCCATCGATCTGGTCCGTGCCCCGGCCCACGCTCACCACGAGACCGCCGTACGCCCCAGCGGCGTCGTCACCCCGGCGCAAGCCGAAGCGAACCTGCGGAAAGACTCGAAGGCGGCCGAGGAAGCCAGCGCTGCGCCCCAGGAAGGCGAAACGACACCCGCCGAACACGCGCTCAACCAGGCCATGGCCAACGTCAGCGACGAAGGCACGAATCTGCTCGCCAACGGCGCGACGGAGACTCCTGCCCCTGCGAATTAAGGCTCAGAATCACTCGCCTCCCGAGATCCGGACGCGAAACGGCGGGTGATCCTGAACCTCGGCGGGATTGCCAACATCACGGTCCTGGATCCAGACCCGAGCCGGGTCTTCGGCTTCGACACCGGGCCGGCCAACGCCCTGCTCGACCGCCTCGCCCTCCGGATCTCAGGAGGCGCCCGAGAGCGGTTATCGCTTGGATTGCCTACACTCAGGCCCGAGAGTGACCCTGGGGCTTGAAGGAAGTCAAAGGGCCGGTTGGGTGGCACACCAGTGGCGCCAGCCTGTGCCCACTAGTGGACAAGCCACCAGTGCCACCCCATACGGCCATCTACAGAGCATCGGTTGATGGTACGTCCCACACAAAAATCCCAGGGAGTTCACTCGGATCTTCCGGGATTTTGTAGGCGATCCCATCGCAATCCGCTCTAAACTGCGACCGCGACGGCCACCTGGCTCGTAGCGGGACGATCGATGAGGCACTTCTCGAGATCCTGGTGCGGAACGATCCCTTCCTCCACCGCAAACCGCCTAAATCAACCAGCTTTGAAATGTATGGCGATGCCTTTCTCGACCGGGCCATTGCGGCACACGGTAGGAGCGACGCGGATCTGATGGCCACCCTGACCGAATTCACGGCGGGTTCGATCGCCCTGGCCGTGCGTCAGCTCGTGCCAAAAGGGGGCGTGGACGAGATCATCGTGGCCGGCGGGGTTGCGCGGAACCCGGCGCTGCTGGAGCGGATCGAGGTCAATGCATCGCCCATCCCGGTCCGACTCTCCGATGAATTGGGGATCCCCATCACGGCTCGAGAGACCCGGAACTTCACGGCCCGTGATCCTGGGCAAATGGTCCTGCGCCTCATCTTGAAGCGCACCCGCGCAAGGCACGAATAAAATTGGGACATCTTTCGCGGCGATGACGCTGTAATCAGGAGTCGGTCGGACGGCGTCGTCCGATCGGCAAAGATAGGCCGGAAGTCGATCAAGCGGCTTCGGGGCTCTCCTACCAATGCAGTGGTTCGGGATCGCGCCGAATCTGGCTATAGGTTGGTACCGAAGATTCTTGGTTGGTGCGGAGCCTCGCTTGGCACCGGCCCTGTGCCGACCAGCACAAATTCCTGGATAAACCTCGACAAAGCGCCCTGATCGGTGCTGCGCTGTAGTGACCGATCAACGGGAGGGCCAGCGTATGCGCATCAACATGAAGGTCCGTCATCAGCCATTCGGATTTACACTGATCGAACTCCTGGTCGTGATTTCGATCATGAGTCTTCTGATCGGCCTGCTGTTACCGGCCGTGCAAAACGCCCGGAACACGGCGAGACGGGCCCAATGTCTCTCGCAGCTCAAACAGATCGGTCTTGCGCTCAACATGTATATGGACCTCAACAGCGAGTACCTCCCCTACGCCTCGCAGATGCCGTCGCTCGACAAGACGAGGCCCTGCCTGACCGATGCTATTGCCCAGTTCATCGAGAGAAACGACGGTGTTTTCCATTGCCCGGTGGACAACAAGTACTTCAAGGACCAACGCATCAGCTATGAGTATTCATCGACGCTTCCGGGCAAGACGCGGCTGCGATTGACCAGGCGCCGTCCCAGCTCCAAAGTACTCGTGCTCTACGACTTCGATCCCTTTCACGGACCGAACGGCCCCAAATCCCGCAACGGCCTCTACCTCGACGGCCATGCGGAACCCTATTGACGACTGGCTGCTGTTTGACACGCGTGTGTCATCCGGGGATCACTTCGGGCACACCCCCCATCGAGGTCAGACCGGCTGCCCAGGATGGCAGCCGGCCTCCCCAGGCGAGGCTTGATTCCTCGCGGAGAAGTACCCATGACGACCAAGACGAAGCGACGCATTCTCCAAGCAGGAGCCACCCTGCTGGTTCTGGTGGGCCTCTTCTTCGCCTATCGTAGCTATGCGGCAGCCTCCCGCATGGAAACGGTTCGTCAATTGGCCGCCGAAATGCGCAACCTCCCGCCGGAACAGCGCAAAGGCGCCCAGGAAAAAATGCGGGCCGCCATGAAATCGCTCACTCCCACGGAGCGTCGACAAGTCTTCGAGAGAGGCGCCGAAGAGAGGCTCAAAGGCTTCTTCAAGCTCTCCGATAAAGATCGCATTGCCTATCTTGACAACATGATCAAACGCGAACTCGAGTGGCGTGCCAATCGCAATCGAAATCGCACTCGAGCGAACACCAAGAACGCCAACACCACCAAAAACGGGAACAACAATCGAGGCGGGAACAACGGCAACGGCAATGGGAACGGTGGCAACGGCAACGGTAACGGTAACGGCAATGGGAATAACGGACAAGGTGGCCAGGGCCAAGGGCGACAGAACATGTCCCCCGAGCAACGGGAACAAGCCAGGCGTAACCGCCTCGACCAGTCCAGCCCCGAGCAGCGAGGAATGCGATCCGCCTTCCAAAACGCCCTCCAGTCTCGTCGCGCCCAGCTCGGACTCCCCGCCGGAGGGCGAGGGCGTTGAGAATTCCACGGAGCTAATCTCGATGAGGTGCGGGCAGGCCTAGACTTCAACCTTGAGTGCAATTCGAGGTTGATCGCGAATCCGAAGAGAATCGCCCGGCCCCAACAACACTGATATTATCATACGCCACTTGAATACCAGGGGCGAGTCTTCGAGGCCCCGGGGATAAGCCAAGGCCTATCCCCGGGGCCTCGCTGCGCTCCTTCTCGGGCACCCACCTTTCCCGGCCACCCGGCGATTCGGATTTCAGACGGCCAAACTCGATTCGGATTGCCTCATACCGGCCCGCAGGATTGCGCGCAGCTCCGAGAGCATGCACAGCGCATCGTCGGCACGGTTGAATACGCCCCGGGTTGCTGATCGCGAATCAGTGCCACCTCGCCGAGACAAAGCCAGCGACGGAGGTCCGGATCCATGTCCGGCCCCGTTGGTCGCGCAGGCGACGAAGCCGGTCGATCACCCCGTCCTCGTCCACCGGATCGAGCCGCGATTCTCCGGGCCGGCTGTAAGAAAACTCGCACCTCCGGCGACTTTGAATTTTGGACAGCTCGGCCCACCGGAGAGAGTCATGCTGGATTGGGAGGAGATTCTCGGTCGAGACGGAGGGGCGGTGTGGCAGACAGCCTACCGGATCCTCAGAGACCGAGCCGATGCCGAAGAATGCTTTCAGGAGGCGTTTCTCGCCGCCTTTGAATATTCCCGGCGCCACGAGGTACAGCACTGGCGGGCCTTACTCCTGCGCCTGGTGACCGCTCGGGCCGTGGATCGCCTTCGTCGGCGACGCCGACAGGCGAACCACCAACGAACGGCCGACTGGGAGAGTTTTCCTGACTACGGACCGACGCCTTCCCAGACTGCGGAAGATGCCGAGCTATCCGAGCATCTCCGTAAAGCCCTTGGTCGCATCCCATCGAAACAGGCCGAGGCTTTCTGCCTGCATTGCCTGGAGGGCTGGAGCTACCAAGAGGTCGCCAAGCGGTTGGCTGTCTCCCTGGACTCTGTTGGTGTGCTCCTGCACCGGGCGCGGAAGCGATTGCGTCAACTTCTGGACGCATCCCTCAAGGCGCCGCGCTGCGCGGGATGCGATCCGGCTTCGACTTCGAAGCCGCAGAGTGTCCGAAAGGAGTCTTCGTGAGCACCCTTCCTCCTTCGTCTTCCCCCGAAGACCCGCTCGCTCGCGCGGAAGCCGCCTTCCGGAGCACTCCCGTTCCGGAAGGCCCATCCGAAGAGATCGTCGCACGGACCCTGGCCGCCCTCAGGGCAAAGGCCGAGCCGTCCAGCAACCCCTTACCCTGGAGAAGAACCATGCTAATGCCCCTGAAGATTGCAGTCGCGGCCCTCGTGATGACGAGCGGCTTGTTCTACTTCGCAATCGTCCCCTCCACGGAGGCAATAGCTTTCGCCGACGTCGCGCAAAAGCTCCAAGATGCCCAAATCCTTGCCTACCATACGACCCTAGAATCCCCTGATTTGAAGTCCCCGATGAAAATGCGGATGATCTTCAAAAAGCCAAGCCTCTTCCGGGTCGAACTGGACGGCGGCCTCGTCACCATCGTTGATGCGAGCCAAGGCAAACAATTGACCCTCGACTCGAAGAACAAGACTGCCCTCCTGCTGGAGGGCAAGGCGCCCGAGGGCCCTCTCGGTGCCGCCGCTGGAGGGTTGGTAGAAAACCTGCGACAACTCACCGAAGGAGATGCCAAGCACGTGGGGGATAAAGCCATCGGCGGCATCCAATCGCGTGGCTATCTGGTTAAGAACAAGAAGCTTGGGTCGGAGATGACCGTCTGGGTCAATCCTGAAACACGCCTTCCCATCCAAATTGATGCTTCGGACCGGGTCCAAGGCAAAGAGATCAAGTGCACGATGTCCGACTTCCAGATCGACCCCAAAGTCGATGACGCGCTGTTCCGCATGACCCCCCCCGAGGACTATACACTCCGCAAGGGAGAATCGAACGCACTTGAGATGGATGAGAAGACTTTCTTGAATCCCGAGAAGGCGACCGTGGCCCTACTCCGCATCTTCGCTGATCGAAGAGGCGGTGCCTTGCCGAAGCGGCTCGACGACTTCTCCGAATTCAATGAGAAGCACAAAGTCGGCGAGATTCCCGATGCCAAGCAGCTCCAACTCGTTCACGCCCTCACTCGCTTCATGGTGGCCACACGAACACTCAAGGGAGGATTCGGATACAGGTCCGAAGGGGTCAAACTCGGTGATGCCGACAAGATCCTCTTCTGGTATCGCCCCGAGGGAGCCACGGAATACCGGGTCATCTTCGGCGACCTGCACGTGTCAGACGTGCCCGAAGACAAGCTCCCCGAGAAACCCAAGTCTTGATCGCCCGCCACAGTGAAACGCTATCCGGAAACGGGATCTCGAAGGGAGAATGGGACGTCTGGGTGGCCGGGGATGAGTCTTCGAGGCCCCGGGGATCGGCCGAGGCAAGGCCCCGGGGATCGGCCGAGGCAAGGCCCCGGGGATCGGCCGAGGCAAGGCCCCGGGG
>Ga0153954_1001097_pt1 | contig 16234 bp, 11 predicted proteins | sample TSFL038MetaG_FD_102277 | JGI IMG/M metagenome (GOLD analysis project Ga0153954, IMG submission 102277) | Attine ant fungus gardens microbial communities from Florida, USA - TSFL038 MetaG | ecosystem: Host-associated > Fungi > Mycelium > Unclassified | place: USA: Florida, Wekiwa Springs State... | reverse complement strand
CTCGGCAAAATCGTCGATGTCGACGAACACCCGCCTGCCCCGGCGGCGCAGCGCGTCGATCAGCTTGTTGCGCGCGATCGCAAACAGCCAGGGCGCGAACGGCGCGCTCGCGTCCCAGGTATGCCGCTTCAGATGCACCGCCAACAGGATGTCCTGCACGATATCCTCGGACTGATCGACCGGTTGTCCCGCGCGCGCCAACCCGCGGCGCGCCGTGGCCCGCAGGACCGGCGTGATCGCCTTGAGCAGCCGATGATACGCTGCGCCGTCTCCGGACATGGCCGAGCGCATCAGGCCGGTCCACTCGTCTTCACGTTCGCGCACGCAAACGCTCCCAAATTCCAATTCGGTCTATCTTTCAAATTATTACGTCGCACATCGCAGATCACTAAATCGTGATATTGCCTCTGGCAAGGCTCCGAAACATGCGATACGCGCCGGTTGGGTGATTGCGCATCTCACCTTTGCCTTGGGCTCATAACATTGATCGCGTCACCTCGCATCGGCGCATTGATTCCAAAACGAATTTGCTCACGCGATTTCGATCCCCGCACGCGAGCCGTGTGATCATTGCCAAGCTTTCGCCAATTGTAAGCGCAAGATTCCCTTTTTCCGCCCCGCTACCGACACGCCGCAGGGTCTCTTTCGGCGGTTCGGGACAGGGAATGGCACTTCGGGGAGACTTGCCAAATGACCAACAGAACAAAAGGGCGCGCGGCCGTCGTTCTCGCTTTGGGGTTTCTGATCGTCCTTGCCGACCCGTCGCACGCGGCCGACCCTGCAACCACCGGTACCGTCGACATGACGGCGCCCGGCAACCCCGCCGACGCCCAAGCTCAAGTTGCACCTGACAACAGCCAGGCGGCCCAGCCGGACGGCACCGACCAGCCCGGCGATACCGATCGCGCGGCGCGTCCGGACGATGTACGGGCCCCCGTCATTGTCACCCAGCAGGCACAGACCGATACGCCCGCACCGCACGCCAGCCCGGTCGTTTCCGGCAGCCAGAGCGCGACCTGGGACGAAACCTCGCTGATCGGCAAGATCTTCATCGGCTTCGGGGCGCTGCTGACCATTGCCTCGGCCGCGCGCATGTTCATGGCGTAGCCTGGCCTGGTAGCCTTGCCCCAGTAGCCTTGCCCTGGTCGCTTGGCCACAGCACTTTCGCCCCACTTGAAGCCCACCCCGCCAGTATGCAAATTGCCGGCTCAGTCAGCCAACGGGGTGGGTATGAGCACGTTTGAACACATCATTGTCGAAAGCCAGGGTGCCGTCGGCATCATCAAGCTGAACCGCCCGAAGATGCTGAATGCGCTGTCGTTCGGCGTATTTCGCGAGATCGCGGCCGCCGTCGACGATCTCGAGGCCGACGACAAGATCGGCTGCATTGTGGTGACCGGCAGCGAGAAGGCCTTTGCCGCCGGCGCCGACATCAAGGAGATGCAGCCGAAGGGCTTCATCGACATGTTCTCAGAGGACTTCGCCGCGATCGGCGGCGACCGGATCGCCAGATGCCGCAAGCCGACCATTGCGGCGGTCGCGGGCTATGCGCTCGGCGGCGGCTGCGAGCTCGCAATGATGTGCGACATCATCATCGCCGCCGACACCGCGAAATTCGGGCAACCCGAGATCACGCTCGGCACCATCCCCGGCATCGGCGGCACGCAGCGGCTGACGCGGGCCATCGGCAAGTCCAAGGCGATGGATCTGTGCCTGACCGGCCGCATGATGGACGCCGCCGAGGCCGAGCGCAGCGGGCTGGTGAGCCGCGTGGTGCCGGCCGACAAGTTGATGGAAGAGGCGCTTGCGGCCGCGGAAAAGATCGCCTCGATGTCGCAACCGGCCGCGGCGATGGCCAAGGAGGCCGTCAACCGCGCCTTCGAGACCACGCTGGCCGAAGGGATGAACGTCGAGCGCAACCTGTTCCACGCGACCTTCGCGCTGGAGGACCGCTCCGAAGGCATGGCCGCCTTCATCGAAAAGCGCAAGCCGGTGAACAAGAACAGGTAGCTCGCGGGTCTTCACTCGCTGTCGTCCTGGCGAAAGCGGAATTTGAGGCGCCGGCCGAGTTAGTTCGCCCTGCTCTCCGCCAGCGCCGCAGCCACCAGTGCGCGATACATCCGCTCGGCGAATGTCGTGGGCTTGTCGAGCCCGAGCCGCGCCAGGCATTCGCGATCGGCGGCGCCGGGCGGGTGCGTCATGCCGCGCCAGGCGAGAGAGGCGAGATGCAGCGGCGCGTGCTGCGCGGCTTGCAGGATCTCCAGCGCCGGGATCAGCCGCTGCTCGACCTCGGTGAAATCGCTGCCGAACGGGAAAGACGGCAACAGCCCGGCCTCGCGCGCCGGTCTCAGCGCGGCGGTGATCCGCTCGGGACAGTTCTCGCGATGAGCGGGAGGAATCTCAAATCCCTTCGGCAGCTTGCCGGCATCCTTCGCCGTGCGCGCCAATTCGTCCTGAAAGCGCGAGTCGGTGATCGACAACATCGCCGCGATCACATCCGCATCGGATTTTCCCCTCACATCGGCGACGCCATATTCGGTGATGAAGACGTCGCGCAGATGGCGCGGGATGGTCTCGTGGCCGTAATTCCAGCGGACGTTCGATTGGGTCTTGCCGCCCGATTGCCGCGTTGATTCCAGTGTGAGGATCGAGCGCGCCCCCGACAGCGCAAAGGCCTGCGCCACGAAATTATACTGGCCGCCGACGCCGCTCACGACCTGGCCGTTGTCGAGGCCGTCGGAGACCGCGGCGCCAAGCAGCGTCACCATCATGGTGTTGTTGACAAAACGCGCGTCGAGCCGTGCCGCGCGCTTGATCGCCTCATCGCCATAGAGCTCGTTGGTAAAGGACACCGGCATCATGCAGATGCGCGCGATCGCGTCGGCCTTCATCTCGCGCAGCGCGCGATAGAACGATTTGGGTCCGAGGAAGAAGGCGCCGTGCAGGATGATGCCGTCGACCGCGCGCTTCAGAATGCCGGCGTCGATCAGGCCGATAAAGGCCTCGGTGACCATCTCGCTGACGCCGTAGAGGCCCTTCTCGAACGGCCCGGCCTCCGCCGGCGCGCCGCCGGGCGCGAGCCGCGTCATGATCGAACGAAACTGCGCATTGTCGCGGTGGCGCACGATCAAGCCCTGCGCCAGCGCATCGCCGATCTGTCCGATGCCGATCTGCAAGGTGCCGCCGTCGCGCACGAGACCGGCGGCATGGAGGCCGATCGCGTATTTGGAGTCGCTGATGGGCTCGGAGGGCGGCGCAAACAGCGGAAAGTCGAGCGCAGGATTGTCCAGCACCGCGCTGAATTCATCGCCCGGGAGATCGCCCGGGCCCGGCATGAACGGCAATTCGGAATTGACCTGCGCCACCAGCCTGAAATTCGCACGGCCCTCGCCGCGCGCCTTCAGCACCTCGAGCGTGGTGTCGGTGTTGCAGGAGAGGCTGTAGCGCGGCACGCCGTCGACCACGCGTTTCGCCACCAGCTGCGTGACCACATTGAGGCTGGAAGCGAGCAGATAGGACGCCGCATGGGTGTAGTTCGCGGAGATGTAATTCTGCTGCGCCTCGGCGACGCGCAGCCATCTTCCGGCGAGAAAGAAGAATTCGATGACGCGGATGTTTGGCGGCAGCTCCCCTCGCCGCAGCGGCTCGGCATAAGCAAGATCGGGATAGCCGCCGAACAGGCGGTCGATCACGGGTGAGATGAAGCGGCTTTCGAGCAGATTATCGGGCTTCGGCTTCTCCAGCGTCAGCGCGGAGAAAAAGGTGAGATCGACCGAGCGATCGGCGGCCGCGCGGGCATAGAGCGCGTTGACGATGTGGTTGGCCTTGCCGAGCCCAAGCGGCAATCCCACCACGAGCTTTGGTCCGACATCGCGAATGATGTCTTCAGCCAACTGGTCGGGATCGGAGAATAATTTCGGCATCAGAGCCTGCGAATAAAGAGGGGCGCACGGCCCGCGGAATCGGGGTTGGCGTCAGCTATAGCGTATCCGGGTGCGATAATCGTCCGCACCGACCGCGTTTATTGCGGCGCGAATTTGCGCTGGATCAACGCGCGAATGAAAACCCGCCGCATTCATGGCGTCGGCGCCTCGGCGCGCTACCGCGCTGGCCATCCGGCCTTGTCGGTGCCCAGCGGCACCGCGGGACGCGCCCAGAACGCCGGGGTTTTGGACAGTATCGCCGAATGGCGGACCGCGCTCAGCGCGCCAAAACCCGACGGCACCTCTTCCATGAAAGGCGTGACCGCGTCAGCCTTCAACTCAGGCTGCGCAAAACCATCGGCGGCGCGGCCGAGATTCCAAAGCCAGCGGCCGGTCTGCGCCAGCGAGACGCGGACATGCCAGCTGCCGCCCTCGCGCGCCTGGCGCGCTTTTGCCATCATGGCGCCGAATGCCAGCAGATAGCCGCTGGCGTGGTCGAGCATCTGGGCCGGCAATTCCTTCGGTCCCTCGACGCCTGCGGCAACGCCTTCGGCGTGATTGAAGCCGGTCGACGTCTGCACCAGCGAGTCGAAGCCGCGGCGCCCGGCCCAGGGGCCGGCATGGCCATAGGCCGAGAGCGTGGCATAGACGATGCCCGGGCTGATCTGCGCGGCTTCTTCCGGCGAGAAGCCAACATTGGCGATCGCCTGCGGGCGATAGCCTTGCGAGAAAATATCGGCCTGCGCCACGAGATCACGCAGTTGGCCGCGCCCCTCCTCGCTCCTGAGTTCGATGAAGCTCGAGAGCTTGCCGCGGCCGGTATCGATGGTGAGCCAGGGGATTCCCGGCACGTTCGGGCCGTAGATCAAGAGCACATCGGCGCCATGCACCGCCAGCGTGCGGCCGGCCACGGGGCCCGCGATCACGCGCGAAAGATCGAGCACGCGAATGCCGGCGAGCGGACGATCGCCCGCGGGCCATGGTTTCGGCGGCGCCTCGCCGATCTTCTCGATGGTGAGGACCGGCAACTCCGCCAATGCTTTTGCATGCGGCGTCGCCGCCCATTGTTCCGGCGATCGCATCAGCGAAACCACCGCGCCGCCGGCATAGGCGGCGGCCTCGAACGCCTCGCCATCCCAGCCCATCAGCGCGGCCTGGATCTTGTCGCGCTCGGGCTCGCAACCGAGCACCTTGCAGACCGCGGCGCGGTGATGCCTGAAATTGGTGTGCAGCCGCACATAGCGCGCATCGCGGGTACGGTAGACGCCGGCGGTGGGATCCCAGGTCGGCGGCGGTGGTTTGCCGTCGACACGCAGGTAGCGCTCGGAGCGGCATTCGACGATCGCATGCAGCGTGTCGACGGTGACGCGCTGCCGCTCGCCGTTGCGGAGCTTCCAGATTTCGGCGGCGGCAAGCCCAGCGGCCGCGATCGGCACCTGCGCCGCCGCTGCGACGCGAAAGGATGACGGCAACACCGGTTCCTCGCCGGCCAGCGTCACCGTATCGAGCGCGGAAGGATCGCCGCCGGCGAGTTGCCAGAGGTCGGCGAGAATGTCGCGGGGCGTTTGCACGTTGGTCTTGCCTGATTTCTCCGCTCGCCATGGAAGGCGTTGCGGTGCCTTGTCCGGCCCATTTGTCGCATCTCCGCCCGGCAAAACCAAGATGCGCGACGCTCCGGGGTGCCGGGCGAACGGCGGCCTGTCAATTTGACGAGAGGACCTCAAGACCGCCCTCCGCGCAGGCAGCTCCATGCTATGCTTGACGTCAACAGCATCGGAGCTCACGCGGATGAGCAACGTCACTCTCGACAGCGATATTTTGTTCGCAGTTCTGATGGTCGCTTCGATCGCTTCGATCTTTCTTGCCGGCCGAATGGCCGAACGTCGAGGGCGCCGGTTCATCGTCTGGGCGTGGATTGCTGCGATCATCGGGCCGCTCGCGCTTCCATTGATATTTCTGTTCCCGAACTCTCGTCGCGAGAACGGCGACCACGCCTGAAGCCAACAGGCCAATGGATGGATGGCGCGGCCGGAGGCGTCAGGCCTCGCGCGGCGTTGCCCATCTTCCGCCAACAGGCGATGCCCTGACGGTCTTTTTTCTGCCCTAACAGGAACAAATGGCTGAACAAACCTGAAGAGACAGCGCGGACGACTAGCAGGGGAACAACGCCAATGATGTCCAGGGAAGGCGCTGTCTACTATCCAGAAGACCTCTCACTTTTCGGAAAAGTCCTGGATCAGGTAATGCTGTCATTGCCGCCAAATCTGCGGACGCCTTACAATCGGGCTGCGATCGCAAGAAACATCCTCGCCTGTGCCATCACCGGCGAGCGCGACCCGGACGTGCTTAGACGGGCAGCGCTGATGAGCGCCACAGTTACTGTGGCGGCGTAAGATCCCTCATCAGATTTCGTCACACATGCGATGGTCTCACGATCACCCACGGCTCCTGCCTGCCATCGGCGAACCGGGACCGGCGGCGCCGCGCGTGGATGACCGGGGAGAAGCGCCGGAAGGGGTATCCATGAATTTCTCACAGCGCCCACGCACGGCGAAGGAATGGCCGACACTCGAACAGGCTTCGTTTGGGAGATCTGTACGCGATCCGGATGCCAGAGCCGATCAGCGCGCCGGCCCGCGGCCCACGACGAAGGCGCCGCTCCATTCGCTTCATTCCCTCGGCCACAGGGGCGATCCGGTAGCCAGCGGCCGGCCATCGATCAGCCGGCGAATATATTGGGCGCTGGCCCGGTTTCTGATCGCAATTTTCATCGGTGTCGGTGGGACGCTCGCCTGGCAGTCCTATGGTGACGTGGCAAAGGACATGGTGGCGGCCCGGGCTCCAACGCTGGCCTGGTTGTTGTTCATTTCGCCGACAAAGTCGTCAGCCGTCTCGGCGTCGCCCAATCTGGCACAGCAGGCTGAGGCGCAGGCGTTCAATCTCGATGTCTTGCGGCGCAATGTTGAACAACTCGCTGCCAGGCAAGAACAGATGGCCCAGAACATTGCCGCGTTGGTGGCCGTTGAAGAGGACGTCAGACAAAAGATGTCATTCACGCCTTTGTCCACAGCCGCAGCGACGGTTCCGGCCTTCAGCCAGCCGGCAAATCCCATCCAGCCGTACAAACCCGCACAATTCAGGGCACGATCGCCGGCCGCGCAATGACATGGCCGGAAGCGTGATGAGATCAGGTTGAGTTGGAGCCACCTGTGCCGCTCAACTCCCTCCCCGCGCAAGGCGGAGCGAGGTAAAGCGAGTCCCTCGATTCAACCTGAATTCATCCCGACCTAATCCTACTGCGTCACAAGCGGCTCCATCCCCTCCTGAGGGCTTGCGAAGCAAGCGTCTCGAAGGATGAGGCCACCGGCCGGGCCTCATGGTTCGAGACGCGTCGCAAGCGCGACGCTCCTCACCATGAGGGTTTTTGACGCAGTAAGGCTAATGAAAATCCCTCGACCGCGGCAGCACGCGGACGTTGCGGGGATGGCGGATTTTCTGCGCCGGGCTGTCCGGGTGGTCGCGGCGGTCGTCGTTGAGCGGCTCGATCAGCGCCGGCCCCACCGGCACGGCTTCCTTGCGGAGCGCATCATTGGCGAGCCCGATCAGATCATGCGAACGATCGAACATACGCTGCGCCACCAGATGGGTCACCTCCTCGGGACTGCTCTGGATGTAGCCCTCGACCAGGATCAGCCGCGCGCCCATCACCTCTTTGCGGTATTTCTCCATGACCTTCGGCCACACCACGATATTGGCGATGCCGGTTTCGTCCTCCAGCGTCATGAACACCACGCCCTTGGCGCTGCCCGGCCGCTGCCGCACCAGGACGACGCCGGCGCAGCGGACGGAGAGTCTGTCATTGCGATGACAGACGTCGCGGCAGGGAATGACGCGCTCCTGCGCAAACATCGATCGCAAAAACTGCATCGGATGGCCCTTCAGCGAGAGCCGGGTGGTCTGGTAGTCGGCGACCACCTGCTCCGGCAGCGGCATCAGCGGCAGCGGTTGGGCGTGCTCGTCCGGCTGCTCGCGCGCGACTGCGGCCTCGAACAGCGGCAGCGGCACATCGTCGGGCAGCCGCCGCACCGCCCATAGCGCTTCGCGGCGGTCGAGCCCGAGCGAGCGGAACGCATCGGCATCCGCAAGCAGGATCAGCGCGCGCTTGGGCAGGCCGGTGTCGCGGGCGAAATCTTCCAGCGAGGTGAAGGGGCGGCGTTGTCGCGCCGCCACGATGCGCGCGGCCCAGTCGTCGAGTTGGATGGCGTTGTCGTTGTGAGGCACGCGTGGCGTGATTGACTCACCGTCATTCCGGGGCGCGCGGAGCGCGAACTCTGGTGCGCAATTGCGCACCTGAGAATCTCGAGGTTCCGGGTTCGTCGCTGTCGCGACGCCCCGGAACGACGACTGAATTTGTTTCAATCTCTCCTCATCCGGGTCCATCCACGAAAATCCATCGATCTGGCGGAAGCCGAGCCGCACGGCGCAATATTTACCGCTTCCCTCCTCCAGTGTGTTCTGCGCAAAGCTATAGGACACATCGACCTCTCGTATCTCCACGCCGTTCTTGCGGGCGTCGCCGACGATCTGCGCCGGGGCGTAAAAGCCCATCGGCTGCGAGTTGAGGAGTCCGCAGCAGAACGCGTCGGGGTGATGATGTTTCAACCATGACGAGATGTAGACAAGCTGCGCGAAGGCGGCGGCATGGCTTTCCGGAAAGCCGTAGGAACCGAATCCCTTGATCTGCTCGAAGCAGCTCCGCGCAAACACGGGATCATAGCCGCGCGCGATCATGTTGCCGACCATCCTGTCGCCGAACTTGCCGATGGTACCGAGATTGCGGAAGGTTGCCATCGAACGGCGCAGCCCGTTGGCCTCTTCGGCGGTGAATTTCGCCGCCTCGATCGCGATCCGCATCGCCTGCTCCTGGAACAAGGGGACGCCGAGCGTCTTATGCAGCACGCGACGCAACTCATCGGCATCGCCATGCTCAGGTGATGGCGACGGATAACTCACCTTCTCCTGGCCGTTTCGTCGCCTGAGATAAGGATGCACCATGTCGCCCTGGATCGGTCCGGGACGGACGATCGCGACTTCGATGACGAGGTCGTAGAATTCGCGCGGCTTCAGCCGCGGCAGCATGTTCATCTGCGCGCGGCTCTCGACCTGGAACACGCCGAGGGATTCGCCCCGGCACAACATGTCGTAGACTTCTGCATCGTCCTGCTCGACGGTTGCCAATTCCAAATGCCTGCCTTTGTGCTGCTCGATCAAATCAAAGCATTTGCGGATGCAGGTCAGCATGCCCAGCGCCAGTACGTCGACCTTCATCATCCGCATCGCGTCGACGTCGTCCTTGTCCCATTCGATGAAGGTGCGATCCTCCATCGCGGCATTGCCGATCGGCACATAGGTGTCGAGCCGGTCCTGCGTGAGCACATAGCCGCCGACATGCTGCGACAGATGCCGCGGGAATTCGATCAGCTCACTGGCAAGCTCGACGGCGCGCACGACCATCGCATTCCTGGGATCGAAGCCGGCCTGCTTCACCTGCATCTCGGAGAGGCCGTCGCCCCAGCTTCCCCAGACGGTATCGGCGAGTGCGGCGGTGACGTCTTCCGTCAGCCCCAGCGCCTTGCCGACATCGCGGATGGCGCTGCGCGGCCGATAGTGGATGACGGTCGCGATGATCGCGGCGCGGTGGCGGCCATAACGGCGATAGACATATTGCATCACCTCCTCGCGGCGGGAATGCTCGAAATCGACGTCGATGTCGGGCGGCTCCAGCCGCTCCTTGGAGATGAAGCGCTCGAACAACAGATCGACCTTGGTCGGATCGACCGAGGTGACGCCGAGGACATAACAGACGGCGGAATTCGCCGCCGATCCCCGCCCCTGGCACAGAATGCCCTGGCTGCGCGCATAGTGAACGATGTCATGCACGGTCAGGAAATAATGCGCGTATTTCAGCTCGGCGATAAGATCGAGCTCCTTGCGCAGGGTAGCCTCGAGCTTTTCGTTCGCGCCACCGGGAAAATATTTTTTCACACCCGCCCAGGTCAAATCCTCCAGATGCTGCTGCGCGGTCTTGCCCGGCGGCACCGGCTCGTCCGGATATTGATATCTGAGCTGATCGAGCGAGAACTCGATGCGGTCCGCGAAGCGCAGGGTTTCAGAGATCGCATGCGGAAAATCGCGGAACAGCCGCGTCATTTCCTCCGCTGGCTTCAGATGCCGTTCGGCATTGGCCTCAAGCTTCGTGCCGACCGCCTCGATCGTGGTCTTCTCGCGGATACAGGTCAGCACATCCTGCAGCGGCCGGCGCGCGGGATGGTGGTACAGCACCTCGTTGGTCGCGAGCAGCGGCACATCGGCCGCCCGCGCGAGACGATGCAGCTGCGCGAGCCGCCGCCGGTCATCGCCGCGATGGAGCAGGCTTGCAGCGAGCCACACGCCATCGGCGCCGCTCTGCTTCAACCGCTCCAGGATTTTTGACGCGGCCGCCGCCTCGAAGCGACGCGGCAATGTCAGGACCAGGAGCTGGCCTTCGGCAAACTCCAGGAGGTCGTCGAATTTCAGACGGCACTCGCCCTTCTCGACCTTGTCGGCATCGCTGCCGCGCTTGCCGCGGGTCAGGAGCTGGCAAAGCCGGCCATAGGCGGCGCGGTCGCGTGGATAGACGAGAATGTCGGGCGTGCCGTCGAGGAAAACGATGCGGGCGCCGATCAGCAATTTCGGCTTGTGCCTGACTTCCGGATTTTCGAGCTCGCTATAGGCACGCACGATGCCGGCGAGCGTGTTGTGATCGGCGATGCCGATCGCGGCAAGCCGCAGTTCACCCGCCTGATGCACATATTCCTGCGGATGCGAGCCGCCACGCAGGAAGGAGAAGTTCGTGGTGATGCCGATCTCGGCATAGGCGATGGTCATGTCTGTTTTCCGAAGTCCGTCGTCACGCGAACAGCCCGTGCACGAACCAGTTGGCGGGCTTTGGCTTGCCCTCCTCGTCCCTCAGCTCGCTCTCGTAAAGCCCGTCGCGATAGATCCAGAAGCGCAGGCCTTCGGCATCCTCGACGCGGAAATAATCGCGCGTCAGCGTCTTGCCATCCTGCTTCCACCATTCCATCGCGATGCGTTCCGGTCCTTCGACCCGCACCACCGCACGCAACGCGCGCCGCCAGGTGAACTGATGCGGCGGACCATCCGGGATCGTTGCGAGCGGCACCTTGATCGGCTCGGGCTTGTCGAACAGCCGCAGCGGCCGCAGCGGCGGTTCGCCGGGCGCACGCTCCGGCCAGCTCGCCACGGTGGCGCTCGCCAGATGATGCTGCGCCGGCGCGGCGAGCACTGCGCGCTCCGGAATATGCGTATCCTGCGGCAGATGCACGACCACGCGCTTGCCGCCGATCCGCGCCGCGATGCGGTCGATCAGCGCGGCGAGCTCGTCATTGTCATGCACATGGCTATCGAGATCGCGCTGCTGCTGCACCACGAGCTCGGTACGGCCAGCGGAGAGGCGGATCAGGTCGAAGCCGAAGCCGGGATCGAGCGGATCGCTCAAGCTGTCCAGCCGCTCCCGGAACAGGCGATCGATGATCGCGACGCGCGTCACCGCCTGTCCGGTATCGACTTGAAGCGCGCGCACCACGCCATCGGTGCGGAAAAAGCTCGCCTCCAATTGCCGCGCACCCTTGCCCTGCTTCTCCATCGAGGCGACCAGCGTCGTCGCCAGCCGCGACAGGGTCGCCGAAATCACGGTTTCGGTGGCGACCGGCTCGGCAAAGCGCTGCTCGACGATGTAATCCGGCAGCGGTTTTCGGGGACTGATCGGAGCATCGCCCTGCCCGAGCGCCTGCTCCAGCCGCGCGGTGAAGGCCGCGCCAAAGCGCGCGGTGATCTCGTGGCGCGCACGGGAGGCGACATCGCCGATGGTCTTCAGACCGGCGCGGCGCAGGCCAATAGTGATGACATCGCTCGCGCCGAGCGTGAACACCGGCAGCCGGCCGACCGCCTCGGCCTCCTCGCCATCGGCAATGATGCAGCCATGGACATGGCGGTTCATGGTCCGCGCGCAGATGGACGTCGAGGCGATCGCCGCGCTGACCATGAAACCCTGCGCGGTCAGCGCATCGCACAACAATTGCAGGATTTTGGCCTCGCCGCCGAACAGATGGGCGCAGCCGGTGATGTCGAGGAACAGCCCGTGCGGGGCATCGAGCGCGACCAGCGGCGTGAAACGGTCGCACCAGTCGGCGATATCGCTCAATGTCTTCGCATCCGCCGCCGGATCGGCGTCATACACCTGCAGATGCGGACAGATGGCGCGGGCATTGGCCAGCGGCTGGCCTACCGTGAGACCATAACGCGCGGCTACATCGTCGAGAGAATAGATGACGAGCGCGTTGTGCTCTTTGATGACGACGACGCTGGGGGTGTCCAGCGACACTGTCTTGTCGATCGGTCGCTCCACAGACTCGTCATGCCCGGCCTTGTGCCGGGCATCCACGTCTTGGTTTCGGCGTGGAAGCAAAGACGTGGATGGCCGGGACAAGCCTGGCCATGACGATGTAGAAACATCCTCAACCAGCAAGACGCTGTTTTGCACGAGCCGCCGCTTGATGCGGTCGATGGGCAGGCGTGGCAGCCAGAGGCTGAGGATCCGCCGCTTCGCTGAAAAGGCACTCATCACATTTCCATTCCATGATCCATCGCCCGGTCGGGCCATGACGGTTGCGGATCAGTTGCGCGTCGAAGTGAGGTGCGCCCCAAACTGCCGCCGGCGACAAAGCCGTTTCAGGCGGCGAATGCGCCGCGCGCACGATCCATCGCGTCTCCGCGGTCGAAGGCTCGGGCGCGGCTGCGATCCGCAGCAGCAATCCGGTGACGCCGGAGGCCTGCGCGGCCAGGGTCAGCTTGCGGCTGGCGACAAGATCGAGCTGGCGCGCCTGCCCCCAGACTTCCAGCACCACCGCGCCGAGCGCATCGCAGGCGAGCGCATCCGCCGCCGTGCGCAACGCGCTTTCGACATCGCAAGCGCGCACCGTGACGAGACAGCGCGGATCGAGGCCGAGTTCGCAAAGCCCGCTCATCGACAGCGCGCCGGCTTCCAGATCGCAGAAATCCTGACGCACCCACACCAGGGGCCGCCGCGCACTGACGCGTCCCATCAGCGCTGCGATGAAACCGGTCGCGGCCGCGCTCTGATGTCCTTCGGCAAACACTTCATGCATGGCCGCAACCGCGAGCCCGCCCTGCAGCGCTGCATCGGCCCCGGCATGACCGAGCGCGATGCGGTTGGGCGCGCAAGCACCCGACGCCTCGATCCGCTCGATGCGCCCGCGCAAAGTCGCAAGCATGCTCAGGCGTGCGCTCGTCATGCGCCGCTTCCTCTTAATCCGATTGCAGCCGTCCTGGTTTTTAGAGAACCAAAAGCTGGCTCATTTGTTCATGATATGTTCTAATATAAAGCCAATGGAGATCGCGGAGTCAACCGAATTGGCGGACCGGAAAATTCATGAGCGAAATCAAAGGGATTCGTGGATGGATTTGCAGTCTCTCATGAACTCCGCAGGTCGTTTCTCGTCCACCGACGGGACAGGTTGGGTTTTGGGTAGGCCGTCATTCCCAGGAGCGATAGCGACGACTTGTCCGCCGTAGCCTTGGCGAAGGCGGACAAGTCGCTTCGCTCGCAATGACGAGAGGAGAGAGACATCATGCACATCATCCTCGACAGCGAAACCGACTTCGACGGCTGGCGGAAGGCGACGCGAAAGCTGGCGTTGAACCACATCACGCCGGCCGACGTGAGCTGGTCGGTGCGCGACAACGCCCCCGGGCTGTTCGCGGCAGAGGCACCACAACTGCCTCTGGCGCCGCCGTACGGCACGTTCAACGTGCCGGCCAGATTTGTCGAACTCGCGCAGGCCGCGATCCTGCATCGAAACAGCGAGCGCTTCGCCCTGCTCTATCGTCTGCTGTGGCGATTGCTCGGCGACCACGACCTGCTCGACGTCGCGACCGACCCGGACGTCGCGTGCATCGCCACGATGACGAAAGCCGTCCACCGCGACGAGCACAAGATGCATGCCTTCGTGCGCTTTCGCGAGGTCGGGCGCGAACGTGATGCCCGCTACGTCGCCTGGTTCGAGCCGGAGCACCACATCGTCGAGCTCACCGCGCCCTTCTTCGCGCGCCGCTTTGCCGACATGCCCTGGTCGATCCTGACACCGGACCTCTGCGCGCATTGGGATGGTCTCGCCGTCTCCTTCACGCCGGGCGTTGCGAGATCGGCGGCGCCGACCGATGATCAGCTCGAGGAATTGTGGCGGCGTTATTATGTCCGCATCTTCAATCCGGCCCGGCTGAAGGTGAAGGCGATGCAGACGGAGATGCCGAAGAAGTACTGGAGGAACCTGCCCGAGTCCTCGATCATTAAGCCCCTGATCGAGGACGCCGCGCGCCTCGCCGGCGCGATGATCGCCCGGGCGTCCACCGAGCCGCACGAGGCCCAGAAACGGTTGGAGCCGATGAGACGCAGGTCAGGGACGGAGAACGATATCGAGACGCTGCGCGAGGAAGCCGCCTCCTGCCGCGCCTGCCCGCTCTGGAAGGACGCCACCCAGACCGTGTTCGGCGAAGGTCCGCCGCAGGCGCGGATCGTGCTGGTCGGCGAGCAGCCGGGCGACAAGGAAGACCTTGCCGGCCATCCCTTTGTCGGACCGGCCGGACAGATGCTCGACCGCGCGCTCGAGGAAGCCGGGGTCGACCGCAGCAAGGTCTACGTCACCAACGCCGTCAAGCATTTCAAGTTCGTGCCGCGCGGAAAGATCCGCCTGCACCAGAAGCCGACCACGCCGGAGATCAAGGCGTGCCGGCAATGGTATGAACGCGAGCTTGCGGCGATCAGGCCCGATCTCGTGGTCGCCCTGGGCGCCACCGCGGCGCAATGCGTGTTCGGTAAAGTGACACCGATCAACAAGAACCGCGGCCGCCTGGTCCGCCTCGACGAGCAGTTCGAGGCGCTGGTGACCGTGCACCCCTCCTACCTGCTGCGGCTGCCCGATGAAGACGCCAAAGCGAAAGAGTATCAACGCTTTGTCGATGACCTGAAAATCGTCGCAAAATTTTCCCGAAAATCCGCGCACGCTGCGTGATTTTCGTCACTCCGACGTTCGCAACGTCGCACGCTTTCCCATTGCCTGGGGAAAGCATGTTCCCCGCTGTCCCGTTTCACCCGCCTGTCACATGCATCGAGCAAAATCGGGGGACACTGGGACTAGTATTGGGGACTCGGAGATATTCAAATGAGCGACGTTGCGTTACCCGGTTCAATTGAACCTGCCATTACCAAGGGACCGGACCTTGACAAAGGTTTTCACCCGCTGACAGGCGTCATCTATATGGGGGTGGTGGCGGCCGCATTGTTGTTCGTCGCCTACAGCATCTACGTTGATATCGACGCGACCGGTACCAAGGTCACGACCTTTCTTCCCTACATCCTGCTGTTCGTCGCTCTCCTGATCGCCCTCGGCTTCGAGTTCGTCAACGGTTTCCACGACACCGCCAACGCGGTGGCGACCGTGATCTACACCCGCTCGCTGCCGGCGCACATCGCCGTAGTGTGGTCGGGTCTCTGCAATCTGACTGGCGTGCTGCTGTCGACCGGCGCGGTCGCCTTCGGCATCGTCTCGCTGTTGCCGGTGGAGTTGATCCTGCAGGTCGGCTCCAGCGCCGGCTTCGCCATGGTGTTCGCGCTGCTCATCGCGGCCATCATCTGGAATCTCGGCACCTGGTGGTTCGGACTGCCGGCGTCCTCGTCCCACACCCTGATCGGCTCGATCATCGGCGTCGGCATCGCCAATGCGCTGATGCGCGGCCGCGATGGCACCTCGGGCGTGGACTGGTCGCAGGCCGCCGGTATCGGTAAGGCGCTGCTGCCCGTTGAACTCATCCTCGACGTCGGCTCGGGAGCAGGATTCGCGATGGTCTTCGCGCTCCTCTTGTCGGCGATCATCTGGAACGTGGGCACCTGGTATCTCGGCCTGCCCGCCTCCTCCTCGCACACCATGATCGGCTCGATCGTCGGCGTCGGCCTGATGAACTCGCTGGTCTCGAACCAGGCGTTCGGCGAAGGCGTGAACTGGGGCAAGGTGCAGGACACGGCGATGGCACTGCTGGTCTCGCCGATCGTCGGCTTCATCGGCGCTGCGGCGCTGCTGCTGCTCGCCAAGGTGATCATCCGCAATCCGGCGCTCTACAAGTCGCCCGAAGGCAAGACCCCGCCGCCTCTGTGGATCCGCGCCCTCCTGGTGCTG